>Ga0228535_1002050_pt1 | contig 22551 bp, 20 predicted proteins | sample SJ1metagenome_FD_168457 | JGI IMG/M metagenome (GOLD analysis project Ga0228535, IMG submission 168457) | Enriched culture of PCE-dechlorinating microbial communities from Ithaca, New York, USA - SJ1 | ecosystem: Engineered > Modeled > Simulated communities (microbial... > Unclassified | place... | reverse complement strand
GTATTTTGCGCCGAACTCCACCGTATCGCTGATCAGCTTGACCGACGGCTCCGGCGGGCACATGAAGGTCTTCTGCGCGATGAACTCCTTGAGCATGTCGTTCTGAATGGTGCCGCCGATTTTCTCAAGCGGCACGCCCTTGACGTCGGCCGCGGCGCAGTACATCGCCCACAGGACGGTGGCCGGCGGATTGATGGTCATGGAGGTGGTGACCTGGTCGAGCGGAATGCCGTCGACGAGGGCGAGAAAGTCTTCCAGCGTGTCGATGGCCACGCCGCACTTGCCGACTTCGCCCAAAGCGCGCGGCGAGTCGCTGTCGTAGCCCATCAGCGTCGGAAAATCGAAGGCGGTCGAAAGGCCCGTCTGGCCCTGGCGCAGAAGCATGTGCCAGCGGGTGTTGGTGTCCTGGGCGGTGCCCATGCCGGAAAACATGCGGAACGTCCAGAGCCGCCCCCGGTAGCCGGTGGCCTGGTTGCCGCGCAGATAGGGGAATTCGCCGGGCGCGCCGATGTCGCGGGCGAACTCCGTGGTTTTCATGTCTTCCGGCGTGTAGAGTCTTTGAATGTCCAGATCGGATACGGTTGAAAAACGGCTTTTCCGGTCGGGAGCCGTTTTTAAAGCCTCCCCAACCTCTGCCTGCCAGTTTTCGGAAAGCCTGCGGGATGCTTTGAGTGTTTCATCCGAGAAATACAATGTCCGTTCTCCTTAAAGGCGGCGGTTTTTGATCCGCTTAAAAAAATTTTTCTGTGGAGTATCTAACCCTGCACAGTCCTGTTGTTTTGGGGGATGCCGCAGCAGGGCCGCCGGCAAAAAGTGAGTATGGAACTAACTCCAATTGGCTGTTTTTGTCAAGGAAGATTCAAGGTTGGCGCCCGCGAGACCAAAAAAAACGCTCCGGGCCGCAGGGCCCGGAGCGTCGTAATTCGGCGCAAAACGCAATTAGATCGCTCTGACGTTTTCCGCTTCCAGGCCTTTTTTGCCCTGGATGACATCGAAAGTGACCTGCTGGCCTTCCGCCAGCGTCTTGAAGCCGCTGGACTGGATCGCGCTGAAGTGCACGAAAATGTCTTTTCCGCCCTCTTGCTCGATGAAGCCAAAACCCTTGCGTTCGTTAAACCACTTTACTTTTCCTTCTGACATCGTGTTTGTCCCCCTTTCTAAAATGTACCAAGTCGAACGATCACCAAAGTCGGAAGAAAAAAAGGCCGCCTCGTTAAAAAGGACCAGGCGGCCGACCTTGCGCTTTTCATGACACCATTCAACTTATTCCTTCGCATATTCCGTATGACCCGCGAAGTTGGGCGCACCCTAGTGGAATTGCGGACAATAGTCAAGCGTTATTTTTTCCGTATTTCTTGGACTTAATTTTTTTTTCAAAGCGTGTTAGGCTTCCAACGTGTTGACGAGAGTTGACAAACCGCTCCTGGAGGTTATTTTTTCCCAAGACCGCCGGCCGGAGATCAAAAATAGGAGAAGGAGTAACTGAATGACTGCCACCGACAACCGCCCCGCACAGTTCAGCGGGGCCGCGCGTTATGTTCTGGATGATGAACTGGCTAAAATCGTGAATATTTCAATGGCCCTGGAAATGCCGCTCTTGCTCAAGGGCGAGCCGGGCACGGGCAAGACGATGCTGGCGCATGCGATTGCCGAGTCGCTGCACATGCCGCTCATCGTTTTAAACGTGAAATCCAGCATGAAGCTGATCGACGCCCTGTACCAGTACGACACGCTCACCCGCCTCAACGACAGCCGCTTTTCCGATTCCGGGCGCGACGTGAGCAACATCGAAGACTACATCAGGATGGGCAAGATCGGCCAGGCGTTCGCCGCCGAGAGAAAAGTCGTGCTGCTCATCGACGAGATCGACAAGGCCGACACCGACTTTCAGGACGACATGCTTGACATCCTCGACCAGATGCAGTTCGACATCATCGAAATCGACCGCACCATTCGCGCCAGAATCCGGCCGGTCATCGTGATCACGTCCAACGCGAAGAAAGACCTGTCCGACCCGTTTCTGGGACGCTGCAACTTTCATCACATCGCCTTTCCCGACCGCGACATGATGCGCAAGATCATCGGCGTCCACTTTCCGGACCTGAACCGGGATCTTACCTCCGCCTGCCTGGACACCTTTTACCGCCTGCGCGACGTGCGCGGCGTCGAAAAGAAGCCGGCCACGCGGGAATTGATCAACTGGATGCGCGCGCTTCAGGCCGATCCCGATTTCAACGTCAAGCAACTCAAGTCGGCCGCGATTCCCTTTCTGGGGGTGCTCTTCAAAAAGAGCGCCGACCTGTACCTGGCGGCGCACCAGTAAAGGACGGGATCATGTTCGTCAATTTTTTCTATACGCTGCGCGACAAGGGGATTCCCGTGACGCCCACGTCCTTTCTGCGCCTGCAGAAGGCCCTGGGGATGGGGCTGATCGCCTCGCTGGACGATTTCTACAGCGCGGCGCGCAGCCTGCTCGTCAAAAGCGAGCGCTACTTCGACACCTACGACCAGGTGTTCGCCGTGGCCTTCCGCGGCATGCCCGAGGAGGAGCCCACCGACGCGGAGCTCTCCGATCTGGTCAAGGCGATGCTTTCCGACTGGCTTAAGGATCCGGGCGACGTGGCGCGGGCCCTGGGGCTATCCGAAGAACAGGTGAAGCGGATGACGCCCGAGGAGCTGGTGCAGCATTTTCTGAAGCGCCTCAAGGAGCAGACGGAGGCGCATCACGGCGGCAATAAATGGATCGGGACGCACGGGACGTCGCCTACGGGGCACTCCGGCGATCATCCGGGCGGCATGCGCGTGGGCGGCGAGTCGCGCAACAAATCCGCCATCAAGGTGGCCATGGAGCGCCGCTACCGCGACTATTCGCAGTCCGGCCCCATCACGGCCTCGCAGATGGGCGAAGCGCTCAAAAGACTCAAGCATCTTCAGCCCGCCGGCCCCAAGGATATCGTCAACGTCGCGGAAACGATCCGCCAGACCATGCGCAATGCGGGAGAAATCGAAATCGTCTTCGACCGGCGCCTGGCCGACCGCCTGAAGGTGAAGCTGCTCATCGACAACGGCGGCTGGTCCATGGATCCCTACGTGTCCATCGTGCAGGCCCTTTTCCATTACGCGCAGTTTCAGTTCAAGGAGCTGGAAATCTACTACTTTCACAATACGATTTACTCCAAGGTCTGGCTCGATCCGCACCGCTACAAGCGGCCGGTGCCCCTCGACGACCTGATGCGCTCGGATCCGGAAACGAGGCTGATCCTTGTCGGAGACGCGTCCATGGCGCCCTACGAGCTGGTCGATCCGCGCGGCGCGATTTATGTGGGTCAGAACGAATCGCGCCCGTCGCTGGATTACCTCAAGTTCCTGGCCAATACGTTCCGGCACTGCGTCTGGCTCAATCCGGTGGATCGGGACTCCTGGTTTTACACCTGGACCGTCAAGCAGATTGCCGGTGTTTTTCCCATGTTCGAACTCTCGCTTGACGGACTGGAGAAGGCGGTGCACCATTTGATGACCCGCAATTGAAGAGGAGGAGGATTTATGCAAAAGAAGCTTTTTTTTGTTTTCGTCGCCGTCGGGATTTTCGCCTTCCTGACAGCCGCGTCCGCGTCGCCCTTGCAGCCGCCGCAGCCGGGCCAGTCGCTGCCCGAGATGAAACTGCCGAAACCTGCGGAAGGAAAGGACCTCCGGTATCTGGGCCTTTCCGGCTCCGGAACCTTCACCGTGGATCAGATCAAAACGCAGGCGGTGATTCTTCAGGTTTTCAGCATGTACTGTCCCTACTGTCAGAAGGACGCTCCCAACATGAACCGGTTTTTCGGACTCATTGAAAACAATCCCGGTCTGAAGGGAAAAATCAAGATTCTGGGCGTCGGCGCGGGAAATTCAACGTTTGAAGTCAATACTTTCAAAAAAAAGTACCAGGTGCCGTTTCCGCTGGTTCCGGATGCGGATTTCAGCGTGCACAAGCTTCTGGGTGAAGTCCGCACGCCGTATTTCATCGTCGTGAAATTAAACGGTTCCAAAAAGGCGGAGGTGGTGTATTCCCGTCTGGGCGCGCATGAGAATATCGAAGCGTTTCTCGCGGATGTCGTCAGGCTTGCGAATGTTCAATAGGAGGGGATTATGAAAAAATACGTTTTCCTTCTTCCGTTGCTTTTCGTTTTGACCGCCTCCGGCGCGTCGGCCCTGTCCGACGTTTACAAGGAAAATATCTACCAGGTGGGCAAGCTCAAACCGGTGGACAGTGTTTTGAAAGTCAAAGTCGGCCAGAAAGCACCGGTCTTCACTCTGCCGGCCGTAAGCGGCAAAAAGGTTTTGCTGGCGGATTACCGCGGGAAAAAGAACGTGGTGCTGTCGTTTGTGCCCGCCGCCTGGACGCCGGTTTGTTCCGACCAGTGGCCGGGGTACAACATCGTTCAGGACCTGTTTGGCGAGCACGATGCGGTGCTCTTGGGGATTTCGGTGGACAATATTCCGACGCTTCATTCCTGGACCCGCCAGATGGGCGATTTATGGTTCGACGTGCTGTCCGACTTCTGGCCGCACGGCGCGGTGGCCTCCCGTTACGGCATTTTGCGTTCCGACGGCACGGCCGAACGCGCCATTATCGTCATCGACAAAAAAGGCATTCTCCGGTACATCGATGTGCACGACGTCAACGAACGGCCGCCGCTGGAATCGATCGTCCGCGAGCTGGAAAAATTGCCGAAGTGATGCGCTCCGCAGTGTTCCGGCGGGGGTATGGCGGGGAAAGCAATGATCAGGGATCCGTAATTTTCCTTGACAGAAAAAATCAATTGCGGTACGGAATGTGACCGTAAGTCATGAGTTCCTGCTAGCGATTGTTTTCCAGTATTTACGTTGATTTGCTGAAAAAGAGGTCTTGCCGGAGCTAAACAAAGACCAAACGGCGGAAATTCACACGCGGGCAGGCATAACGCTTCAACAGCCTCATCCGCCGGAGAAGCGGGGAATTTTTCTTGACTGGTCTTCATCTTAAAGGAGAGGAGAAACTAGCCTTGAGCTCGGAAGAAAGAAGAAGAAAAGAAAAGGAAAATCGGAAAAATTCGATTCTCAAAGCCGCCCGTAAGCTGTTCTTCGAGCGCGGATTCAAATCGGTCACGGTCGATCTCATCGCCGCCAAAGCGGAAGTGAGCAAGGGCTCCATCTATCTTTACTTTGACAGCAAGGAAGAAATCTACACGCAAATCCTGATTTCCGCGAACATTGAACGCCATAAATTAGTGGAGAATTTTGTAAAGCAGGAAGGAACGGCGGCCGATCTTCTGCTGGCCTTTGCCAGCGATTACGTGGATTTTTTTCTGGAGAACAACGAGCTTTTCCGGATTCTGATGACGTTCATGCTGCATTCGGAAAACATGAATCTGACCGAAGACCAGAACACCCAGCTGATTCACACCACGAACGAGAATATCCGGACGATTTCCGAGATCCTCCAGAAGGGTGTCGACGCGGGAGATTTTATTCCGACACTCGACGTCCGCCAGGTGCAAAATGCAATCTGGGGGCTGCTCAACGGCATCATTTCTCTGTACATCTATACGGGAGCGCCGGATAAACGCGCCGAACGGATTCATTCGACGGTGCGTGACAGCCTGAAGTTTTTCACTCAGGGTATTTCCGTCCAGCGCAGTTGACGCGGGCGGATTATTTTCCGTTCCTCCTCAGCAGCTTTTGAAAATCCTGATCTGCACTGTGCAGCAGTTTTTCCACGTCTTTTTCGAGCCGCTCGAAGCGCTCGATGAGCGCCCGTGCCTGGTCGGTGAGCTGCATGGATTTATCCTTCGCGCCCGTTTCCACCAGTTTCATGCCCATACGTTCTTCAGACGCTTTCAACCTTCCCCAGGCCGCCCGGTAAGACATTTCCAGCTTTTTGGCCGCTGCATTGAGGCTGCGCTGTTCGTCGATTGCTTTGAGGATGTCGTCCCGGCCACGGCCAAAAATCACTTTACCGTCTTTTTCGATCCAGACTTTATGCTTGATTTCCATCGCGGAGCGTCCTTTCCGACCGTGTCGGATGAATTTTTTCCCCTTATAGAAACGTTGAAGGCCAAAAGTCAATGAAATTCATCGGCATTGCCGCCGGCCCGGCAAATTATGCTTTATATAACATATTGACATTCTTGTGACTTTCGGTCATGGTATGCCACGTTTGACATAGATCAAAACTGACACAGGTACCGGGAGGAAATTTATGCAGATTACAAGAAGAGGGTTTTTAACCATGACCGGCGCCATCGGAGGCGGGGTTGCCCTGTCGAGTCTGGGGCTCAACCTGAATCCAACCCGGGCATATGCCGACGAACTGAGCAAGATGGATCGCATCAAGATTGCCAGGCAGGTGACGACAATTTGTTGTTACTGCTCCGTCGGCTGCGGTCTGGTCTGTAGCGTGGACAAGGCTACAGGCAAAATTTTCAACATTGAAGGCGACGCGGATCATCCCATCAATGAGGGATCGCTGTGCGCCAAAGGCGCAGGCTTTTTCGATCTGACGGAAGCCAACAAGCACCGTTTGACCAAGGTGCTCTATCGGAAGCCTTACGGAACGGAGTGGGAAGAGAAGGACTGGGACTTTGCGCTTTCGCGGATTGCCCGTCTGGTCAAGGACACGCGTGATAAGAATTTTATAAAGAGAAATGACAAGGGCGAACTGGTCAACCGCTGCGAGGCGATCGGCCACTACGGCAGTTCCAACGTGGACAACGAAGAATGCTGGATCATGAGCGTCAAGTCCCGCGCGCTGGGGCTGGTCTACATAGACCATCAGGCCAGGGTCTGACACAGTCCCTCTGTAGCGGCTCTGGGAGAGTCGTTCGGACGCGGTTCCATGACGAACCACTACTGTGATTTGAAGAATGCCGATGTTATCCTGATTATGGGCAGCAATGCCGCCGAGCATCACCCCATCGCCTTCAAGTGGATTTTGAGAGCGAAAGAAAAAGGCGCAACAATCATTCATGTTGATCCCCGCTATACCAGAACGTCCGCCCGCTGCGATTTCCATGTGCCGCTGCGTTCCGGCACGGACATCGCCTTCCTGGGCGGGATGATCCATTACATTCTGGAAAACAAGAAGTTCTTTAAGGATTATGTCCTCAATTACACCAACGCGTCGTTCATTGTGGACAACGGTTTTAATTTCAAGGACGGTTTGTTTTCCGGTTATGATCCCAAGAAAAGAAAGTACGATAAAGCCACCTGGGTCTTCGATAAAGACGGAAAAGGCATTCCTCAGAGGGATATGAGCCTTACGCATCCGCGCTCAGTGTTTCAATTGCTCAAAAAGCATTACTCGCGTTACACGCTGGATAAAGTTTCCAGCATCACGGGCGTGTCCAAAGAAAACCTGCTTAAGGTTTATGAAATCTACGCTTCCACCGGCGTGCCGGACAAGGCGGGAACGGAATGCTACGCTCTGGGCTGGACCCACCATACCACCGGCAGCCAGAACATCCGCACGATGTCGATTATTCAGCTGCTCCTGGGCAATATGGGCATCGCGGGAGGCGGCATCAACGCGCTGCGCGGCGAACCCAACGTTCAGGGTTCGACCGACCATTGCATTTTATACGGCAATCTGCCCGGCTATCTGAAGATGCTTTCCGCGTCACTGGATACATTGGACAAATATCTGCACAAATACACGCCGGAATCGAAAGATCCCCAGTCGGCCAACTATTATTCGAACTATCCGAAGTTTTTTGTCAGTTTCCTGAAATCTCTTTGGGAAGACAAGGCGACAAAGGAAAATGCATTCGGTTACTCCTGGCTGCCCAAAATGGACGACGGGAAACACTATTCCACCATGCACATGTTTGACGCGATGTATGCCGGAAAGGTGAAGGGATATTTCTGCGTTGGCGCGGATACGGCGGTGAGCACACCGAATTCCAATAAAGTCCGCAAGGCGATGGAAAATCTGGACTGGCTGGTCGGTGAAAATATTTTCAACAACGAAACCTACGAATTCTGGAGAGGCCCCGGCGTTGATCCCACCAAAATCAAGACGGAATGTTTCCTTCTGCCCGCTGCCGCAACGATGGAGAAGGAAGGATCGCAGAGCAATTCCGGCCGCTGGGTGCAGTGGAAATACAAGGCTGCGGAAGCCCCCGGCGACGCGCTTCCCGTGGGTGAAATCGAAATCAAGATCATGGCAGCCGTCAAGAAACTGTATGAAAAAGAAGGCGGTCCCAATGCCGAAGCCATTGTCAATCTCAAGTGGGATTATTTAGACAGTAAAGGGCACTTTGATGTGATTAAAGTGGCCAAACGGATCAACGGTGTTTTCCTGGAAGATACGGTGATTGAAGACAAGGCGAAAGGGACGAAAACCGAGTTCAAGAAAGGTCAACTGGTTCCGGGCTTTGGCAATCTCCAGGCTGACGGCAAAACGGCCTGCGGCAACTGGTGCATCTCCGGTAGTTACACGGCGGACGGCATCAACAAGATGGCGTCTCGGGGGAAGGAAGATCCGACGGGTCTCGGGCTATTCCCCAACTGGTCGTTTGCCTGGCCGGTTAACCGCCGCATTCTCTATAACCGCGCCTCCTGCGATGTGAACGGCAAGCCCTATAATCCCAAACGCAAGCTTCTGGAATGGACGGGAGACAAGTGGGTGGGCGACGTGCCGGACGGCCCCTGGCCGCCACAGGCGGACAGAGCGAAAGGAAAATATCCCTTCATTATGCAGAGAGACGGTCTGGGCGCTCTGTTCGGACCCGGCATGGCTGAAGGCCCCTTCCCCGAGCATTACGAACCGCTGGAAGGACCACTGGAGAAAAATTTATTGTCTTCGCAGCGTATGAATCCGGCGGCGGAAATCTTTAAAAGTGACATGGATAAAGTGGCCAACGCCAGCGAGAAGTTTCCCTATGTCTGCACAACATACTCCTGCACGGAGCACTGGTGCACCGGCGCATTAACCCGCTGGCAGGCGTGGCTCCTGGAAATGCAGCCGGAACTTTACGTGGAGATTGGTGAGAAACTCGCCAGGGAAAAAGGCATTAAAAACGGCGAGCGGATCAAGGTTTCCTCCATACGCGGTGAAGCTCCCTGTATTGCCATGGTGACCAAGCGCTTCAAACCGTTCACCGTTGATGGAAAAGAAGTTCATCAGGTCGGCATGCCCTTCAATTACGGCTGGCTTTTCCCCAAGGACAGCGGAAGCGACAGCACGAATATGTTAACCCCAACCGTTGGCGACGCGAACACCTTCTGCCCCGAATACAAGGCGTTCATGGTCAACGTGGAAAAGTTGTAGGAGGAAGGCGACCATGAATAAACAACCTGAACTCGTAAAGTTGATCGACACCACGCTTTGCACCGCCTGCCGCGGCTGCCAGGTGGCCTGCAAGCAGTGGAATGAACTGCCGGGATTTCGAACCAAGCAGTTGGGCACCTACCAGAATCCGCCGGATTTGCAGTGGAACACCTGGACGCTGATCCGCTTCCAGGAATATGAAGACAAAGCCGGCAACTTTCAGTGGATTTTCCGCAAGGACGGCTGCATGCACTGCACCGATGCCGCCTGTGTAAAAGTTTGTCCCAGCGGATCGCTGTACTACACACCGCTGAAAACCGTCGGGATTTCTCACGAAAAGTGCATCGGTTGCAAGGAGTGCGTGGCGGCCTGTCCGTTCCACATTCCCAAGTATGACGCAAAGACCGACAAAGTTTACAAATGCGATTTGTGTTATTCCCGTATTCGCGAAAGCCAGGCGCCGGCGTGCGTCAAGTCCTGTCCGACCGGCGCCCTTACCATCGGTGAGAAAGACGCGATGATCAAAAAAGCCTATGCCCGGGTAAAGGAACTGGGCGGCGACGCCAATGTTTACGGAGACAAGTTTGTGGACGGTACGCACGTCATTTATGTCCTGCAATTCAAACCGGAAGTTTACGATGAATTGCCAGTAAAGCCGAGTGTGCCCCTGTCCGTGATCGTCTGGAAAGACCTGCTCAAGCCGTTGAGTTTGCTGGCGGCGGGGGGCGTGATCGGCGGAGCGTTCCTGCATTACATCATCCACGGGCCGAAGACGCCGCATGAGGATGGGGGAGCGGAAGAAAAGAAGGGAGGAGAATAGCCATGAAGAAGGGATACGTGCAGGTCACGGACAGTTATGAGAGGATCATTCACTGGTCGATGGCCATCTCCTGTTTGCTGTTGTGTTTGACAGGGCTGGGGATGATGTTCCAGTCGTTCAATTTTATCGGTTATGTATTCGGCGGATTGAAGAGTTTGAAGCTGGTGCATAATTTTACGGGATTGGTGTTTGCGGTGTCGTTGATCCTGGCGATCCGGATGTGGTGGAAGGAAGCCGGCGTATTTGTGTTTCCTGAGGATCGGGACTGGATTATGGCGGCCGGCGGTTATTTGTGGCATGTGGACAAGGTTCCGGAGACGGGGAAGTACAATCCGGGCCAGAAGGCGTTTTTCCTGGTGGTGGCGATATTCGGCGTGATCATGATTTTGACGGGATTGATCATGTGGTTTCCGACGGCGTTGCCGACAGGTCTGGTTCGGTGGATGTATCCGTTGCATGCGTTGGGTTTTGTGGCGATCTTTGCGTTTTTCTTCATTCACCTGTACCTGGGGACGATCGGGAATCCCGGGAGCGTTCAGGCGATGTTTTCCGGTTGGATGGACAGGAAGGTGCTCACCATGCTGCATCCGAAGTGGGTCAAGGAGATGGAGCATGAGGGCAAGCTGATCGTCTACGGCGAGGAAAAGAAGGAAGACGCCCACGGACACTCCGCGTAAAAAAACTTTTGTTGAAACACCCTGCAAAAGCGGCGCGTATGTTCCGGTGCGCGCCGCTTTCTGCTGGTTAGAAACGGAATGATACACAGGAAGGGAGCTCCATGATTTTAAGTTCTCAGTCGGCCTCGGACATTCCCGCGATCATCGACCGCGCGATCGAGCAAAATCCCCATGCGGAAAATCTTCTCCGGGCCTTTGCCCCGATCATTCTCCGAGAGCGGGAGTTGGCGGCGGGCCTTGCGCTGCCCCCTCTGGACGTTTCACAAATCGACCGGGAGAGGCTGAAAGCCGGCGTTCCCGTCAACCGCCAGATCGATTTGTTCCCCTCCGGGAACGATTGGAAAGCGGTTGCCCTGGCCCTGGCCGCCGCCATTGGGGAAGGCCTGCCTTCGCTGGCCGGCGAAATGAATCGTTTGAGCGAATGGATTGCGGCGGGAAAGATCCGGCCGGCGGATTTTTTTTCATCCGCCGCGCCTGCTTCCGACGGCACGGGCGGCGCAGCGCAGAAAAATCTTGCGGTGTCGCCCTCCAATATTTCTTTTTTAATGAGTCTGGTGGCCCGCGTGATTCTCGAGGCGAGGGCAAAAGAGGCGGCGAAGGCTCTGGACGACGGTGTCTGGGAAAAGGGCTACTGCCCGATTTGCGGCGCATTTCCGTCCGTCGCTCTCATCGAGGAACAGGGCGGCAAACGGTTTTTGCATTGCAGCGCCTGCGGCCAGGACTGGCGCTATACCCGTGTGAGCTGCCCCTACTGCGAGAAAGAAGCCCAGAGCGGCATGGAGTATTTTTATGTCGAGAACAAAACCCAGGAATCGGCGTTTATCTGCGATCAGTGCAAAAAATATCTGGTGACGCTTTACCGCGTCGGACACGTTTTAGCCCGCGATATGGATGTTTCCGCGATCAGTCTGGTCCATCTGGATATGATCATGCAGGACAAAGGATTCGCGCCCATGACCCTCTGTTCCTGGAATGTTTTGAAATAAAGGAATATCAAGGCCTTCTTCGGTTTTCGACGCTTTTTTACCGTCAGTCATTTTGTTCGTTGACAGGATAAAAATTGTTTTGTAAGGAACCGTCTGGTGCTTGTGTCATTGTCGGCATATATCAGAAGTGACATTTTGAATTTCGGGGAGAAAAAATCATGAGTCAAACATTTATTCTGAACGGCAAAGAGACGCCTTTTACACCGGGGCAGATGATCCTCGATGCGGCGCGCAACGGCGGCGTGGAAATTCCCACGCTTTGCTACCTGAAGGGAGCGGCGCCCACCGGGGCCTGCCGTATCTGCTGCGTCGAAGTCAAAGGGGCCAGATCGTTAATGGCAGCCTGCTCGACGCCGGTGACGGCGGGCATGGAAGTAACCACGAACAGCGAACTCGTTCATCGCGCCAGAAAAATGAACGTTGAATTTCTGCTGGCCAGCGGCAGGCACAATTGCCTGATGTGCGAAGCCAACGGTCAGTGCAAACTTCAGGACCTGTCGTACTTCTATAAAATCACGAAGCTGCAGTTTCGGGAAAAGGACGAGAAGGATATTTATCCGACGGAAGATCAGAATCCGTTCATCGTCCGCGATTTCAGCCGCTGTATTCTGTGCGGGCGCTGCGTTCAGGCCTGCAACGAAGTGATGGTCAACCGGGCCATTTCCCAGGGCTACCGCGGCGCGGAAAGCAAGATCGTCACCGGAGGCGACAGCCCTTACAACGAAAGCGAATGTGTTTTCTGCGGGCAGTGCGTGGATGTCTGCCCGGTCGGCGCGCTCACGGAAAAGAAAGCCAAGGGGCTGGGCCGGCCGTGGGAAACACAGAAAATCCGCACGACCTGTCCCTACTGCGGCGTCGGCTGCCAGCAGCTGCTGCATGTGAAAGACGGCAAGATCGTCAAAGTCACGGCCGTGGAAGGCGCCCAGCCGAACCAGGGCCGTCTCTGCGTCAAAGGCCGTTTTGCCTATGACTTTATCTATTCGGATGAGCGGCTTAATACGCCGCTCATCCGCCAGAAGAACGGCGAGTTCCGCGAAGCCTCGTGGGACGAGGCGCTGGACCTGGTGGCTTCAAAATTCAAGCAGATTATTGCAAGCGACGGGCCGGACGCCATTGCCGGCGTCAGCTGCGCCCGCAGCATCAATGAAGACTCCTACCAGATGCAGAAACTCTTCCGCGCGGTGATCGGCACCAACAACATCGATCACTGCGCGCGGACCTGACACGCCCCGACGGTTGCGGGTCTCGCAACCTCCTTCGGTTCGGGCGCCATGACGAATTCCTTCGCGGATTTCATGAAGGCGAAGATGATCCTGGTGATCGGGTCCAACATGACGGAAGCGCATCCGGTGGCGGCGACGTTTGTCAAGGACGCGGCGATCGGCGGCGCGGAATTGATCGTGGTGGATCCCCGGCGGACGGATCTGGTCGATTTTGCCAAAATGCACGTGCCCCTCAAAGTCGGTTCCGACGTGGCGCTCATCAACAGCGTCATGAACGTTCTTATTGAGGAAAACCTTTACGACAAAACTTACGTGGAAAACTGTACGGTCGGTTTTGGCGAGCTCAGGGAAAAAGTTCTGGAGTATCCGCCCGAGCGGGCCGCTGAAATCACCGGCGTTTCCGCCGACACGATCCGCGCCCTGGCGCGGCGGCTTGCGTCCGTGAAGCCGGCCATGCTCATGTATACGCTGGGCATCACCGAGCATATCTGCGGCGTGAACAACGTCATGAGCTGCGCCAATCTCCAGATGCTTCTGGGCAACGTCGGTTTTGAATGCGGCGGCGTGAATCCGCTGCGCGGCCAGAACAACGTGCAGGGCGCCTGCGATATGGGCGCGCTGCCCAACGTGTTCCCCGGCTATCAGCGGGTCGACAACGCCGACGCGCGGGCGAAATTCGCGAAAGCCTGGAACGTTGCGAGTCTGCCGGACAAACCGGGCATGATGATGCCGACCATGATGGAAAATCTGACCAAGGGGAAAGTGAAGGCCTTCTACGTGTTCGGAGAGAACCTGGCCAACACGGAGCCCGACATCCACCATGTCGAGCATTGTTTGCAGTCCGCTGAATTCCTGGTCTGCCAGGATATCTTCCCGACGGAAACCACGCGTTTCGCGCATGTGATTTTGCCCGCTGCGGCCTGGAGCGAAAACGACGGAACCTTCACCAGTTCCGAACGCCGCGTGAACCGGGTGCGTACCGCCAGCGTCGCGCCGGGCCAGGCCAAACCCAACTGGTGGATCTTCAAAGAGATCGCCAGAAGAATGGGGCATGCATGGACATCCAGCAGCGCCCGGGAAATCTGGGACAACGAAGTCTCCGTTCTGGCCCCGTCGATGGCCGGCATCAAATACCGGCGTCTGGAAGGCGACGGCATCCAGTGGCCGGCGCCCAATGAAGAGCATTGCGGGACGCCGACGCTCCACAGAGACGGGAAATTCACCTGCGGTCTGGGTGTTTTGAAGCCCATCGACTGGATTCCGCCTGCGGAAGTTCCCGACGAGGAATACCCGCTGGTGCTCTCCACAGGCCGACGTCTGTATCATTACCACACGAGAACGCAGACAGGGCGGTCGCCGGGCATCAACGACCTGCTCGGCGAAGAGACGGCCGACATTTCCGCGGCGGACGCCCGGAAGCTCGGCGTTGCCGACGGAGAAATGGTCCTGGTGAAATCCCGCCGGGGCAAAGTAAAAGTCAGGGCCCGTGTGACGCACCAGGTTCCGGAAGGGCTGGTCTGGATGGCCTTCCATTTCCGCGAAGCCTGCGCCAACTGGCTCACGAATCCCGTTTACGACCCGATCACGCAAACGGCTGAATACAAGGCCTGTGCCGTCCGGATTGACAGGCTGACCTGATGGGGGACAAACATCCCGCAGAAGTTTTGCGGGATGTTTTTTGGATGCTTCTATGCTATAAATAGCACATATGAAAGGAGAACTTCTGATTTATGAAGAAAAGCTTCCCGTGGCTGATCCTGTTGATGTTCCTTTTGCCTTTAAGCGCGGCGGCGCAGGAAAAGTTGTCGGTTGCCGTCGCGGCCAATTTCATCTCCGCCTTCAAGGAAATCGCGGCGGACTTTGAAAGCAAAACCGGCGTGAAAGTTGAAGCAACTTTTTCCTCCACCGGCAATCTCTACAGCCAGATTCAAAACGGCGCGCCCTACGACGTCTTTCTGTCCGCGGATGAACAGCGGCCCGATCTGCTGCAGAAGGAGGGGGCGACGGACGGGACCTTTATTTACGCGCGCGGCCAGGCCATCCTCTGGTCGGCGGATAAAAATTTCTGCAAGGCCGCCAACTGGCAGGACGCTCTCAAAAATGAAAAGATCAAAAAGCTCGCGATTGCCAACACCGCCACCGCGCCCTACGGAACAGCCGCCATGACGGCGCTTAAAAAGACAGGGCAGTGGGAGGGGCTGCAAAGCAAGCTCGTGGTTGCGCAATCCGTCGCGCAGTCCTTCCAGTACGCAACGACACAATCCGTCGACGCGGGGTTCTGCGCTCTGTCGGCAGCCGCCGGCGCCGAGGGGAAAAAAGGCTGCTATTACGCGATTCCGGAGGCTCCGGAGGTGGTCCAGGCAGGCTGCATTTTAAAGAGCACAAAAAACAAGATCTGCGCCGAACTCTTTGCGGCCTACCTGATGTCCGACCAGGCCGCACAGATCAAAAAGAGGTATGGGTACCGTTAAATGGATTATCTGGCCCTTTATGTAACCCTGAAGCTGGCGGTGGTGACCACGGTCGTTCTGGTGGTTCTGGCCGCGCCCATCGCTTATCTGCTGGCGTTTGCGCGTTTTCCGGGAAAGTCGTTCGTGGAAGCGCTCATCTACCTGCCGATGGCCCTGCCGCCGACGGTGATCGGTTTTTATCTGATCATTCTGATGGGACCCCGGGGCTGGGTCGGCGGGCTCTGGCAGGCCGCCACCGGCGGTTCGCTGTTGTTCACTTTCCTGGGCATCACCGTCGCGTCGATCATCTATTCGCTTCCCTTCGCCATTCAGCCCATGAAGGCGGCCTTCTCGAAGATCGACCGCCGGCTCCTGGAAAACGCGTACATTCTGGGATTGTCCCGGCGGGCGGCTTTTCTCAGGGTGGTTCTTCCCAATTCGGTTTCCGGCATCGCCGCGGCCGCCGTCCTGGTCTTTCTGCACTCGATCGGCGCCTTCGGCGTTTTGTTGATGGTCGGCGGCAGCATTCCCGGCGAAACGAAAGTCGCCTCGATCGCCATTTATGAAGCCGTGGAGATGATGAATTACACCGCGGCGGGGATGATCGCGCTCAGCTTTTTACCGATCAGCTACGTCTTTCTGCTGCTCATCAATAAACTCAACGAAGGAGCCCGCGCATGATGATTTTCGCCGCCCTGAAAAAGAGACTCAAATATTTCGATCTGGACGTGTCGCTTTCCTGCCTGCCGAGCCGGATGACCGTGATGATCGGCCCTTCCGGCGGAGGCAAGACGACGATCATCCGGATGCTTGCGGGGCTGCAAAGCCCCGACGAAGGACGAGTGGTTTTCGGCGACGAGATCTGGTTCGACTCCGACCGCGGGATCAACGTCAAACCGCAGAAGCGGCGCCTGGGCTATGTCTTTCAGGATTACAGTCTCTTCCCGCATCTGAATCTGTTCGACAACGCCGCGTTTGCCGCGGTGGATAAAAAAGAGGTGGACGGCCTGTTCGACCTCTTCAAGATCGACCACCTGAAAAAACGCAAGCCGCACATGGTGTCCGGAGGCGAGCGCCAGCGCTGCGCCATCTGCCAGGCGCTCGCGCGGCATCCCCGGCTGCTCCTGCTCGACGAGCCGTTTTCCGCGCTGGATGTCGTGACGCGCCGCGGTTTGCGCGAAGAGTTCAAAAGTCTCAAGGGAAAGCTTGCCTGTCCCGTGATCTACGTAACCCACGATATCAACGAGGCCCTTTTCCTGGCCGACGAAATTCTGCCGGTGGTGGACGGGAAAAAAGATCCGGGCTGGATGCAGCGCACGATCACCCGCGAGCCCAAAGAGGGAATGACGGCCCGGGGCGCGCGCGAACCCAGGCTGGCCTTGGTCTATTAAACGCCGTGTACGGGGAACCGACACGCAGGGAACCGTCGCGACTGTTTCCTGCAACAGAATAAGGAGCCGTAAAAATCTATGAACATCTGTACCTATTCCTATGAAGAGTACCTCCATTTGGTGAAGTCCTTTCACGGCAATCTCGCCCCCGGTTTGATTATCGGCGGTTTTATGGTCGACCTGGCGATGAAGCATCTGCCGGAGGGAGAATTTTTCGATGCCGTCTGCGAGACGCCGGTGTGTTTGCCGGACGCCGTGCAGATTCTGACCCCCTGCACCATCGGCAACGGCTGGCTTTCCATCGTTCCGTTCGGCAAGTTTGCCGTGACGCTCTACGAAAAATACAGCGGCCGCGGCGTTCGGGTTTACCTGGATATGGAAAAACTGAAAGCCTGGCCGGAGATTTACGACTGGTACCTCAAGAAAAAGAAGAAGAGCGAGCAGAATGCTGATCTCCTTCTGGCCCAGATCAAAGAGGCGGGGCACGGCCTGCTCGGCATTCAGCATCTCCAGGTCGATCCGGAAAAAATCCGCCGGAAAAAAATGGGCCCCGTGGCCGTCTGCCCGGTCTGCGGCGAGGCTTATCCCACGCGCGACGGAGAAAAATGCCGGAGCTGCCAGGGCGAAACGCCCTACACCAATGTCGCGATTGTGAAAACGGGGTCCTGACCGGAATGGCGTTGGAGCAATGCTCGAAAAAAACACACTCCTGAAGCGTCTTCACGAACGGCTCGCATCGACCGCCGCTTTCCGGCGCATTGCCGATCTGCGTGTAGGCTTGAGCTATGTCGGCATTCAACTCGACGACGGCGCGGCGGGAATCGCCGCCCTGCTGCCGGACGGATCGCCCAGGGGCTGCACCGTTTTGAAGGAAGCGGGAACCTACGCCGGCGCCCCGGCGGAAGAGGCGCTCGGCCATCTCGTTTACGGGCGCGACCCGCTGCGCCGCGCGATCGGTCTGGCGGCCGCCAATGCACTTGTCGGGCCTCCCCCCGACCAGACGGAAGACCGGGAAGCCACCAGTACCTTTGGTTTGCAGCCGGGCGACAAAGTGGCGATGGTCGGGCTTTTCGCCCCGCTGGTCGAGCGCATCCGCGCCACGGGCGCCTCGCTGACCATCATCGAAAAGAATCCCGAGCGCATGGATTTGCTCTCCGAGGAAGAAAAGCGCCGCGCTCTGGCAACCTGCGACGTCGCCATCGTCACCGCGACCACACTCCTCAATGCAACGTTTGAAGAAACCACGGCCCTCCTGGGCGCTCCGCGCATCACGGCGCTGATCGGGCCCTCCACGCCGCTGGCGCCGGCCGTTTTTTCCGGCACGCCCGTCACGCATCTGGGCGGCGCTTTTGTTGCCGATGCCGCCCGCGTCTTGCAGATCATTTCCGAAGGCGGCGGTACGCCCGCGCTACGGCCTCACTTACGCTTTGTGAATCTTCCTGTCCGGCCGCCGGGCTGATCAGCCGGGCCGGTCTTTCCCTGCCGCTTTTGTCCCGCTTTAAGACTTGCGGTCAGTGACCAGAAGTCAAGGGCAAAAAAACACCCGCACAGAAAAATCGCATTACACCGATCTCATTATCTTTTTGTATTATGTCATAAATGACATATCTATATGAATTTACTGATAAATTGCCGTTGACATCCCCGCGTATTGAAGATATAACAGCCCGCGGTTAAAGCCGTAAGCTCCTGTAAATGTCGCGCTCGTCCGAGACATTGTTCATTTCAGACAGCTTTTCCCCGAAAGGTGCAATGTGCATGGTTATTGGGTGGTTAGAGCGTGAAAAGAATATGCAACAATTCTGAGGAAAGGAGAAGGAATTCATGAACGTCAGCAGAAGAGGTTTCTTGAAACTTTCCGGCGCTGTCGCAGCGGTGAGCGGTTTGGGCATCAGCCTGAAGCCTGCAGCCGCGCACGCGAAGGAACTGAAGATCAAGTACGCCAAAGAAACCACCACCGTTTGTCCTTATTGCTCCGTCGGATGCAGCATTATCGTATCCGTGCGCGACGGCAAAGTCGTCAATACGGAGGGTGATCCGGACAGCCCGATCAACAAAGGATCGCTGTGCAGCAAAGGCGGTTCGATTTACCAGATGGCCGTCAACGAGAATCGCCTGGGCAAACCGCTTTACCGCGCACCCTTCGCTACGGAATGGAAGGAAGTCGAGTGGGAGTGGGCGTTTGAAAAAATCGCGGAAAATGTGAAAAAAAGCCGCGATGCGAGCTTTAAGAAAACCAACGCCAAGGGAGAGCTCGTCAACCGCACGGAAGGCATTGCCTCGGTCGGTTCGGCGGCGATGGACTTGGAAGAATGCTTCACGTATCAAAAATTCTTGAGGGGGTTGGGCCTGGTCTACATTGAACATCAGGCCCGTATCTGACACAGCCCGACGGTACCGGCTCTGGCAGAGTCGTTCGGACGCGGCGCAATGACCAATCACTGGGTCGATTTCAAAAACAGTGATGTGATTTTAATCATGGGAAGCAACCCCGCTTCCAACCACCCCGTCTCCTGGAAATGGATACAGGAAGCGGTCAGCACGCGGAATGCGAAAATCATCTGCGTGGATCCGCGCTTTACCCAGTCCGCCTCCAAGGCGCACTTGTACGCCCCGCTTCGTTCGGGAACGGACATCGCTTTCCTGGGCGGCATGATCAGGTACATTCTCGAAAACAAGCTGTATTTCGAGGAGTACATCCGGCATTACACCAACGCCACTTTCCTGGTCAATCCGGCGTTGAAACTGCCCGGCGACAACAAGGGCGTGTTCTCCGGCTTTACCAACGGGAAATATGAAAAAGACACCTGGTCTTATCAGACGGACGGCGCGGGCGTCATCCGCAAAGATCCGACGATGAAGCATCCCAACTGTGTCTTCCAGCTTTTGAAAAAACACTATTCCCGCTACACGCCGGAACTCGTCAGCAAGATCTGCGGCACTCCGGTCGATAAACTTCTCGAAGTGTACAAGCTCTACGGCTCCACCGGCAAGCCCGACCGCGCCGGCGTCGATCTCTACGCGATGGGCTGGACGCAGCACACCGTCGGGACGCAGAACATCCGCACCATGTGCATCATCCAGCTTCTGCTGGGCAATATGGGCATCGCGGGCGGCGGCGTCGCAGCCATGCGCGGCGAATCCAACGTTCAGGGCTCCACCGACCACGGCCTGTTATTCCACATCTGGCCCGGCTATCTGGGAACGCCGACGGCATCGCTTCCGACGCTGAAAGCGTACAACGAAAAGCGGACACCCAAAACCAAGGAAAAGAATTCCCTCAACTGGTGGAAGAATTTTCCGAAATATTCGGCAAGCTTCCTGCGGTCCATGTACGGAATGAACATGGGCCTCGAAGAGGCCTATGCCGCTTTGCCCAAGCTCGACGACGGGGCCAACTATTCCTGGCTCCAGATTTTTGACGACATGTACAAGGGCAAATTTACCGGCTTCTTCGCCTGGGGCATGAATCCCGCCTGCTCGGGGGCTCACTCCAACAAGGTCCGCCAGGCGCTCACGAAAGTGGACTGGCTGGTCAATGTCAACCTGTTCGACAACGAAACCGGTTCGTTCTGGCGCGGTCCCGGCATGGATCCGGCCAAGATCAAAACGGAAGTGTTCATGCTCCCCTGTGCCGCCTCCATTGAAAAGGAAGGCAGCATCGCGAACTCAGGCCGGCTTCAGCAGTGGCGCTACAAGGCCGTCAACCCTCCGGAAGAAGCCCTGCCGGACGGCGACATCATGAGTGAAATTTTCTTCAAAGTAAAGGAGCTCTACGAAAAGAAGGGCGGCCCGAACAAGGAAGCCCTCACCAAACTGACCTGGCCCTACGGCAAAATGGCGGGCAAGCATTTCCACTACGATCCCCGCAAGGTGGCCGCTGAAATCAACGGCTTCTTCCTTGCGGACAAGAAAGTGGAAAACCCGACCAAAAAGGGCGAATTCAAGGAATTCAAGAAGGGCGACCTGGTGCCGACCTTTGCCTGGCTGCAGGATGACGGTTCCACGTCGTCGGGCTGCTGGGTTTACTGCGGTTCCGTGACGCCCGACAAAGGTATTTTGCCCATGCGCCGCGACACGGCAGATCCCACCGGCTTGGGGCTTACCCCCGGTTGGGCCTGGTCGTGGCCGGTCAACCGCCGCATCATTTACAACGGCGCCTCCGTGGATCTCAACGGCAATCCGTGGGATCCGTCCCGCGCGGTGATCAAGTGGAACGGCGAAAAATGGACGGGCGATGTTCCGGACGGAGCAGGCGATCCCGGCAAGGGAAGGCCGCCTTTCATCATGAAACCGGACGGCGTGGCCAGTCTTTATGGTCCGGGTCTGGCCGACGGCCCCTTCCCCGAGCATTACGAGCCGCTGGAATGCCCCATCGAGAAAAATCTGCTTTCACCGCAGAAGAACAACCCGGTCATCAAGCGCTTCGACAAGAAGGGCGTGGGATCGGATCTGGATGTCTATTCCGGCGTCACGAGCTGCGATCCGCGCTTCCCGTTCATCTGTTCCACGTACCGCGTGAGCGAACACTGGCAGACGGGCGTGCTTACCCGCTGGTGTCCGTGGCTGGCGGAAATGCAGCCCGGCATGTTTGTGGAAGTCGGAACGGATCTGGCCAAGGAGAAAGGCATCAAAAACGGCGACAAATGCATCGTCAGTTCGGCCCGCGGCGAGGTGGAATGCACCGCCATCGTCACACCGCGTTTCAAGCCTTTCAATATTGACGGCAATATGATTCATGAAATCGGTATCCCCTGGCACTTTGGCTGGATCACCACGAAAGACCGGACCTACAATCCCGGCGACAAAAAAGCCGAGGTCTTTACGCACGGCGATTCCGCCAACCTGCTGGTTCCGACCATCGGCGATGCCAACACGATGATTCCGGAGAGCAAAGCTTTCATGGCGAACGTTGTGAAGAAGGGGGTGAAGTAAGATGACCGAGATGATTAAATTATACGACGATTCGAAATGTACCGCCTGCCGCGGCTGTCAGCTCGCCTGCAAACAGTGGAACGCGCTCAAAGCCTCGCAGACGGAAAACAAAGGCACTTACCAGAACCCGCCGGCGCTGAATCCCAATACGTTCATGCTGATTCATTTCCAGGATTACGTGGACGACAAGGGCGACGTGAAGTGGCTTTTCCGCAAGGAAGCGTGCATGCACTGTACGGACGCGGCCTGTGTGACGGTCTGCCCCAGCGGCGCGCTGCACTACAACAAGGCCACGGGCACCGTGGGTCTGGATCACGACAAGTGCATCGGCTGCAAGGAGTGCGTGGCGGCCTGCCCGTTTGAAATTCCGCGCTGGGATGCGGCGACGGACAAGGTTTACAAATGCGACATGTGCGAAAGCCGCATCACAAGCGGTCTGATCCCGGCCTGTGTGAAGGCCTGCCCGACCGGCGCTTTGTCCTGGGGGCCGAAAGAGAAAATGCTCAAGACCGCCGCGAAGCGCGCGGAAGCGCTGGGTGGAAGCGCAGCGACTTACGGCGACAAGTATGTCAAAGGCACGCACTTCATGTACGTGCTGAAGGAAAAACCGGAAATCTATGCCGATATCCACAAAGATCCGAGCGTGCCGCTGTCCGTGACCCTGTGGAAGGGACTGCTCAAGCCGTTGAGTTTGCTGGCGGCGGGGGGCGTGATCGGCGGAGCGTTCCTGCATTACATCATCCACGGGCCGAAGACGCCGCATGAGGATGGGGGAGCGGA
>Ga0228535_1002049_pt1 | contig 22592 bp, 19 predicted proteins | sample SJ1metagenome_FD_168457 | JGI IMG/M metagenome (GOLD analysis project Ga0228535, IMG submission 168457) | Enriched culture of PCE-dechlorinating microbial communities from Ithaca, New York, USA - SJ1 | ecosystem: Engineered > Modeled > Simulated communities (microbial... > Unclassified | place... | reverse complement strand
TAGACCTGATTACCTTGCTCCGAAAAGAAATCAGCGAAGCACCCATTACTGACTTCCTGAAAAGTAACATCGCGAAAAATATCGTGCCGTACGCTTATTCTTGAATCTGAATATGTCCAAACTCCAGGTCCCCCTCTTACCGTAAGAGGGGGACAGTGACATCCGGAAGTCCCGGCATGGATGCAGCTTTCCGTCCCTCCCCTTACTGTAATGGGAGGCAGGGTGGGGTTACAGATTTTGGCGCCGTGCCGAGTAATTACCATTCCAGTCTCTTTACAACGTTTTTCCGGGGCGCTGCCCGTCCCGCATCTTCGACACCCATGGAAAAAAGATACAACGCATTCTCCGACGAATTGAAGCGGGCCTTCGGCTGCCGGGTGCACCGCATCTCGGTGGATGCCGGCTTCTCCTGCCCGAACCGGGACGGTACCGCCGGAACCTCGGGCTGCATCTACTGCGGCGGCAAGGGCTCCGGCGCCCACGGCATCCTTCCGGGCGCGTCCGTCAGCGATCAGATCGAGGCGGGCAAGGAGGTCATGGTCCGCAAATACAAGGCGAAACGCTTTCTCGCCTATTTCCAGGCCTATTCCAATACCTACGCGCCGCCGCAAACCCTGCGCCGCCTGTACGACGAGGCCCTGGCCGTGGACGGCGTGGTCGGCCTCATCGTGGGGACGCGCCCGGACTGCCTTCCACCGGAGACCGTGGATCTGCTGGCTGGGTATGCCCGGGAGACGTACTTCTGGCTGGAACTGGGGCTCCAGTCCCCCCTGGACCGGACACTGGAACTGCTGCGCAGGGGACACGACTTCGCCGCGTTCCGGACGGCGGTACAGGCATGCAGGGAAAAGGGGATCCGGGTGTGCGCCCACATCATCCTGGGGCTTCCGGGCGAGACACGGGACGAGATGCTGGACACGGCCCGCGTGGTGAACGGCATGGGAATAGACGGGGTGAAGATCCATCTCCTCCACGTGATGAAGGATACGCCGCTGGCGGAGATGTACGGGCGGGGAGAGGTGACGCTGCCGGATCGGGACGAGTACGTGGGCCTGGTCTGCGATTTCCTGGAGCGGCTCCGGCCGGGGATATCCATCCAGCGCCTCACGGGCGACGGGGGGCACGACCACCTGGTGGCCCCCCTCTGGTCGCTCAGGAAATTCGAGGTGCTGAACGCCATCGATTACGAGCTGGAGCGGCGCGGCACGCGGCAGGGGAGCAAAATGCCGGGGGCTGGGGAAGAGGGGAAAAATGGGTGAGGGGTGAGGGGTTATAGGTTATAGGATATAGGTGATGGGTGATGGGTGATGGGTCAGGCGCGGAGCGCCCCGGCGACCTCGTCCGCGATCCTGTCCATGAGGTCCTCGTCCTTGACCAGGCGCCGATTGGCGCCGCTCTCCGTTGCCCGGCGAACCAATTCCCCGTCTTCATGGGCGGTGAGGAGCAGGATCGGCACGTCGGCGCCGCGGCGTCGGATCTCACGGGTGAGCTCAAGGCCGTCCATTCCCGGCATGTTCATGTCGGTCAGCACCAGGCCGATGTCGGGATGCCGGCCGAACGCCTCCAGGGCATCCCCTCCGCTCCCCGCGGCTTCCACGGCATACCCCTCCTCTTCCAGGACAATCACCAGCATCTCCAGAACGAACGGGTCGTCATCCACAACCAGCAGTCTCGGCTTTGCCTCCATCACAACCCCTCCCCCCCTTCCAGATTTTTCCAGGTTATCACCCGGTTTCTCCCGTTGCGCTTTGCTTCGTACAGCAGCCGGTCCGCCTCCTTGTTCAGGCTCAGGGAGTCCCGGAAAGCGGGATACGACGAGATTCCGCAGCTGAAGGTCACGGGAAACCGGCCGGAATCCGATTCGTGCCGTATCTGTTCGAAACTCTTCCGTATCTCGTCCATGACCCGGTACGCCTGCTCCTCATCCGTGTCCATGAGGATTACGGCGAACTCCTCCCCGCCGTACCGTCCTATCACGTCTGTTTTCCTCAGCCTCTGCTGCAGCAGACGGGACAGGATGACGATCACCCGATCGCCTGTCAGGTGGCCGTGCGTGTCGTTGATGGACTTGAACCCGTCGATATCGATCATGGCGAAGCAGAAGCGGCCCCCGCCGCGCCTGGCGCGGAGAACGGCAAGATCCAGCTGCTCCTTGGTCTTGGTGTGGTTGAGGAGGCCGGTGAGGCTGTCCTGCTCCATGAAGGATCGAATGATGCGCATCCGTTCCGCCCGGATGGTGACCGACGAGATGAGGTGCTCCGGCTTGATGGGTTTGGTGAGAAAGTCGTCGGCGCCGATGCGGAGCGCCCGCAACTGCCGGTCTTTCCTGGTCTCCGCGGACAGGTAGACGATGGGAATGCTCACGTAGGCCTCCATCTGGCGGATTATCTTCGCCAGTTCGTCACCGTGGCACCCTTCCATGTACATGTCCATGAGAATCAGTTCGGGATGGAAATCGACCAGGTGCTCGATGATCTGCAGCGGGTCGTTGACCACGCGGGTCCGCATGCCGTACTGCTCCAGCGTCAGCGCATAGAACCGGGAAAGCTCCGGGTCATCGTCCATGATAAGGATCCGGTAGGGATCGGCCTCCCGGTCCCCGGTCAGTTGATCCAGCTTCTCCAGCAGCGAACAGATGTGTAACGGTTTTGTCAGATAGGCGTCTCCGCCGGCGCGCACGGACATGAGGCGGGCTGTGAAGTCGTCGCGCTGGGAGATGAAGATCACGGGAATATGCCGCATGGCGTTTCTCTGGAGAGCGGCAATGGCGTCCGCTCCGGCGATCTTTCCCTCGGGGAACATCAGATCCATGATGATTGCCGACGGCTGTGATTTCGCTACGCTCGCCTCCAGGTCGGCAAGTCCGGAGAAGGTGCGGACCTCGTAGCCGAAGCAGGCTATCTGCACGGCAAGGTTCTGCAGCAGGCAGACATCGTCATCAACGATGAATACCAGCTTCGGCTCCGCACGGATAATGGGGATATCCGGAACAGACTCTTCGAACCGCCGGCGCGCAAGCTCCTCGCACCTGGACGTTATGCTGGCGGCAAGCAGCGCATCGAGGCCGGCCTCTATCCGTTCCCACGCATCACTATCCTGAGAGTCGGCGCCGTCGAGAAGGTTCCGCACCAGGATCTCGGCGCTCCGCGCGGCCTCTCCCACCTCGCTGAAACCGAAGGAAGGGGCCGAACCGGCCAGGGTATGAAGCATACTGTGCAGGGCTCGCGCCTCGTCACGGTTCGACTTGTCCTCCAGTACCCGGCTCCAGTGGGCCTCGATCCTGCCGAGTGCATCCGGCAGAGAGCGGATATATTTGTCGCGCAGCGCCCTGAGCCTCGCCCGGGGAGATTCCTTGGAACCCGATCCTTCCCCTCGCACCGCCTTCGTTTCTTTCTTCGCGTCTGTTCTCATATGTTTCCCGTATCCCGTTTCCGCCCGTCAGGCGACAAGGTTGTCGATTGTCTCTATAAGGCTTGTCTGGTCAAAGGAGCCTTTCACGATATAGGCGTTCGCACCCACCAGGATACCCCGCTTGCGGTCCTCCTCCCGTTCCCGCGAGGTGACGATGATGATGGGGGTATGACGGTAGCGTTCGTCCATGCGCAACCTCTCCGTGAGGCTGAAGCCGTCGAGACGGGGCATCTCGATGTCCGTTACAATTGCGTCGAAGTGCCGCTCCCGCGCCCTCTCCAGGGCCTCCAGGCCGTCTCCGGCAACGACGACCTGGTAACCGTGGGCCTCGATGATGCTCTTCTCGATCTCCCGGGTGCTGATGGAGTCGTCCACCACCAGCACGGCCGGTTCCTTCCGTGCTTCACCGGCCTCGGCCATGGGCCGCTCCCCTTTCTTGTCCCTGGCCGCGGCGCACAGCAGGGGAACGGCAAGCACGGCAACGATTTCCCCCCGGCCCCGCACCGTCACACCGGACACGACCCTGATTTTTTTCAGGTGGGAGGGAAGGGGCTTGACCACGACACTTTCTTCGTTGAGCACTGTATCGATCACGAGACCCAGTTTCTCGTTGCCCGCGGAAACGATGGCGATCAGCATCTCCTCTCTCTCCCCGCCGAGGGGGAGGGAAAGGAGCGGGGCAAGGTCCTCCACGGGAATGACCTCGTTGCGCAGGCGGACCGCTTTCTTGTTGACCACCGTGATAATCTCGTCCCTGGAGATGGTGAGGACCTCCTCCACCGAGTCGGCGAGGAACGCGAACTCCCTGCCCGCTGCGGAAACGAACAGGAGCCGGAACAACGCCAGGTGCAGCGGCAGTTTCAGGAGGAACGCGGCGCCGGACCCTTCGCGGGAGTCGATGCGGATGCTTCCCCGCAGGTCCTCGATGATGCTCTTCCGGACCACGTCCAGCCCCACCCCCCGGCCGGACAGGTCCGTGATGATCGTGCTGGTGCTGAAGCCGGGCAGGAAGATGAATTCCCTCACCTCCGCATCGGACATGGCGTCCAGGGTTTCCCGGTCCGCCAGATTTTTGCGCAGCGCACGCTCCCGGATCTTTTCCAGGGAGAGCCCCCTGCCGTCGTCCCGCATCAGGACCATCACGCTGCCCCTTTCGAACCACGCCGACAGGTGGATGGTCCCTTTTTCACTCTTCCCGGCCCGGACACGCTCCTCCCTGGTCTCGATACCGTGATCCACGGCGTTCCGGATCATGTGCATCAGGGGGTCGCCGATCTTTTCTATGATCATCTTGTCCAGCTCAACCTCGCCCCCCTCAACCAGGAATTCCACATCCTTGCCCAGGGACAGGGCAAGGTCACGGACGGTGCGGGGGAAGCTGTCAAAGACCGTGGACAGCGGCATCGTCCTCAGGGAGAGGGAAGCCTCCAGCAACTGCCGGGTCAGGATTTCCCGTGAGAGCAGTTCTTCTTTCAGCGAGGAATAGACGGCGGCGAGCATACCGTGCAGTTCGTCCGGGACCCCGTCGCCGGTGAAGTCACGGGAGCCGGACAGCCTTTCGGAAAGCCGGAGCGCCGTCCTGAGACGCGCCAGGGTTTCTCCGGATCGGGTTCCCACGGCCGTGAACTCGCCCATCAGCCGTATCAGACCGTCAATCTTCTCCGCGGACACGCGAATCGTCTCATCAGTCCAGGGTTTCACCTGGGGCGCGGCAGGCCGCCCTTCCCGGTCCGCCTGCCCGGCGCCCGATGCCTCGTGCGCCTCGTCATTCCCTCCCTGTTCCGCGTCCGGAACCGCTTTTCCCCCACTCGCGGCCTGCGCCAGTTCCGCGCACAGCCCTCCGGCCTCCCCCGGCGCCTCCGCTCCGTCCGCGATCCGATCCAGCATGCCTGCAATGGCGTCGATGCCCCGGAAGAGCAGGGACGAGATCGCCTTCGTAGCAGTCACCCTGCCGCTCTTCAGGGCATCCAGGACATCCTCCATGCGGTGGGCGACCGACGAAAGGTCCGGGAACTTCATCATCCGCGACGAGCCCTTGATGGTGTGGGCCGATCGGCAGACTGCGTCAAGCGTCTCCCGATCGCCGGGGTTCCCCTCCAGGGACACGAGACCCCGTTCCATGCCGGCGCAATGCTCCCGTGCTTCCTGGAGGAAGCGGGCAAGCAGTTTTCCGCGATCAATCGCCATTGCCCACCCTCTTCAGCAGCTGGAGTTTCCGCCTGCACAAGGTTTCCAGTTCCCGGGCGGAAAAGGAAAACGGCAGGCTCGTCAGCCCGTGCTCCAGAAAATCGCCCTTGTCCAGAATCTTGAGAATTACCTCGTACTCGCGCCGGGCATGTTCCGCTTCACCCCGCTCACGGTGGGTCTCCGCCAGAAAGTAGTGGGCAGGCCAGCAGGAGGGGTGGATGTAGATCGCTTCCCGGAGACTCCGGAGGGCCGACGGGTCGTCCCCTGCCAGCCGATCGATCAGACCGAGGGAAAAGGATGCGTCAAGGGAGAAGCGATCGATTCGCTGCGCCTCGCGATAGGAGGCCCGCGCCTCGTCGAGCCGGGAAAGATTCATCAGGATGCTTCCCTTCAGGGTATGGGCCGTCAACAAACCCGGTGATGCGCCGATGACGCCGTCCAGCTCCCGCAGGGCGTCTCCATATTCCCCGGCTTCCGCATGCCGCACCGCCTTCTCGAAACCGTCAAGCGATGGCCGGGCGGGGTAATCTCCTGATGATCCGCCGGGCAGAGTGTCCCCTCCCGTCACGGGAGGGGGAAAAGAAGCCTTCCGAGGACGAATGGCGGCACACGGGTCCTTCGCTGCCGCGGCCTTGCGTACCCCGCGGCACAGCCGCCGGCCCTCCTGCTCCTGCCGTACTCGGACGGACCCTTTCCTGAAGAGAAAAGCGCCGTCGAGGGGGACCAGGTCCAGAACCCCCCTGTTGTAGAAGAAGGTCTCGGAAGGGCTCGTGAACAGGTAGCCGCCGTCGCTGAGAATCCCGGCCAGGCGCGAGAAGATCCGGTTGCGCACATCCTGGGAAAAATAGATGGAAACGTTGCGGTACATGATGACGTCGACGTTCAGCAGTTCAGGGGGATACTCACCGCTCAGCAGGTTGAAGGGAAGAAAGACCACCGACTCCCGCAGCCACTCACGCACGCGCCAGGTCCCGGAAGACGTTTCCTCGAAGTATTTCTTGAGCAGCTCCTCCGGGAAGTCCCGGAAAGAGCGTCTGCCGAAAGCACCCTCACGCGCCCGGGAAACGGCGCTGGTGTCGATATCTACGCCGATTACGGCAAAGCCGCGAACCCCCTCCCGCCCGTACCGCTCCGCCAGCGAGATGAGGATCGAATAGGCCTCCTCCCCGGTGGAGCAGCCGGCGCTCAGGAGGGTGATCTTCCCGTGCCGGCCGGGGTGCGCCAGCACCTCGGGAACGACCCTCCCCGCAAGGAGGGAGAAATGGACCGGTTCGCGGTAGAAATAGGTCTCATTGATGGTGAGGAGGTCGATGAGTTCGCCGAACTCACGGCGCTCCTCGGCAAGCAGGGACAGGTAGCGCTCCGGGGATACGGTTGCGCGGGCTTCCATCCTGGCGCGGATCCCCGTTTCCAGCAGCGCCGCTTTCTCGTTCTCGAACACGAGACCGCACTTCTTTTCCAGCAGTTCGCGAAAGGGGGCGAGATTCATCATGACCGGCATCTCCCGTCCGCGCCGGTAACGGCTGGACCGTCGAACCACAGCCGTTTCACCAGTTCGGGGGCAATCTTGTCGAGCGGGAGAACGATGGTGACGCATCCCCTCTCGATGGCAGCCTTCGGCATGCCGAAGATGACGGAGGAACTCTCGTCCTGGGCGATGGTCACCCCGCCCGCTTCCCGGATACGTGCGATGCCGGAGACGCCGTCGTTGCCCATGCCGGTCAGGATCACGCCGATGGCTTTCGAGCCGTAGACGTCGGCCACGGATTCCAGAAGCACATCGCAGCACGGCCGGTAGATGTCGTGCTTCCTTCGTTCCGACAGGATAATCACGCCCGCCGGGCTGACGCTCATGTTCACCTCCGAGGGGGACACGTAGACCCTGCCCGGCGTGATGGTCTCGCCGTGCGTCGCCATATGAACGGCAAGGCGGGAGTTCATGTTGAGCCACTGAACCATGCCGTCGGTGAAACCCTCGGACATGTGCTGGGCCACCAGAACCGGGGCTTTCAGATCCGCCGGAAGAGAGGAGAGAATGACGGACAGCGCCTTGGGTCCTCCCGTGGAAGAGGCGATTGCCACCACGCGCCGCGTCGCTCCTGAGGGGGAAGGGGGCCGTTCGTCCCGCGTACGGGGCGCCCGCGCCATCCAGTCCCTCCGCACCGGGGCAACAGCCTTGACCCCGGCCAGGGACTTGATTTTACCGGCAAGAACGGTGGAAGCGCAATCGAGGCCCGGCTTCTCCATCACCTCCAGCGCCCCTTTCGCGAGGGCGGCAAAGGCTGTTTCAGCATCGTCCAGGGCGGTGAGCACCAGGATAGGGACCGGCGACTGCCCCATGATGTGTTCGATTGCGGTAAAGCCGTTCATGACGGGCATCTGGATATCGATCGTCACCAGGTCCGGCTTCAATTCCAGGACCTTCTTCAGCGCGTCGATCCCGTTTTCCGCCTCGCCGACCACGGCAATGCCCCTGTCCCTGGAGAGAAGGGAGATGATAATCATCCGCGCAACCGGGCTGTCGTCAACCACCAGCACGCGGACGGGATCTTCGGGAGAACCGGCAGCCATGGCTACGGCGCCTCAGCGGCCGGTTCCGCCGGATAGTCGGTAACGGATGCGCGGTTCTCGTCCCCCCAGGTGAACCTCCTCACCAGCTTCCTCAGCTCAACCGCCATCACGGTGAGGTTTCTGCTGATCTCGCTGGTCTGCTGAATGGAGGTGGAACTGAACCGCACCCCTTCCTCGATGTCGCGCAGGGCAATCACCACCTGGCTGCTGGCGGTCTGCTGCTGCTGGGTCGAGAAGGATATCTGCCGGGCCGCCTCCGTGGTCGATTCGGCGCCGGACACAAGTTCGCGCAGAAGTCCGGAGGTCTGGGTGGAGTAGTCCAGGCCGTCACGGATTCCGCCGGAGCTCTTTTCAGACGCCACGACCAGGCGGTTCACGGTGTCCAGGATCTCGGTTATCCTCCCCTCTATCTCGCCGGTGGATTCGAAAACATTATCCGCGAGACGGCGGATCTCCTGGGCCACCACCCCGAAACGCCTGCCCGCCTCCCCGGCGCTTGCCGCCTCCAGGGCCGCGTTGAAGGCAATCAGCTTGGTCTGGTTGGCGATGGTATTGATGATCCCCATGATCTTGGTGATCTCCTTGGACTTCCTGCCCAGTTCCACAATCTCCTGAATCGCTATCTGATTGTCCCGGCTGATCTCTCCCATCTTGGCGGTGAGGGTCTCCACCTGCGCGGCGCCCTCGCGGGTGTTGTGGTGCGTGGTATCCGCGATATCCACCACTTCCTGGCTGTGACGCGCTATCTCGGTGGCCGTGGAGGTGAACTCTTCCATGGTCGAGGAGATCTCGGAAACGGAGCTGGAAAGCTGCGAGGTGAAGCTCGCCTGGTGATGGACCGCGGTGGAGATGGTCCCGGCGAACGAGTTGATCTCGCCGGTTGCGTCCGCCACCTGGGCGATTATCTGCCGCATCTTCTCCAGCAGGGCGTTGAACTCCCCGGCAACGAGCCCTATCTCGTCCATGGAGCCCTCATCCAGGCGCATGCCCAGGTCGGTCACCCGGCTTTCGTCGTCGGGTATCCGGCGCAGCTTTTCCACCATCGCCTTCAGGGGGGAGAGGAGCCGCCCCACCAGCAGGATCGAGATCAGTCCGAAGACGCCGCCCACCAGCAGGGCGATGAAAATGCTCCCCCGCTTCAGCCGCTCATAGCCGGCATAGAAATCCCCTTTCTTCACCCCAACGAACAGGGCGCCGATAACCTCCCCCCCGGCATTGCGGATGGGATCGTAGGCGGTGAAGTAGGGAACCCCCAGGATCACGGCTTCTCCCCGGTACGGCTTTCCGTCCCGGAACAGGGCATCCCGCGGGGGGCCGTCCAGGACCGTGCCCACGGCGCGGGCGCCGTCAGGGGTCAGCACGTTGGTGGAAACACGCCGCTCTCCCATGAAAATGGTCGCCGCGCCGCCGAACAGTTCCTTCACCTTGTCCGGCAGTTCATAATTGCCGTTGACAACATAGTCTCCGGCATGGAGCTTCCCGTCCCGGACCGCGAAGGTCGTTCCCTTGTCCTTCAGCAGCTCCCAGAAGGCCCGGAGATGGGATTCCTGAACCGCTCGGGCCTGATCGACCGCGTCACGGTGGATCTGCATCAGGGAAAAGGCCGTGGTAATGGCGATGGCCGCGGTAACCAGCGCGATGTTGAGCAGGGTGAATTTGGTGCGTATCTTCATGAAAGGTCTCCTTGCGGATGCCACAGATTTCTATTCGTCGCCAGCCGGTAAAGATCCACCAGCAGCAGGATCCCCTCCTCGCCGGGGATTGCGGCCCACACGCCCCTCTCCAGGGCAAAGGGCTCGACCAGGAGGGGAAGTGGCCGTACGATGCGCGTCTCAACGGAAACGAGGTCGTCCGGCGATTCGATGATCAGGGTGCACACTTCACCTCCCCTGCTGACGATGCACGTCTCGGGATTGCGGAACGCCTCCGCGTTTCCCAGTCCCACGGCATGGTGAAACGGCACGGCGTGGGGGTGCGGATCGTCCGGATCCCAGGGGCCCAGGGCTGCCACCTGATCCGCATAAGCGCCGAAGCGAAGCCCGCCCGACGTGAAGATCAGGAGCCGGAGCGGAGGAACTCCCGGCAGGGTATCTTCCGCGACGGTTGCCATACCGTCACGCCACCGCCGCCCGGGCAAAGATCCCGGCCAGGTCCAGCAGGGCCACGTTCCCGTCGCCGCGCTGCAGTTGACCGCACACATAGTCCCGGACATCGTTGCCGAGGGTGGACGGAGCAGGGAGGATGGAACTTCGCGGCACGTCGGCCACATCCTCCACCGTGTCTATCAGGATTCCCGAACGGATGGAGCCGCTGGATGCCAGCAGAATCAACCTTTCCCCCTCCCCGCGGGCCGGGAGACCGAGAACGGCTCGGAGGTCCAGCACCGACTCGATTTCGCCGCGCACCGTGATCAGGCCGGGGATGCAGGGCGGCGTGCCGGGAATCGGGTGTATCTTCTCCTCGGGAAGGATCTCCAGCACGTCCCGGCCGGGAAGGCCGTAGAGACTGCCGGAAAGGGAAAAGATGACGAACTTTTCAACCGGTTCGTCAACATCCTGTATTTTCTCCCGTTCCCGGAGGAGCCGTATCTCGCTCAGGATCCGGTCGCTCGTGTGTATTTCCCGTTCGGACGGCATGCTATTCTCCAGTAAAGCCGTTGCACCCGGCGTTGATACAGAAAGAGGCGCGGGCCAATCCGCGCCACATGGGAACATATCGGCTCAACCGCGGAAAACTTGAAGATAAAACCGGTTCATGAACGACTGCTTCGGGGGAAGGAGAGAACGCGCCGGAAGCGGCCGAAGGACGACTTCATCCGCCCAATCCCGCCATTTGACTTATTGGATTGGAGCGCGTATTTTTTTGGTCATAGCATTTTCGAAAAGGAGCATGCCGATGAAAAAGGGAAGCAGCACGCGAAAGGCCGAATACCCCATTGACGACATCTTTCTCGACCGCTGGTCTCCCCGCGCCATGTCCGGCGAGGAGATCCCTGAAGCCGACCTGATGGCGCTGTTCGAGGCCGCGCGCTGGGCGCCTTCCGCAAACAACAACCAGCCGTGGCGTATTCTCTACGCACGCCGTTCCGGCGAACACTGGCAGCTCTTCTTCGATCTCCTCGTCGACGCCAACAAGGTCTGGGCACGAAACGCGGCCGCGCTCCTGCTGTTCATCTCGAAGACCACATTCGACCATAACGGCAAACCGTCCGTCACCCACTCGTTCGATACGGGGGCCGCATGGCAGAACCTGGCGCTGCAGGGCTTTTCCAAGGGATTCGTGGTCCACGGCATGCAGGGGTTCGATTACGAACGGGCCAGGGCGACGCTGAACATTCCCGGGGAGTACCATGTCGAAGCGATGGCGGCCGTCGGCCGTCCCGGAGATGCGGAATCCCTGTCGGAAGAGCTACGGAAGCGGGAAGTCCCCAATGATCGGAGGAAACTGGAAAAGACGGCGTGCGAGGGGCCGTTCCGGCTCTGATTCCGCGGCCGACCCCAAGCAAGGTTCGCCGGTGGGGAAAATCCCCATGCAATATTTCTGTTGCCCTCCCCGAGGCAAAAAGTGTAAGGTAGAACGTACGAAACACGGAAAGGCGAAGAGACCCTCTTCGCCTTTCTTCCGTTTTTGCGGATGCATCATCCCTTACAACGGCAGTTGGGGTCATCCGAAGAGAACGACTTCGGCCTGGTTCGTTGCTGCTCTTGGCGAAATGGAGCGTCAACAGCCGATGGTGTCTGAACCCGCAGGGTGAGTTCAGCGGCTGAAGCGAAATGAGCGTAGAGCAGCAGAACCAGGCCGCTCGGAGTGAACGAAGGACGACTCCAACTGCCGAATTCAGGATCATTTTTACACTCAGGAGCACATGGTTTGAAAAAGCATAACGAGAAAGAGATCGACCAGCGGCGCACTTTCGCCATCATCAGCCATCCGGACGCGGGCAAGACCACCATCACGGAAAAACTCCTCCTGTTCGGCGGAGCCATCCAGCAGGCCGGAGAGGTCAGGGCCAGGAAGAGCGCACGCCACGCCACCTCCGACTGGATGGAGATGGAGAAGCAGCGCGGCATCTCGGTCACCTCTTCGGTAATGAAGTTCAATTACCGGGATTTCGAGATCAACCTGCTGGACACCCCCGGCCACAACGACTTTTCCGAAGACACCTACCGGGTGCTCACCGCGGTGGACTCGGTGCTCATGGTCATCGACTCGGTCAAGGGGGTGGAAAGCCAGACCAAGAAACTGCTGGAAGTCTGCCGGCTGCGCAACACCCCCATCATGACCTTCATCAACAAGCTGGACCGGGAAGGCCGCGAGCCCCTCGACCTCCTGGACGACATCGAGAAGAACCTGCAGATCCAGTGCGCCCCCATGACCTGGCCCATCGGCATGGGCAAGAGATTCCGCGGCACCTACCACCTGTACAGCCGCGAGATAGCGTTCTTCAATCCCGATGCCGAACGGGGGACCGGCGAGATCCTCACCATGACCGGCATCGACGATCCGGAGTTGGACCGGCTCCTGGGATCGCAGGTCGAAGAATTGCGCGGGGAGGTCGAACTGCTGGAAGGCGCGGCCCACCCCTTCGACCGGGAGGCGTACCTGGCCGGGCTCCAGACCCCGGTCTTCTTCGGCAGCGCCATCAACACCTTCGGCGTGCAGCAGCTCCTGGACACCTTCGTTGAGACCGCGCCGGCGCCGAAACCCCGCGAAGCGGTTACCCGCACCGTGTCCCCCTACGAGGAGCCGTTCACCGGCTTCGTCTTCAAAATCCAGGCGAACATGGACCCGGCCCACCGGGACCGCATCGCCTTCTTCCGCATCTGCTCCGGCAAGTTCACCCGCGGCATGAAGGTGCGCCACATCCGGCTGGGACGCGACGTGCAGATCGCCAACGCCACCATCTTCATGGCCCAGGACCGGACCAACGTGGAGGAGGCCTATCCCGGCGACATCATCGGCATCCACAACCACGGCACCATCAAGATCGGCGACACCTTCACCATGGGAGAGGACCTGCAGTACACCGGCATCCCCAATTTCGCGCCCGAGCACTTCCGCAGGATCCGGATCCTGAATCCCCTGAAGTCCAAGGCCCTGGAAAAGGGTCTGGTGCAACTGGCCGAGGAAGGGACCACCCAGGTCTTCCGCCCCCTGATGGGCGCGGACTGGATCATCGGCGCGGTCGGCGTCCTCCAGTTCGATGTGGTCATGCACCGCCTGGAGCATGAATACGGGGTCAAGGCCGCCTACGAGCCGGTTTCCTACGTCACGGCCCGCTGGGTGACCGGGGATCGGAAAAGACTGGACGAGTTTCACAAAAAAGAGGGGATGCACCTGTACACCGACGGCGAGGGGAACCTGGCCTACCTGGCGGGAAGCCAGTGGCGGCTGGAGAACACCATGGAGAACTGGAAGGACCTGGAATTCCACGCCACGCGGGAACACAGCGTGTGTTGAGAGTGAAAAGTTAAAAGTGAAAAGTTAAAAGTGATGAGTGATGAGTGATAAGTGAGAATCAGAAGGCATGTAGGGGCGCCGCTTGCCGCGCCCTTCATTTGAATTGCATCAAGGGGGCGCATGCCATGCGCCCCTACAGCAGCTCGTAGACTATCAGCATCCCGATAATCACCATGAAGGACAGGGATACCAGAAAGATCCTGTCCGCGAGCTTTTCCAGAAGTTTCTGTCTCTGCCCGTCCCGTGCGCGCAGGGCGAAATAGGACAGGAGGCAGGAGGCGAGGAAACCGAGGGCATCCACGGCCAGGAACTCGTCCCCCATCCTGTTTACGGCATTCAGCCGGTAACTGATGCGATAGATACCGATGACCGTCAGGCAGACCCCCACCAGGGTCGCGGAAACGGTCATGATGTGGATGTCGAGCGTTCGCTCGAATTCCTCGCTTTGTCGATCCCTCATGTCACCCCCCGAACGGCGCCTCCCGCATCCTTTCATAGACGAGAAAGGTATGGGGAATGGGTTCCGGAACGAATTCCCTCTCCGTCACCGTGAAATCGTTCGGTATCTCCGGAAACAGCACGTCCCCCCCGTAGTCCCTGTGGACAACGGTGAGATGGATCCTGTCCGCACGGGGCAGGAACTCGCGATACACATCCCCCCCGCCGCAGATGAAGACCTCGTCGGCATCTCCCGCAAGCCGCAGCGCCTCCTCCGGATCGTGGACGACCAGACACCCATCACGGCGATACCCGCTGTCCCGTGTGAGCACGATATTCATCCGCCCCGGCAGGGGACCGGTCAGAGTCTCGAATGTCCTGCGGCCCATGATCACGGGCCGCCCCCAGGTGATCTCCCGGAATCGCCGCCGGTCATCGGGCAGGTCCCACGGGATATCCGGCCCGTTCCCGATGACCCGGTTCTCCGCCACGGCAACGATGATCGATATCTTCATCCTTTCCCTCATCACTCATCACTTTTCACTTTTTACTTTTCACTTTTCACTTTTCACCTGACCGTAACCATCGTCACCCCGCCGCCCCCTTCGAACGCCTCCCCGTCCCGGAACGACTCCACCAGGGGATGGCCGTCCAGGTATTCCCGCACACCCCGCATCAGCGCACCGGTCCCCTTGCCGTGAACGATGCACACCTCGCCGATGCCGTCCAGGGAGGCGTGGTTGAGGAACGGTTCCAGCTTCTTGAGCGCGTCTTCCACCCGCAGGCCGATGAGGTGGAGCCGGTGCGGGGTCTCTTCCCGCTCCGCTTCCTTTTTTCGCGACCGTTTTACCGGTTTGGGAGCTACTCCCGTGCGCTTGCCGATATCCGCCAGGCCGACCTCCAGGTCCTTGCCCGCCGCCTGCAGGCGGATACGGTTCGTCTTCGGGTCCACCGAGCGGACCACCGCGTCAAAGCCGATGGAGCGAACGAAAACCGTGTCCCCTTCACGGACCTGATCCAGGGAGAGGTACGACTCCACGTCCAGTTCCCGGAGCTTTTCCTCAACCCGCTCCTCGACAACGGCCAGCTTCTTCATGGAGGCGCGGCTCCGCTCCCGTTTCGCCTCCTCCAGGATTGCGTTCGCCTCCCGCTTCACTCCCGACACGATCTCCCGCGCCTCGCGGTACGCCTTCTCCAGGGACGCGCGGCGCTCCCGGTCCCATCCGGCCCGGCGCTCTTCCAGGAGGCGCTCACCCTCCGCGAGGACGCGCTCCCGCTTCCCCAGGTCGTTCAGGGTCTCGTCATAACGCATGCGCTGCGCCTTCAGGTCGTCCAGCAGGGCATGGAACTCCGACTCCATCCTCCCCATCATCCCCTGGGCCCGATCGATGACGGCATCGGGCAGGCCGTAGCGCCGCGCGATCTCCAGGGCGTGGGACTGGCCCGGCTCCCCTTTTTTGAGGCGATAGAGGGGGGTCAGGGTCTCCCGGTCGAACTCCATGGAGGCGTTCACCATGCCGTCCCGGCGGTGGACGAAACCGACGATGTCGGTGAGGTGGGTGGTGGCGATCACCAGGGCGCCCGCTTCCTGCAGCTCCTGGAGCACCGAGCAGGCCAGGGCCGCGCCCTGCACCGGTTCCGTGCCGGTCCCCAGCTCGTCCAGGAGGACGACGCTCCCCCGTCCCGAGCGGCGCAGGATGCCGGAGATGTTGGCCACGTGGGCCGAGAAGGTGGACAGGCTGCTCTCGATGGACTGCTCGTCCCCGATATCCGCCAGCAGAGTGTCGCTGAGGGGGAATACCGACGACTCGTCCGCCGGCACCGGGATGCCGGACAGGGCCATGAGGAGCAGGAGGCCGGCGGTCTTGAGGGCGATGGTCTTCCCTCCCGCGTTGGGGCCGGTAATGACCATGACCGTGTCGTCTCCGCCCAGGGCCAGGTCCAGGGGAACGATGCGCGAGACGCTTCCCTCCCGCTGGAGAAGGAGCAGGATCGGGTGCCGCGCCTGCACCAGGCGGAGCGCGGGGGTATCGCCGATCTCCGGCACCCGAGCGTCGAGGGAGTCGGCAAACAGGGCGATGCTGTTCAGCATGTCCAGGTGAACCAGGGTCGCCTGCTGGGAGGCGATCTCCGTGGAATCCTCCCGGATCCAGCCGCAGATCTCCCGCAGGATGCGGATCTCCTCCACCTTCTCCTCGGCGGTGAGGTTTTCCAGCTCGTTGGCCAGCCCGATGATCTCCAGGGGCTCCATGAAGGCGGTCTCCCCGGAGTTGGACACGTCGTGCACCACCCCCTGCACCTGCCCCTTTGAGTCCATGCGCACCGGGATGACCCATCTCCCTCCCCGCTGGGTGACGAAGTCGTCCTGGAGAAAGACGCTGATGTCCCGCTCCCGGACAATCTCCTCCAGGCGCTTGCGAATCCTGGCGGTGAGGGCGCGCTTGCGGGCCCGCAGGTCGAAGAGGAGGCGGGAGGCGGTGTCAAGGATGTTCCCTTCCGAGTCAAGGGAGCGCTCCAGGGGGTCGAGGATGTCGGGAAAACCGGTAATGGAGGCCGCCATCTCGCGCAGGAGCGGAATGTCGGCGCGGTATCCCATCTGCCCGGCAACGGCGGCAAGGGTGCCCAGCAGCGGCAGAAAGGAAACCAGTTCCAGCGGGGCGAGGACCGCCCCCTCCGGCCGCAGTTTCTCCAGGATCGGAGATACGTCCTCGAAGGGGGATATCCTGAGGGGAACACCCTGGGCCGTCATGCCCCGGATCTCCCGCACCATGCCGAAACGCCGTCCGATCTCTTCCCGGCCGGAAAGGGGGAGAATGGCGAGCACGGCGTCCCGCGACGCGCTGCAATGGCACCAGCGGGATATCTCCCGCAAAATCCTGTCGAACTCCAGTGTGCGGACCGCTTCCCTCCGAACCATCACTCCTCCCCGTTTCCCGTACCGTATTTCATCTTCGCCCTCTTCCTCCTCTTTGCCTTTCTCTTTGCCGCGGCTTCCCTCTCCCGATCCCCGGCGGTCGCCTCGCCCCGCTGCCGCGCAATCTTTTCCAGGAGCTCGCGGCGGGCGAGGAACCGGTTCACCGACTGGCTCCGGTCCGTGCCGCACTTCACCTCGATGCCGGTGGGGAGATGCCGCAGGTAGACGCAGGTGGAGGTCTTGTTCACGTGCTGCCCCCCCTTGCCCGAGGAGCGGATGAAGCTCTCCGCGAGATCCTCCTCCCGGACGCCGAGGGCCTCCATCATCTCCCGCAGCAGCCTGTTTTTCCCTTCGCTCACCGCGAAAGACGGTGTCGCCATGGATAGTTCCTCTTCATACCTTTCGCCGCCCTACAATATGACTTATTCTGTCACACACCTACGCTATGCTTTTTTCATCAAGAAAAAAGGAGGCATCCCATGGAACCGTTGGTCGTCTTTGGAGCCCTTCTCGTTATGTACTGCGGATATCTCGCCGTTCTGGACACCATCCGCGACTGGAAAACCAGGATGCCGGCAAGCCCCGCACAGCGTGAGCCGGTGAAAAAGCGGGCACCGCTGTTCACCGGAGCATGCCGGCCGCGAACGCCGGGCAGGATAGCCATGGGCAGGCCGCTTCTGCACCGGGCGTAACCCCGCTCCTCAAAGCGTCCCCCCCTTACGTAAGGGGAGATCAAGAGGGGTTACATTCTTGCTCTTCATAACTCCCCCCGACCCCCTCTTAACGTAAGAGGGGGAGAAAAATCAACCACATACCCTTTTTCTCAGCCACACGAACGGGTAAAGATGAACCCCTATCAAAGGGAGGGGAGAAGACGTATACAAAAGCCTTACTGATTAATGATCACCTCGCCCGTGTCCGTGATCAGTTTCGCAGGCAGGCTGAACAGGCGTTTGAAGATGCCGAACACCCCCTTGGCCATGGACTTGGCGGTAATGCTCTTCACGGTCGGGTTGTCGATGCTCCCCTTGGCCTCGAAATAGGTGGTGATGAGGCTCCTGTTCTTTCCGGTCAGTATCCAGCCGGCAATGGGAATGCGGCTCACCACCTTGTCGACGGTCTGGAGGGGCTTCACCCCGATGGTCGCGTCCACCTGATTCTTCACCAGATCGAACTGGCCCACTATGGAGATGTTCATGGCTTCACTGTCGATGTACAGGTCCTCGGTCCTCACCACGCCGTCCTTGAAGGAGAAGGTGGCGGTGATGGTGTCGTAGGGCATGCCGCCGGACACCATATCCGGAAGCTGGAACTTGAAGAGCTGGGAAACGTTGAGGATGGAGAACAGCTTGGAGAGGAGGGCGAATTTCCTCAGGCTTCCATCCTCGCAGTGGAGGCGCAGGTTCCCCAGGGAAGAAGCCTTCACTTCATCCAGCGTGTCCCCTTTGGCGGTCAGCTCTCCTTCCAGCGACAGGGCGCCGGTGAGCTCCCTGGTTGTTCCCAGGACATGGAGAAGCTTCTCGGCCGCGATTTTCTTGAGATTGACGGATGCCTGGTAGCGGGGGCCGCCCACGGTTCCGAAATCGATCCTCCCCTTGCCGGAAAAGGTCCCGCCCAGGAGGGAGCATTCCGCATCTTCCAGATAGAGTATCTTCTGCTCGAAGTGGACGCCGGTGCGCAGCTTCCGGAAGTCCACCAGATGGAAATTGCCCGCCTCTGCCGCGACCCTGGCATTCAGCGACAGTTTCGACGGCCCCCCCTTCCCCGCCTGCTCCCGGTTGAGCGAGGTGAGGAGCGCCACATCATCCATATCCAGGTAGGACGCGTTCACGGTCAGGTCGGCCTTGGGATTATGCAGGTCGTTCACGGTTCCGCTTACGCGCACCGTCGAGCGGTTGATGGTGCCGGCCAGGGATTTGATGGTGAGCGTATCATCCCGCAGGGAAACCGACCCGTACACCCGTTGCGCCCGCACCTGCTTTCCAGCGGAAGACAGCCCCAGATCCGCGAGATCCAGGGACGGTGACGAGAAGATAAGGGAAAACACCGGGGAGGCGAATCCGGTCAGGGTACCGGCCACGGTCACGGGCGAGTTCCCGATGCGGGCCGTGAGCATGGTGGTCTTCACGGTGGCGCCCTGGAAGACGAGGGTCCCGTTGACGCCGCTTACCGGCTTGACCGGCTCGGAGGTCTTGAAGGAAACCCCCTTCAAAGCCGCCTCTCCGGACAGGGAAAGGTCCCCTTCCCCCGTGCCTCCGCCCGTTCCCCGGATCGCCAGGCGGACGGCGCCGGACGGCTGATAGCGGGATATGCGGGGAAAGCGCGGGGCCACTTCCTGCACCGGGAACTCGTTGGACTTCACGCTGAAGGACAGCGGGGCTTTCTCGCCGGACCGGTACTCAGCCGCGCCGCCGAGCGCCAGGTGCGCCAGGTCGTACTGGAAGGCCGGGACCTTTGTCCCCTTGTCGTTGATGACGGACTGGAAGGAGAGCCGGTTGGACTGGCCGGCCGGCTTCGCTATCAGGTCCCGGAACGCGTAGGAGGCGGCGGAGAGGTCCCATTTCCCGTTCAGCGAGTAGCCGGTGGTGGGGCCGCTTCCCTGGAGCGAAAGGGTCGAGTCACCGCTGAAGGAGAGCTTTTTCCCCGCCTCCCGGCCCAGCAGCCAGGCAATCTCCGCCGGCCGGGGCTTCATGGTCATGGTAAAGGGATATCCGCTCGGCGAGTTGAGGGGATAGTCCGTGATCCTGCCGTCCAGGGTAAAGGGAGAGCCGCCGAAACTGGCGCTCATGCCGCTGAGGATGAAGTCCTTGCCGCGCATCTCCAGGGAGCCCTTGATGTTGTTGAAGGTCGGCACGTGGGGTCCGTAGCTGAGGAGCCCCCGCTCCGCGGTCCCCTTGATGTGCAGGACATTGTAGTTCGTCCCTTTCTCCATGTGGGCTATCCGGCTCACCCGGCCCACCAGGCTTCCCTCGTCCACCCGGTAGGTCCCTCCCATGATGTGCTGCTCGATGTACCGGGACACGTCGTCGGGAATGACGCCGTAGGGGACGTAGCCCTTGAAATCCTCGAACCGGAACGGCGCGATCACGGCATGGGCATCGATGAACAGGTCGCCGCTGGGGATATCCTTCAGGGCGCATCTCCCCTTTACGTTCAGTGCGTCCACGTTCAGGATGAGGGATGTGACCAGAATATCCTTCGGGTTCAGCTCCATCTCGTAGGTGAAGTTCAGGTCCCGGGGCGTCAGGACGGCATGGAAGATGGGCGCATACTCGACGCGGACCCCGCTAAGCCGCGCCTTCCCCCTGGAGGTGAAGTCGGAGAGCTTCCCCTTGAACTTCGCATCCAGGTTCAACCGTCCGTCAATCCGCTGCATGGGGACATATCCGCGATAGTAATCCCAGAAATGCCCGCCATCCAACTCCTCGGTTTCGATGGATCCGGAAAACCAGGTGTCCGTGAACGGTTTTCCCTTTTCGGCGAGGCGCATCGCCCCGTCAAGTTTCACCGTACCGGGCTTTCCGCTCTGGGCCACGGATGCCGCCAGCTTCACGCCGGAGCCTTTTCCCCAGAAGCGGTGGCCGGCCACGGCCAGTTCGATGTCCCGGAGCTCGGTGACAAGCCCTTCGGGCCGCACCCGCCGGTCCGTGAAACGGATCGAGCCCTGCTTCACCCGTACTCCTTTCACCTGGAGCGGGGTCCCCTTCCCCTTCTCCTCCAGCAGATCGGCGATGCTCAATACCCCGCCCGCGTCGCGGCTCACAGTGACCGAGGGTTTTTCCAGCACCATGCTGCTCAGCACAAGCCGCCGTTCCAGCAGCGGCAGCAGGGAGAGCCTGAAGGTCAGCCGGTCGGCCGTGAGAAACGGCGACGAGCCGTCCTTTTCCATGATGACAATCTTGTTGAAGGTGAAAGAGGGGGTGAAGCGGAAAGAGAAATCCCCGGACTCGTAGATCACGCGCCGGTGCAGGGAGGTCTGCACGGCATCCAGGATCTGGGAGCGGTAGCTCTCCAGGCGGAGCGCCTTCTGGACGAAAATAGCGCCCCCGCCCACGAGCAGCAGCAGGACTCCGGCGATGGTGACGAGGAGCAGGCGGACTGACCAGAGTTTTCTTTCCCGTGTCTTTGTCATAGGTCGATGAGGGAATCCAGGAACGGGACCATCTCCGGCCCCAGGATCCGGCCGAGGTACCCGGAGAACGGCTCCGGCAGCGGAGCGAAAAGCCTCAGGTCCCGGCCGGTTTCAGGGTACGGAAAGGAAATGCGGCAGGAGTGGAGAGCGTGCCCCTCGAATCCGGGGAGCTTTTTCCCGCCGTAGCGACGGTCTCCCACCACCGGCCTTCCGACGGCGGCCAGGTGGCGGCGGATCTGGTGCGACCGCCCGGTCAGCGGGGTGACGCAGACCACCGAGACACCCTTTCCGGTGAACAGGGTCCGGTATTCGCTGCGGGACTCCTTTTCATCCAGGGGGAGATCGATGGCGCCCGACTCCTCCATCCTGCCGGAGACCACGGCCAGGTAGCGCTTCTCCACCATCCCCTCCTGGAACAGGCGGCCGAACACGCCCGCCTGAGCCGAGCTTTTCGCCGTCACGACGCAGCCCGAGGTGCCCCGATCGAGTCGGTTTACGGCATAGAGCTTCACCGCCACGTCCCGGCGGGCAAGGGCCTCCATCCCCAGTTCCACCAGGTTGCGGCCCCCGTGCTCGGCGGAACGGTGCACCGCCAGCCCCGGCCGCTTGTTGAAGACCACGATCCGGTCGTCCTCGTAGAGGAAGTCGAGCCCGTCCCTTTCCCCGGCCAGGAACGACCGGGTCCGGCCGCTCTCCTTGAGGGCCACGGTGTCGGAAAGCCGGACAAGGAGCTCCGGAGAGGCAGGCGCGCCGTTCACGGTCACGGATTCCTTTTTCAGGAGCTGGTGGAGATAGGATGCAGGGGCCGAGGGAAGGAGATTGCGGAGAAAACTGTCCATCCTGCGGCCGTGGTCGGCGATGGAAATGGAAAGGCTGAGCATTGCGCCAGTATACCTGTCGGGAGGGCGCGCCGCAAGCGCTTACTGGCAAAAGGCTTTTCCGGCAGGGTCAGGGCGTGCGGTAGAGGATCTCCTTCGGTATCCGCTGCATGTTGGGCTCGGCAAGGGAGATGACGTCGGATTCGGGGATCTTCCATACCCCGCCGTCCTTCACCAGGGTAAAGGTGCGCGTCACGAAGCGCGTACCCACGCCCTCCACCTCGATCCCCAGCCTGGCGGAGAGGCTCACCTGCGTCCGGCTGACAAAGGTCACGGAAACATCCTGCAGCTTTTCCCAGCAACAGGCCGGTTTCCGGCCGGAGTGGTTCATCTGGTCCGCGAAGGTTGAGAAGTCGGATCGCGACGAGTGAACCAGCCGAAAGTAGAGTGCATCGTAGCTCTCCCCGCGCCAGAGGTCGAGGATCTCCTCGAACCCGCGCCGGGCCTCGGCCTTCACCTGCTCCTGGAAGGCATTCGGGTTCTCGGCCCGGGCGGGGAAGGGGAAGAGAGCGCAAAGCAGTGCGATTGCCGGAAAAAGAGCCTTCTTCATGGGGGACACCTCCTTTATGCTGCTCTCCACAACCATTGGGGGCTGGGGGCT
>Ga0228535_1002047_pt1 | contig 22614 bp, 19 predicted proteins | sample SJ1metagenome_FD_168457 | JGI IMG/M metagenome (GOLD analysis project Ga0228535, IMG submission 168457) | Enriched culture of PCE-dechlorinating microbial communities from Ithaca, New York, USA - SJ1 | ecosystem: Engineered > Modeled > Simulated communities (microbial... > Unclassified | place... | reverse complement strand
TTCAACTGAGGTATTGGACAGCCAAAGGCGGTCAAGAGGAAAATAACAAGTAAACCATGAAGTACAACCTGGTTTTAAATGTGTCCAATAACGATTAACAAAGCCTTGCTATTACAGGAAGGCATTTTGAAATTTGAGCTATCTTGGACAGCAGTGAAGAAATTTATATTTTATATTATTTTTATATTTATTGCGTTAAATTAATCGATAAATTACTTTTATTATGAATTGATGTACTTTTTCAATTTTTATTGTTTAATATTTTAAAAATATTTTTCCATTTTAGCACCTTAGTAAACACTAATAAATTTGTCTAAAAAAATTTGACGCTGAAATATTACTAATGTTATTCATAAACTATTGGTATCAAAGCTTTTGTTACTTATTAATAAATTCTTGCCGAATATTTTTTGGAAAGATATTCATTATTCAAGATAAAATATTTTTCAAGGCCTTAAATACGATATATTCATTCTTGTTTAAAAAAACTTTTCTTTTATACTCAAATTCATATTTTAATCTTGTTATGGAGGTGTCCTTAATGGTTGCACAGCTTTTGGATTCTATTGTTGGTGTTTTGTGGGGCCCGGTTCTTCTAATAGGTTTGATTGGGGTCGGATTATTTTTTACTATTTCTACAGGTTTTTGGCAAGTTAGAAATTTTGGTCAAGCTTTTAAATTTTGTTTTTTCCCCAAAAAAACTCCAGGTGTGTTGGCAAATACAGACAATAACATTTCGCCTTACCAGGCAGCATGCGTTGCAATTGCCGGGTCGATTGGTGCTGGAAACATCGGAGGAGTTGCTAGCGCTATAGCTCTTGGCGGCCCCGGCGTTTTATTTTGGATGTGGATAACTGCCTTGGTCGGAATGATGACAAAAATGGTGGAAGTTACACTGGCTGTTTACTACAGGCGCAAAGACGAAGAGGGTAAAAACACGGGAGGACCTTTGTTTTATATCGAAAAAGGTATTGGCAAGAAGTTTAAATTTTGGAAACCTATTGCATTTTTGTTTGCATCTGGACTTTTTCTGCAGTTGATCCTTTCTCCTGAATCTTTTTCTGTTGGAGAATCCATTCAAGAATTAACAGGAGTAAGAGCAATATATGCTTCAACATTTTTTTCTTTTTTGTGTTTGATAGTTGTCTTCGGGGGTCTTAAACGTGTAGTCGGTTTTGCCTCTGTAATGATGCCCCTAATGTCGTTTTTCTATTTAATATTTGGAGTGTACGTAATTGCTTTGAACGCAAGTCAATTGCCTGCTGCAATATCTTTGATATTTAAATCAGCATTTACTCCGGTTGCTGCGATAGGTGGGTTCGCCGGAACCACACTCCTTTTAACCTTGCGAACCGGGATATCTCGTGGGCTTTTTAGTAATGAGGCCGGGTGGGGAACAAGCCCAATGGCACATGCGACCGCCAGTAATAAACACCCCGTTGAGCAGGGCATGTGGGGAATGATGGAGGTTTTTATTGATACACTCGTCATTTGCACTATTACTGGGCTGGCTATTATTGTAACGGGAGAATGGTCATCCGGTGCCGCCGGCGCAACACTTACGATGAGAGCATTCTCACATGGTTTGGGTAAATTTGCCAGCGCCTACGTTGCAATCAGCTTATTCCTCTTTTGTTGGACAACTGTCACTGGCTGGTTTAGCTACTTCCACTCGATGCTTGAATATACTTTTAAAAATGACGCAAAAAAACGAAAAATCGCCATTACTATACTTAAATTTGCCACACCTGGTTTTGGTTGGTTAATGGCACTATTAATAGATGTATGGAAAGTTGATATTGCATATGCTTGGTTGATCGTAGACATATCTTCGGCTATTCCTACATATGTAAACCTAATAGTTCTTCTTTGGCTAACAAAGGAATTCAAGTGGATTCTCAAAGATTATGAAGGTCCTCAAAAAATGTACGGGTTACCGGAATATGATGAGGTTCAAATGAATAGCTAACAGCAGCTTATATGTTGTTGCTTTCACATATATACAATAAATATTCAAAATTAAAATTTTTTAGGGGGAAGGTATTATGAAAAAGGCATTGATACTTGGATGTGGGTTGATAGGCAAGACAGTGGCACTTGATTTGGCAAGTGATTTTGAAGTTACTGTGATGGATCCGTTTGCAGAGGCATTGGCAACGTTAAATGACGAACATAACATAAAGAAAGTGCAGAAATCAGCTGGTGACGTTGCATCGCTTTCAGAATTGGCAAAAGATGCGGATATTGTTTGTGGATTGCTGCCGAGCCATCTAGAAGCTGCGGCACAGGAACATATGTTGAGAGAGGGCAAAAAATATGTAAGCCCCTCAGGTTTTTTACATTGCGAAGGATTAGATTATATTGCCAAAAAGAACAATGCAATCGGAGTATACGATATGGGTATCGCTCCAGGCATGTCGAATTTCCTTCTGGCAAAAGGCGCTTCGATGCTTGAGGAGCTGGATTTTGGCTGTATATATGTTGGTGGGATACCGGATAAACTTGACCCTCCTTTTAACTACCGTACCGTGTTCTGCCTCGAAGATACCATGGCAGAATATTGTATGCCTGCCAGGTATGTAAAAGACAACAAGGTGGTTGAGGCAGAAGCACTTAGTGGTTTGGAAGAAATTGAAGTGGATGGAATAGGTAAACTGGAAGCATTTTTCACTGACGGTCTTCGTTCTGCGGCAGATAACGTAAAGGGGAAATTTGTTGCAGAAAAGACACTTCGCTGGCCCGGATATGTTGATAAAATTAACACATTAAAGGCAGCAGGCTGCTTCAGCAAAACACCGGTAACAGTCGACGGAAAAGATGTGAGCCCTTTTAAAGTAACAACAGAAATTCTCCGTCCCCTGTGGAAACTGCGTCCGGAAAATGGTGATCGAGACCTTACAATAATGAAGATAGTAACCAAAGGTCCCAGAGATGGCAAGTTTGTCACCTACACATGGCAGCTGATAGACAAATTTGATGATAAAATGATGCTTCATTCAATGGCCAGGACCACGGGGTATTCATGTGCTGTAACAGCCAGGGCAATAGCCAACGGCATTATATCAGAACCTGGATTCCATGCTCCTGAAATGCTGGCAGGCAATCAGAAATTCTACGACTATCTTATGCCGGAACTTTCAAAAAGGAACATAGCATTTAAAATGAGTACTTTGATAGAAGAAAAATAACTTGTAATAATAAATAAGGAGCTACTAAAAATCATTATATTGTAGCTCCTTTAAGTTCTTGTAATACTGATGCAAATACAGGAGGATCACAACAATTGATTAAAATCCAAAAGCTTGAAACTGATGACATTGATTTTAAGATAGTATGTTTATTAAAAGATAATTCAAAACTTTCTTACAAAGCAATAGGTGAGAAAGTCTCTTTAAGTGCATCTTCAGTTTATGAACGTGTAAAATCAATGGAAACAAATGGAATAATAAAACAGTATGTAACTGAAATTGATTGGGATAGATTTGGGTATGCGATACATGCATTTATATTAATTAAAGATGATAAATTTATTGGAAGTACACCAGATTTTTTAAAAGAAAAAGAAGAAGTTTTTAATTGTTGGATGGTTTCCGGAGAATATGATTATTTAGTTGAGGTCTATGCTATTAACAATAAAAATTTGGAAAGCTTAATAAATTATCTTTACGAAAAAATTGGCAGAACAAAAACGATGCTAATAATACGCAATCTTTTTAACAATACAACGAATTTATAATTTAAATTTATTAAATTACAATGGTATTTTTTAATAAATCAATAACTTACATAATTTCTATATTTATAATTTTAGCTTGTACTGATAGAGTTACCGGTCGGAGGTTTGGCCTTGGAAAAGCCATGGAAGAAGGTTTTTTAACCCTCGGTCCGCTAGCTGTTGTTATGTTAGGCATGATTTCTATCGCTCCCGTGATTGCACAATATTTATCCCCTGCAATAACGCCTATTTTAATTAAAATTGGAGCAGACCCATCGTTATTTATAAGTATATTTGTTGCAAGCGATTGCGGTGGTGCCTTACTCGCAAAAAATGTTTGTATTTCAAGTGAGGCCGGACTATTTAACGGTTTAATAATAGGTTCTACTATGGGAGCAACTCTAGGGGTAATTCCAATTATTCTATCTTCCACTAAAGTAGAGATCAGAAAATATGTAATCATAGGATTGTTATGCGGCATTTCAACAATCCCAATTGGTGCTTTAGCAGCTGGAATAACTGCTGGCTTTAGTACTTATATGCTTTTATCAAATTTAGCACCTATTTCACTAGTGTCGGTCATTATCATTTTTTCTTTAACTCTTTTTCAGAAATCAGCGATTTTTGTCATGAATGCAATAGGGTGGTTGTTAATGTTAGTTTCAACTTTGGGTCTAGCACTATCTTCACTACAGTATTTAACAGGCATAGTAGTTATTCCCGGTATGGCATCGATAGAAGATGGCTTTGTGATTTTGGGACAGATTGCTGTTGTACTAGCTGGGACATTCCCATTTTTATACGCAATAAAAATAATTTTAAAAAATCCTCTATTAAAATTATCAACCCAATTAGATCTAAACGAAATTTCGTTAGTTGGTTTAATTACAACTTTAGCTAATTTTTTCCCTACTATTAATATGCTAAATAGAATGGATCATAAAGGAATCATTTTCAACACAGCCTTTGCTGTATCAGCAGGCTATGTTTTCGGTGATTTTTTAGGTTTTACTTTTGCTTTTGAAAAATCAATGGTTCTTCCTTTAATTATAGGAAAGCTTACTGGTGGTATATTTGCACTATTATTATCAGTATTTTTATCGAATAGAATTAACTTTAGCTCATGATTTAATTGCTGGCCGGAGTCTAAATAAATGTCTAGTTTATCTAATAATTTTAAAAAAAAGCTACTTTTTTATGAAGGTCTCTTACTTTTACAATGCTTCATCTGGGGATCCGGCAATCCGGTGGCTAAAATAGGGCTTCAGTTTTTCTCACCTTTCTACTTATTATCTTTCAGATTCATTAGTGCTTTTTTAATATTTATTTTTTTTTATCACAAACAGATTTTGTATGATTATTCTTACAGAGCATTTTGTTTGTCTATAAAAGTCTCTATTTTCACTGCAATTTCATTTGTTTCGTCAATTGTAGCTTTGATCTATACAACTGCAATTAACGTTGGTTTTATTATTAGTATTGCCATAATCTTTGTACCGTTATTTTCCTTTTTGATTTTAAAATCAAAAATTGAAAAAAAAATGTTTTTTCCAATAACACTTGTAGTTGCCGGTCTATTTTTTTTCTGCAACGTTGGTGGATTTATAATTTTAGGAAAAGGTGAATTACTTGCTTTAATTGGAGCTTTAAGTGGTGCGTGCATGTTAGTTCTTACTTCTAAATATCTAAAAAAAGTAAGTACATTGTTTATATCAACGGTCCAAACTGGTTTTACAGGTTTTTTTTGTTTAATTTTTGCAATGATATTTGAAAATTTTCCAGATTTCACAAATATTCCCCAAATAGCTTGGGGGACAATTGCATATATGGCTATATTTTGCACATGTATTGCTTATATTATACAAAATTCTGCATTAAAAAACATTCCAGCCATTATAGTTGCATTTTTATGTACTACAGAACCAATTTTTACTGCAATAACATCTTACTTTATTTTAGGAGAAAAACTGAGTTTTAATGGATACTTTGGAGGAACTTTAATGATCATAGGAATAGGAATCGCTTCAAAATTAACTTTAACAAAAGTTAATTGATTTAAATTAATATTTTAAGATTTTTTATCATGTTTACAAATATATTTTTTTTACGTAACTTGAGGTAGATGCTCTTAACATTGCCGGATAATTTACATTAAACTTTAAAATATCTCCAACTTTTAATATTTTACGGCAATTTTCAAGATCGACTATTAGATGGTCACTTGATGCAGCAAGCACAAGAACACCTTCGTCTAATGGAGTCATACCGCTGATTTCAATATCTTGTTTACCCAAAGCAAGTATTCCTCTTTTTCTTTTACCACGGTCGACAAATTCAGGGATATTTCCAAAAGCATCTTTGCCTATTATTCCCACCGGTTTTGATGGTTTCACTTTTATTTCCACCAGTTCAGCTTCTATAAACATCGTATCTTGTTTAAGCCAAGGGATTATCGGATCTGAGCATCCGGTATCGGTACCCAAAAGATAACCTTCTCCGATTCTTAGATTATTAATTTTGTCTGGCAGGAAATCGCTGCCTAAAGAAACTAAAGATTGAGTAGTTGCTCCGCCAGAATAAATTTTTAGTTCATAGCCAAAAAAATTTTCCAGTTCTTCTCCAAATTTCACAAACTTATTTAAGCTCTCCTTCGAAGGTATTACTCCCGAAGCGCAAGCATAATTTACTGCGATACCTGACACTTCAACAGCAGGGCTAAGGTTTCTGACACAACTAGAAATTTCATCAACTTGATCAACCCAAAACCCTTCACGCAAATCTCCCATATCAACCATTAGCAAGACTTTATGCGATTTTCTTTTACTTTCACAAATTTTTGAAATTTCATTTAAAGTATCTATTTCAGATATAAGAGAGTAGTCGATATTTTCTACAACTTGTTCAAGTTCAGATAACATAGGTATACGAATTAGTGATAACTCTTTATTGATACCTTGATTTTTAAGATTTATCAAGTTAGAAAGTCTACTGTCAGCAATAGCTCCAATATTTACTTCACAAATTTCTCTTGCAAGTTCTATTGGACATGACATCCCTTTTGTTACAGCCCAAATATCAATATTATACTTTTTGCATTTATTTGCGATAACGTCTAAGTTGTATTTTATGTTTTGCAATTTTACTGTCATTGTTGGATAAGTCATTATCTTTTCGTCCTTTTATGTTTTTAAACATATCAAATTTTAATGACAAAATTACTACCGTCCAAGATCACCAACTGCTCGAAGCTTACTGAAGATAGCGACATCTCATATAGTATTTGAATGAATAGTCTCATGCACTTTATCATTGTATTGTCTCCGTGGTTTCTTTGGGAATTTTTAGTTTCGCAACTAAATGATATCCCAATTACGGAGGCTTTTCAATTTCATTTTCCTATCTTGGACACGATTATTTAGAATAGGCCTATCTCACCCAAATTATACGTGCAAAATACTGATATAAAATAATGCAATATATCAGATAATTATAAGAGTGCTATATTTCATAAGTTTTTTATGATCCTCTGCAACAGCATTGCCAGAAACCCACCCATAACCATTGTTTTTTAGACGTTCATCATTGACGGATAACTCATTTTACCAAGACAAAACACAACAGGAGGAATGAAAAATGTTGAAAAACCTCTTTAGTCCTATCACCATCAAGGGGAAGACCATGAAAAACCGACTGGCGGTATCTCCGATGGTAACGAACTATTGCAACGAGGACGGAACATGTACCGAAATGTTTTCTGCATATCACGAAGCAAAAGCAAAAGGCGGCTTCGGAATGATAATCACGGAAGATTTTGCGGTCAGGCCCCGCGGGAAGGGATTCAAACACCTGCCCGGACTGTGGAATGATGAGCAGATCCCGGGATTTAAGGAATTTACGAAAAGGATCCACAAGCATGATACTGTTTTGATCGCGCAGATATACCACGCAGGCAGACAGTCAAGCAAAATGGTTCTCGGTCAGGTACCTGAGGCACCTTCGGCTATCCCATGCCCATTCAGCCCGGATATGCCGGAAGAGATGAGTATCGAGGAAATTAAGAAAATCATAACAGAATTCGGAGACTGTGCGCGAAGGGCTGAAGAAGCGGGCTTTGACGGAATAGAAGTACACGGAGCTCACGGGTATCTGATCTCCCAGTTCATGTCCTCCTATACCAACAAGCGTACCGATGAGTACGGGGGATCTCTCCAGAACCGCATCCGTTTCGCGGTGGAGGTAGTCAAAGATATCCGCTCAAAGGTCTCCAATGAGTTCATTGTCGGATACCGCATCTCTGCGGATGAATATGTTACCGGCGGCAGGAATATCGGAGACACTATGACAATAATTCCGTATCTTGAAGAAGCAGGCATTGACTATATCCATGTATCAGCAGGCGTTTACCGCTCATTTGACGACATAATCCCGTCGCAGTACCGCGGTCATTCTTGGAATACGACTGCTGCCGCAGAGGTAAAAAAGATAACCAAACTGCCTGTGATCTCCGTAGGAAGGATAAATGACCCAAGACTTGCAGAAACGATCATTGCCTCAGGGAAAGCAGATATAGCTGCGATGGGCCGTCAGTCACTTACAGATCCCGAAACACCCAATAAGGCAAAAGGGGGCCGTTTCGATGAGATCCGCAATTGTATCGCATGCCATCACGGATGCGTTAAAAACCTTCTTAACAACGTTCCGATCCAGTGCATCCTAAACCCGAACCTGGGCAGAGAAAGTGAAGTCTCTCTTGAAAAGACAGAGGCACCGAAAAATATAATGGTCATAGGCTCAGGTCCTGCCGGACTTGAGGCTGCTATCACGGCGGCCTCACGTGGACACAAAGTAAAGGTTTTCGAGAAAAACCGCTGGGCCGGCGGCCAGTTCCGCATCGGTGCGGTGCCGCCCGGAAAGGGTGAGATGATCAACTATATCAACTGGCAGCTGAACGAACTCAGGAAACTTGGAGTCCCTGTCCTTATGGAGACGGAAGTCACGCCGGAACTTGTGAAGAAGGAAAAGCCGGATATCATTTTCGCCGCCACGGGAGCAATACCCATCATCCCGAACATACCGGGGATAGACAGGCCAAACGTCGTAACTGCACATGATGTACTCTCAGGCAAAGTCAACACCGGGAGCCGCGTTGTTGTGGTAGGCGGGGGCTGCGTAGGAGCTGAAACAGCAAACCAGCTTGCGAATTACTTGAAGTGCGTGACCATCATCGAAATGCTGGACGCGATAGCAGGAGATGAAATAGTGGTACCTCGCTGGGATCTTCTTGAAGATCTTGACAGGAACAAGGTCAGGATCTGCACAAAGACCACGGTCGATGAGATAACAGATGCAGGAGTGAAGGTCTCAGGTGCTGTAAACGAAGTTATCCCCTGCGACACAGTAGTGCTTGCAGTAGGGGCTAAGCCTGTACTGGGCCTTGCAGATGCTCTTAAAAAAGAGGGTTATGATGTCCGCGTCATCGGGGACGCTGCAAAAGTCGGTCTGGGCGGAGAAGCCATAATGGAAGGCTTTGAGGTAGGAAGGACCATCTAAAAAATCATGTCTTTAGCTCCGAAAAGTATCACCCTTGGATCTATCAGCGTGAATTTAGCTTTCACTTTGATGCTGCCTCTCTCCGTCAGGGGGAGACAGCATCATTATATTTAAAAAAAGATCTCAAAACGGAGGCTTCTCCTTTTGAGGTCGCAGATGTCTGATCTACAGGCTCGGGCCTATACGTGTTATGCCTGTCTCGGAATGGCCGAGGATCTCTGAAGCGGTCTGTTCGCCTGCAACTACTGAGATCAGCTTTTGGAAGAGCCTTTCACCCGCTCTTTCGAGGGATTCATCCCCCAGCGTTACCGGACTTGCGTCAAAATCAATGTTCTCCTTCATCCACGAAGCCACGTTTGGGTTGCCGGTTATCTTTATCACGGGGGCAAGGGGAGATCCCACCGGCGTTCCCCTGCCTGTGGTGAAGAGGACGACCTGAGAACCTCCGGCAACCATCCCCGTTACGGACTCGACATCGAAACCCGGAGTATCCATTATCACAAGTCCCTTCGACGACGGGATCTCGCCATAGCGTACCACCTCCGCGACTTTGGAAGTCCCGGCCTTTGCAAGGCAGCCCATTGATTTTTCTTCTATCGTGGAAAGTCCTCCCTCGATATTCCCGGGAGTAGGCTGCGTTCCCCTCAGATCAACATGCATCGAGTTCGCGCTCTCCTCCACATCCTTTACGATCTTTATCACCCTTTTCCCGACCTCGGGAGTTGCGGCACGGGCAGAGAGTATATGTTCAGCGCCTATCATTTCCGGAGTCTCGGACAATATGACCCTGGCACCGAGACTTATCAGCCTGTCTGAGACCCAGCCGACCAGGGGATTCGCGCTGATCCCGGAGGTAGCGTCGGACCCGCCACACTCAAGGGAGACTGACAGATCGCTGATGTCCGCCTCCTCTCTATCCTGTCGCATGCATTTCTCATGCATCTTTCGTACTATATCTATTCCAGCGTTAACTGCGGCCGTCGTCCCGCCGCATTCCTGTATCCTCACAAGCGCGGCGGGGCGGCCGGACGCCTGCATCTTCTCCACCATGCGTTCGGCGGATGACCCCTCGCACCCCAAGCTTACCACAAGCACTGCCGCAATATTGGGGTTCATTGCAATTCCGTCGAGAGTCCTCTGGGTCTGCTCCTTGTCTGCACCAAGCTGTCCGCACCCGCTGCTGTGGCAGAAGACCGCAGTCCCGGGAAGGGCATCGGCGATCTTCTGCGAGATATGGTTCGCACAGACAACAGATGAGAGGACAAGGACATGGTTCCGTACACCTACGCTGCCGTCAGGCCTTATGTATCCCAGGAACTTCATTTCAGATCCCCTCTCCCTCTTCCGCTGACGATATTATGGACATGCACGTGCTCACCGGGTTTTATAATTTGACTTGCATACCCGATCACTTCGCCGTACTTTATGACCTTTTCGCCCGGGCGTATCTCCTCGACCGCAGCCTTATGGCCCATTTGCAGCCCGGACGTTGTTTTGATGCCGGCAGAAACACCCTTCCCGACAAGCGCCTCGTCAGCCGTGACGTCCCTTATCACAGTGACGACATTGTCATTTATGTTCACTCTTATGCAGTTCATTTTCATCAATTTCCTCCGTTTGGCTTAAGCCGCGATCCATGCCTGAATATATTAGCATAAAGGCTGCGACATGCATCTTTAAAGCGTACATCAAATATGGCAGATATGACATTAAAGTGATAAAATCCAACTGATATCTCCAAATAGGATTTCAGCATGCTTCAGCTTTACTTGCGAGCATTTATCCGCGAAATAACAAACGATAATAATGAGATGAGGGGATCCGGAAGATGAGATCTTTTACTGACAATTACGAAGATAATTCCACAGATGCGGGTTTTCAGTTTGTCTTTCATTGTGACAAGTGCGGGGATGGCTACAAAAGCGAATTCATAGAGTCGACTACATACCGGAAAGGCAGGGGCCTGCGAGGGCTGGTACAGGGCGTCAGCATGCTGGGCGGACTTATCGGGGGCGGCGCCGGAGATATCAGCTCTTCACTGGAGAGAGGCATCAATGCGTTGTCCGAAAGATTCGAGGGCATGTCGCCTGACTGGCATAAAGAACATCAGGCAGCTTTCGAAAAAGCAATGAACGAGGCAAGAGAACGTTTTCACCGCTGCGATTCGTGCAGCAGCTGGGTCTGTGATTCCTGTTTCAATGAAAATGAGCGTTTATGCACCGAATGTGCCCCACGGCAGGAGGTATATGCCGCAAAAGCCAGGTCGGACGCAATGAGAAGAAATATCGACGAGGCAGCCGGATCTGCCACAGTATGGAAGGACAAACTTGAGGGCAAAGCAAAAAAATGCCCGGCCTGCGGCAAACCTGCGGGAAACGGAAAATTCTGCGGACACTGCGGTGCTTCACTTGCAGAGAAAAAATGTCCTGACTGCGGCCGTGAAAATCCAAGCAGCGCCAAATTCTGCACTTACTGCGGCGCATCCATGTCCGCCGTTAAGAAGGATACTGTCTGCCCGGAATGCGGCGCAAAGACGGAACCCGGACTGCGGTTCTGCTCAGAGTGCGGACATAAACTATCATAGCTCTTGAAGCATCGATCGTCAGCTGGAAGAAAATATTAGGTGTCAGTGTATAACTTACTGCTGCTTTAAAAAGACCGCGTCTGATATCACCGGTATATTCGAAATGCCGGTTCCATACAAAAAAGAGGCTGTACGGGATCTGAAGATCCATTGCAGCCCCTTTTTAATTATCTCGCCTGAATATTCAAAAGACGACGATCATGGTCGGCGTTTTAAATTAACCAAGGGGATCAGGAAGAGTATCGCAAAAGATAATGATCCGACTGCACACCCTCCGCTTCCTCCGGTATCATAACTGACGCGGATCGGGCCGCAGAAACTGTTGAAGAGCAGGTCTCCATTTTTAAGATATTGAAGGATCGCGTAAGCGCCGTTTCCAAAGTTGGCATCTCCGAATATTGTCCGGTGGACAGTTTCACCCGTATCCCAGTCCATGCCCGTGATTTCCCAGCCGTTTTCATCGGTATAGCCGTTGACCATGGCCATTTTTCCCGCCTGGCTATGGACAGGGACCATGCTTGTGGAAGATACGTCAGACCGTGTCCATACGGATGACCATTTGTCCGTTGTCGGATCCCATTCAAATCTTTCAGCACCGTAAGATGTAGTGTAGGCGGGCCCCATAAGTGCGACCTGAAGTATCTTGTTTTTTCCGGGCAGGTCAGGATCCACGGTTTCCGGCATGTTGTTCACCACGAAGGCTCCGTATCCCGAGACCACTACTGACTGTTCGGTCTGTATCCAGTCAGGCAGCTCATCGAAACCGCAGGTGACAGGTATCTCCCCGGCAACGCGCTGACCCCCTACGGGTATCTCGTCGCGCCAGAAAGCAAGGAGCCTCATCTGCTTTCTCCCGTCAGTGATGACGACCAGCTTGTCCTCGTCGTCCCCGAATCCCATAAGAGTGGGTGTTGAACCTGACCCGTACCCAAACTTTATTATTGGAGGCAACTCAGAGGAAGCTTCATATTCGAATTCCCAGGCTCCGTCATCAGGGTCATCAGAGATCTCCGTCCCTGTCCAGACCAGTTTGCGCATTGTACCTTCGATAGGGGCGACGGTAGTAGCACTCGCGATATATATGCCGCCTTTATCGTCTACAGCCACAGAATTGCTTACGTAATCTTCATCGTCAAACCTGTAGAAATGCTTCGATGCCAGGTCAAGATCTCTGTCGATGACCGCTATCCCGTTGGAGAAAGCTACTATAAGGTGTCCGTCGTAGGTCATTGAAATACCGAAAAGACGCATACCAACAGGGTAGTCGTCTCCCTGAATTTCTTCAATGACATTTTCGATCTCATAGCGCACCGTGATCCCCGCTGAAGGGTCATCGGGATCGGTAAGGGCAAAGCCGTAAAGATTGGCGTCATAGTGGGTATAAAGTACATTTTCGTTGTCTACGACTGAATAGGAGCCATGTCCGAACCTATCTGCGTAATCAGTTCCAAAAAGGTCAGCCAGGTATAGGTCCATCTCTTCAACGTCCATCCCAACGGCTGTGGACTTGCCAAACTCTTTGAAACTTTCACCCGGGACTGCAGGAAGACTTCCCCCTGAAGCATCTTCAAGGGCCTGGAAACTCGCAACCTCTGTCCATTTGCCATTTTTTTTATCAACATAGGCAACACGGTCGCTCCCTACCACCCACATGAAGTCCGGATCGGTCGACGCGAGTGTTATGATATTGACCGGTCCCCCATATGAGACAGGCTTGCCGGCCAGTTCCACATGATATGTTCCACGTGGTGGTCTATACAAAGTTGAATCGCTCTGTGATGAGTCAAAATGTGTAATGCTGTACAGTTCGGAAGAAAGAAACGGGTTGGGTATCGGATTGTTAAGAGATTCAGCCTTTACCGGCACCATAAGGAAAAACGAAAGCACAACAAATGTCATAATAAGAATAATGTTATATCTTTTACATTTGATAATGTTCATATTTTTACTCCCTTCTCTGAAAAATAAATAAACACGCCCCTTCCAACTTTTGACCGCAAAAACCAAGCTTTCTTGATCCAGGTGACAGCGACACATTAGATTCCTCAGGCCTTTAAAATAACCAATAAAAAGATAAACAGAAGGGCTTTTTCTTAATAAACTATCTAAATATCGGCATTAGAATTAAAAAAGCCTTATCCCAAATTTGATTCTACATCAAACATTACAAAATTACGACCCCGGCATGTTATTTGCCGGGGTCTCAGGGGCAGGCGGGCGATAGGAAGGTATTTGCAAGGACAGCCGGAAAGAATACCGGCACATGTCAATAGGAGACCGATCAGCAGGCTAGGCGCCGGCTGTCCAGGCCAGGAATATCTCTACAGCGTCAGTGTAGGAATCAAATCCCTTGCCGGCAACGGTGGCTATGCAGGCGGAGGCCGTGAATGAGATTTTCCTGAAGTCTTCCCTGTTGTTGATATCCGAAAGGTGCACTTCTACGGCAGGCAGGTTGACAGACCTGATCGCGTCGGGGATGGCGATGCTGGTGTGTGTGTAGGCGGCCGGGTTTATTATTATCCCGTCGTACCTGCCAAGGGCTGCCTGGATGATGTCAATGATATCACCTTCATGGTTTGACTGGAAAAAATCGACTTCGACATTCCTCGGTTTGCAGTAATCTCTCACATACTCCATCAGGTCCTCAAGGGTCTCATCACCGTAAATCTCAGGTTCCCTTATTCCCAGCATGTTAAGGTTAGGTCCGTTTATCACAAGGATCTTCATAGTTTGAGCACCTCCAGTATCTTCTTAGCCGTTTTGAGCATGTCTTTGTTCTCGACAGACATGTCGCTCCAGCTCTCGTAGAGACCCACACGCTCGCTGTATATCTGTTCCACGCCCTTGGCTTTTGTAACGGGTCTGCCTGATATTGCAAGGTCTTTAAGTTTTCTTTTTATAAATACTACTGTGCTGTTCTGCCTTATTATATCTTTATTCTCAGGCGTTGTGACGACTCCGCCCCCTGCGGCTATCACAAGCCCGCTCTCCCTGCAGAATTTCGCCAGTACCTCACTTTCCGTCTTCCTGAAATATTCCTCCCCGGAGTCAGCAAATATTTCAGGGATGCTTTTTTCCTCCCCGGCCTCTATCTCTTCGTCGATATCCACGAATCTTCTCTTCGTCAGGCCGTAAATGTACCTGCCCACGGCTGTCTTGCCGCAGCCGGGCATTCCGATCAGGACAATGTTCTTTGTCTCCCTCTCTATCTTCTCAGCTATCATGTATGAGGCCGTTTCAGGTGTATGATCCCCCGTGAAGAGTTCCGAAGCCCGCCTTGCCTGTTCTGTGAGCATGAGCAGACCTCCTCGGAACGGAATGCCAAGCCTCTCTGCCTGAAGCATAAGCGCCGTCTTCGCGGGATTGTATATCAGGTCGGCAACGAAAACGCACTCCGGGAACCGTTCAATATCTATAGGTGATATCCCATTTTTGGGATACATCCCAACAGGTGTTGCGTTTACTATGAGAGAAGCGTCTTTATGGTTTTCAAGATGGGCGTAAGTCACAGGCCCTTTGCGCGATACCGTTATAAGAGGGTCTGCTCCAAGATCGTGCAAGACTGCCTTTACGCTGCCTGATGCCCCTCCGGAACCGAGGATGAGGGCCTTTTTCCCGCGTATCTTATCCTTTATGGGTACCATCATCAAAAGGAAACCTTCGTAGTCAGTGTTATCCCCGCGGTACGACCCATCGGACATTTTGATCATCGTGTTGACGCTTCCTGTCGCCCGCGCCCTCTCAGAAAGCTCACTGCACCATTTGATGATCTCCTGCTTGTAAGGGATCGTCACGTTGAATCCGTCAAGGTCGTTGTCCCTCATGAAATCTTCCAGGGAACGGGGCGGGACTTCACAGAGCTCATATGAGTATGTGCCGAGCATCCAGTGGATAGAGGGCGAGAAGCTGTGTCCCAGTTTTTCTCCAAGAAGCCCGAACCTCTTCACTTTAAACCACCTCCGTATAGCTCCCAAGGTATTTGAGCATCTTGCTGCTCTCCTCGAACCTCACAAGCATCTGCATGAAGTTATCGGAGTATATGGATGTCGACAGGTCGAAATAGAACATGAACTCGAAGTCGCTGTTTGGCAGAGGTCTGCTCTCAAGTTTGTTTATGTTCACTCCAAGGGCGTAAAGGCCGGAAAGGGCATGGTAGAGAGAACCGGGCTTATGCGGCAGGACCGCCATTACGCTCGTTTTGTCAGCACCGGGATAGATCTCCATTTTTTTTGATATGCAGATAAACCTTGTATAGTTGCCCCCACGGTCCTGGACAGAGCTCTTCAAAGTATCAAGGCCGTAAAGTTCGGCGCAGGATGATGAAGAGAGTGCAGCAGCATCCTTTCTTCCCGACTCGGAAAGCATCTTAGCAGCAGCGGCGGTGTTGTCACATGCGGTAATTTTTACCCCGTTCATTGCTTTAAGGAAATCCGCGCACTGGGCCAGGGCCTGCTCATGTGAAAATATCTCCCTGATGTCCGCCATTGTTGTGCCTTTGTTGGCAAGAAGGCAGTGGTCCACCTTAATGCGGGTGCTCCTGACGATGCTGAAATCATACCTGATCATAAGGTCGTATATCGCGTTCACAGACCCTGCTGTGCTGTTTTCCAGCGGAAGGATGCCATAGCGGCATAGTCCTTGGTCGATCGCTGAGAATACACCGTCAAAGGTCGAAAAGTACATGATGTTAGGGGCACGGAACATCTTATCACAGGCGATTTGAGAGTAGGCTCCCTCCACACCCTGGCATGCTACCAGAGGGGCGTCCGGCAGGATCTTCGGCGTTTCAGCTATAGCGGCCGCGACCCTGTCTGACAGATCTGACCTGGTGGCACACAGCCTGTGCTGGTGTGCGCGGCCAAGTTCAAACAGGGTCAGGTAGAGTGTTCTCATGTAGGGCTGGAGTTCCGGGGACACCTCATCCATGATCGATGCCAGCTTCTCCCGCTCCCTCTCAGGGTCCCTTATCGGGAGCCCTCTTTCCTTCTTATATGCCGCAATATCAGCTGATACAGCCATGCGCTCCAGAAAAAGCGCGGTAAGTTTTTCGTCGATCTCATCTATCTTCTTCCTGTGATCCTTCAGATCCATATTTTACCCTCCCTAAAGATGTATTTTCGAACTGAGCAGTGAATCGTAGACCGCTATTGCGGCTGCGGCCTCTACGCAGGGGACTGCCCTGGGTACTATGCAGGGGTCGTGCCTGCCCTTGGTGCTCAGCCTCACGTTCTCCATTTTTGAGAAACTCACTGTATCCTGTTCCATGCTGATCGAGGGGGTCGGTTTTATCGCTGCCCGGAAAACGATCGGCATACCGCTGCTTATCCCTCCCAGTATCCCTCCGTGGTTGTTGGTGCGTGTCGTGATCTTGCCTCCACCGCAGATGAAAGGGTCGTTGTTCCTGCTTCCGGTGGACCTGCTTCCGGCGAATCCGCTCCCAAACTCAACTCCCTTGATCGCAGGAACCGCGAAGAGGACCGCGGCTATCATGTTTTCAAGACCTTCGAACATCGGTTCTCCGACCCCCGCCGGAAGACCCAGGACAGCACATTCCACAACGCCTCCGACTGAGTCTCCTGCCTGCCCTGCCGTCATTATCGCAGCCTTCATCAGATCTCCCGTTCCGCTGTCCATGACAGGGAAAGGGCCGTTCCTGACCCGTTCCAGATCCCTGGCAGATACCAATACGGGGTCAAAGGGCTCATCAAGGACCCCCGCGATCTCGGAAATGTGCGCACCAACATCTATCCCCTCCTGCCCGAGGAGCTGGATAATGATCCCCCCTGCGATACAGAGAGGCGCAGTCAGCCTGCCTGAAAAATGGCCCCCTCCGGAGAAGTCGTGCACCTCCCTGTGTTTCATGCGGGCCGTGAAGTCCGCATGCCCGGGTCTGGGTCTATCTGTAGTATCGGCATAGGCTGACGGATCTGTGTCGGTGTTCCTGATGACAGCGGCAAGGGGCGCACCGCACAGGAAGCCGTTCTTTATTCCCGAAAGTATCTCAGGAACGTCAGCTTCCCGCCTTGGAGTAGAGTATTCGTTCTGTCCCGGAGCCCTTCGGGCCATAAATTTTCCTAGCCTCTCAAGGTCTATCCTCTTTCCGGAGGGAAGCCCGTCTATCACTGTTCCTATCGCCGGAGAGTGAGACTGTCCGAATATTGAGATCCTTATGTTTTTTCCAAAGGCTGAGCTCATGGCTGCTCCTTTCTGACCTCTGCGCCCAAAGACGCGAAGTCTTCAAAAAATCCAGGGTATGATTTATTGACCGCCCCGGCCCCATCAATCGTTATGCTGTCCTCTGACAGAAGAGAGGCAATTGCTGCCATCATCACGATACGATGATCCCCGTGGGAATCAACAGATCCTCCCGCAAGTCGCCTTCCTCCCGTGACGGAGAGGGAATCCTCCCCTTCCTCTATATCGGCACCGAGCTTCCTGAGTGTATCAGCTACGGTGAACAGCCTGTCGCTCTCCTTTACGCGGAGCCTTCCGGCGTTGGTTATCCTCGTAACTCCCTCTGCGGTACATGCCGCAAGCGCTATCGCAGGCACCAGGTCCGGGATATCACCGGCGTCGATCTCTATGCCCTTCAGTCCGGCAGCTTTCACTCTGACTGAACTGCCGCTGCATTCGACATCCGCTCCCATATCACGGAGGATCCCCGCTATAGCCGCGTCTCCCTGTGAAGAGTCCATGTTAAGCCCTCTGCATGTGACCTCCTGCCCGGAAGCCGCGGCCCCGCAGAGCCAGAAGGCAGAGTTTGACCAGTCCCCCTCGGTGACTGTCACGCCCGGCGAGGAAAATTTCTCTCCTTCAGACATCGTTATGGCATTTCCCTCTTTACGGACTTTTATCCCGAAGGACCGAAGCACATCTATCGTCATATTTATGTAGCCGGCCGACTCGACCTTATCCTTTATCTCTATTCTCTTCTCTCCCCTGATCAGCGGCATTGCCATCAGCAATCCGCTTATGAACTGTGAGCTTACGTCCCCCGGAAGGATGAATGATCCTCCTGAAAGCCTGCCGGAAAGTGTGACCTCGCTCTTTCCCATCCCCGATATCGACATGCCGTGTCCTTCCAGGTTCTCCCACATCGGCCACATCGGCCTTTCGGGAAGTCTTCCCCTCAGAAGGAAGCGTGCTCTTACACCAAGCGCCGCTGCAAGAGGGACAAGGAACCTGTAAGTCGAACCGCTCTCCCCGCAGTCCAGGAGTGCTTCAGGGGGGATCGATGCGATTGGCGTGACGATGACCGATCCGTCCAGATAATCAGCATACGCACCAAGAGAGACAAGGCAGCCCATCGTCGCCCTTATATCATCGGAAAGGTTGCTGCATACTATCTCTGTCTCCCTGTCAGCAAGTGAAGAACATATAAGCTGCCTGTGGGCGAATGACTTTGAAGCTATCGCCTGTATAGTACCGCTTATAGATGATGGAAGGAGGGTGACTTTCATTCTTTTGCGCTCCCTTTGAACGCGGCATCAAGGATCTTTTTTATATCAGCCAGGGGAAACTTCTCCAGTCTGCATCTCCCTATCTCTTCAGGAAAAACGAATGTTATCCCTTCCCCAGATCTCTTTTTGTCAGAGAGCACTACGTTTAGAAGTGCCTCTTTGCTGATATCGGTGCTGTCGGGGAGACCATGGTCCCTTACCATATCACTTATCTGTTCGGGACATTCAGGACCGCAGATCTCGAGTTCCGCCGCCGCACATGCCGCCATCACCATTCCTATTGCGACTGCTTTTCCGTGAGAGACCCCGTAGCCGCTGCATTTTTCCACCGCGTGGCCGAAGGTATGCCCGAAGTTGAGCAGCTGCCTTGGGCCGGTGTCGAATTCGTCCTCGAAGACAAGTCTGCACTTTATGTTAAGACAACGCGCAATGATTTCCTCTATCCGCTCTTTTACAGGTTTTCTGAGCATTTCAAAGAGAGGTCTGTCAGCGATCACTCCATACTTTATGATCTCCGCGCACCCTTCCCTGAAAGTATCCTCAGGCAAGGTGGACAGGAGGTCAGTATCGCAAATGACCATGTCAGGCTGATAAAATGTCCCGGCAAGGTTTTTGCCCATCTCAAGGTTGACCGCCGTCTTGCCTCCCACGGATGAGTCGACGGCTGCAAGGAGTGTCGTCGGTATATGGACAAGACCTGTTCCCCTGAGGTATGTGGCCGCGGCAAAACCTGCTATATCACCGACCAAGCCTCCGCCGAGGGCAAATACCGTGTCGGACCTTGAGAGCCTCTTTTCTGAGAGAAAACGCAGTATCCCAATATATTCGGAGGTATTTTTTGATTGTTCGCCCGCGGGGATCACGTGGGTCTGGGTCTCGAAACCTGCCCTTTCAAGGGAGGTCCTGATATGTTTTGAATGAAGCCTGTCTACGTTATGGTCAGTGATCAGGGCCGCTTTTCCGGGTTTTCTCTTCTCAGCGGCAAGTATCCCGGTATCGGCAGATATCCCGGATCCTATGTATATCGGGTACCTTTCGCTTTCTGTCTCTGCTGTGATAGTCCTCATGGCCCGTCCACCTCCTCCTTGGCTTTTTTGCCTTCCCTGAGAAGTTCCCGCAGGGCCGGGAAATCTTCAGCCTCAAGCGCATCCCTGTATTGGCCAAGGGATGCGATGATAGTGTCCAGTTCTCTCAGGAGGTTGTCCCTGTTGCAGATGAAGAGATCTGCCCACATGCCCGGATCGAGCCATGCTACACGTGTCAGGTCTTTGTAGCTTCCTGCCGATGCCCCCTTGTGTTCCCTTGCTGCAGGGCTTTTGATGTATGCGTTTGAGACTACGTGCGCAAGCTGCGATGTGAATGCTACGACAGAGTCATGCTTCTCTGCCGTCATCACATGCAGGAAACCGAAACCCAGAGGATCGAGCACTTTCTTGACCCTGTCCAGAAGCTGTATGTCATCGAACACCGGCGGAACAAGTACCATAGGAGCTCCGATGAACATGTCCCCGCTGCTGTTTGAAAAACCCGATTTATGGGTCCCCGCCATCGGATGCCCCCCCACAAATGTGAAGCCGTACTTCTCCGCAAGCCTGGACCCTTCAGCGCACACTGTGCGTTTTGTCCCGCAGCAGTCTATAACCAGAGTTTTCCTCGATATCATCTGGGCATGACTGTTGAGAAACTCGACGGTATCCTTAGGGTTTATCGCGATCAGCAGAGCATCGCACTCACCGATATTGTCTTCACCAAGCACTTCGTCCACCGCACCGTATATGCGTGCGAAGTCTACAACTGAGGGGTCCTTGTCAAAGCCCATTATAAAATGGTCTGAATTCTCTTTATAAGCCTTTGCAAGAGAGCCTCCTATAAGCCCCAGTCCGACTATGCCTATCTTCATGATCTGATCGCCTCCCTTACCCTGCTCACCTTTCTGACAAGTGAATCGAACTGGCCGGGAGTTAGAGACTGAGCCCCGTCGCAAAGCGCATGCTGCGGATCATTGTGGACTTCGATCATCAGCCCGTCCGCCCCTGCAGCAGCTGCCGCCATAGCCATCGGCTCCACAAGCCTTGAAAGCCCTGTCGCGTGGCTTGGATCTACCACCACCGGCAGATGGGTCAGTTCGTGAAGCGCCGGAACTGCCGACAGGTCCAGCGTATTTCTGGTGAAGGTCTCGTATGTCCTGATGCCACGTTCACAGAGTATTATGTTTTCATTTCCTCCTGACATTACATACTCAGCGCTCATGAGGAGTTCCTTGAGAGTGTTGGCGAGCCCCCTCTTGAGGAGGATCGGCTTCTTCGTTCTGCCCAACTCTTTCAACAGGTCAAAGTTCTGCATGTTTCGGGCACCTACCTGTATAACGTCTATATCCTCGAAGAGGTCGATATCCCTTACGTTCATTATTTCCGTGACGATCGGAAGGCCGGTTTTTTCGCGCGCCTCTAAGAGCAGATCCAGACCGTCTCCTTTAAGCCCCTGAAAGTCGTAGGGGGAGGTACGGGGTTTGAATGCGCCCCCCCTGAGCAGCGATGCGCCTGAAGCCTTCACGGACTCCGCCACCGAGAGTATCTGTTCGCGGGATTCGACCGAGCAGGGTCCGGCTATGATCTGAAAATTTCCCCCGCCGATCTTAATGCCACTGATATCCACTACTGAGTCATCGGTGTGGAATTTCCTGTTCGCATTTTTGTAGGGTTCTGTTATCCTTTTGACCGACTCGATCATATTGAGGCTTTCGACAAGGTTGATGTCAACTTTGCTCGTGTCACCGATCAGACCGATGATCGTCTTATACTGCCCCTCGGATAGGTGGACCTCCAGTCCCATCGACCTAAACCAGTCACAAAGACTGTCCCTCTGCTGGATAGTTGTTCCTTCTTTCAATATCGCGATCATTGACATCACTCCTTTTTGAAATAGAAAAGAGGCCCCCGGGTTGCGATCCCGTGCGGCCTCTTACTGTTGACTTATTATTTCAGTCCGGCGTCTCTATATGCCTTCAGTATGTGAGTTTATGCAGCACGAATCGCTTTTATTGCGTGTATAGCAATAAAAGTAATAAAAGCCTGCAAAATCAAACCCACTGAATTTAAGCATCTATTGCGCCCCTTTCACTGAAATTTCGTGTAGTTTGGCACGTTTTGTCAACTTTGTCAAGAAGCCGAAGGCGGGCTGTATTTAACTTATGATAATTTCACCCTGTAATTTATCACATGAAAATTTCACCCCCCCCTGACTTGGGAGGACAAGATTGTGGTAACTTGGAGTGATGATGTACACAATGACAGATAAGGAGATCC
>Ga0228535_1002045_pt1 | contig 22639 bp, 22 predicted proteins | sample SJ1metagenome_FD_168457 | JGI IMG/M metagenome (GOLD analysis project Ga0228535, IMG submission 168457) | Enriched culture of PCE-dechlorinating microbial communities from Ithaca, New York, USA - SJ1 | ecosystem: Engineered > Modeled > Simulated communities (microbial... > Unclassified | place... | reverse complement strand
CTCTTTCTGTATGAAGGAGAGGATGTCGTCCGCCAGATGAGGGCTCACGAGGGCAGAGAGCGTCTCCGCAGTCGCCTGTGGCCCTATTTTTTCCAGCTTGTCCACGGTCCGGAGGATCTCGACCGATTTGCCCAAGGCGCCTATGCGGGCAAGAAACCTGTTGAAGAGCGCGCGGTGGTTGATGCGGAGAAAAAAGTCCCCGGCGCCGAGAGCCTCCATGGCCCTGGCTGCGGTGAGAAGAGTATCCGCATCCGCGGATGCGGCGTCTGTGCCTACAATGTCGAAATCGCACTGCATGAATTCTCTGTACCGTCCGCGCTGGGTATTTTCGCCGCGCCACACTTTTGCAATGTGGTACCTTCTGAAGGGCAGGTAGAGCTCCTCGACATGCTCTGCCATAAAGCGCGCGAAGGGCACCGTGAGGTCGTAGCGCATCGCCACGTCCCGCTCTCCGTGGTCGTGGAAGCGATACACCTGCTTGTCGGTCTCTCCGCCGCCCTTGCCGAGCAAGATATCGGCATATTCGAGGACCGGCGTGTCGATGGGGACAAATCCAAACAGGGCAAATACTTGCTCAAGCTTTTTTATGAGCGTGGCGCGGGCCATCTCGGCATCCGGCAGAAAGTCGCGGAATCCTTTTAATACTCTCGGCTCAATAGTCGGCATGAATCACTCCAAATATCGAATGCTCAGCTATTATGAAAATAAATCGTGGCCCGTGCAAGCAGGCAGCGCTTGCTCTTTGCAATCTTTTGTGATATATAGACAAGGCCCTCTTTATCCGGCTGTTGTCGCCGGATCATGCGCACCCGTATGGGTGCATACGTCCACAGGGAGGAATGAATGAGACAGTACGAACTTGTCGCTGTCCTGAACTCTGAAGAAGATCAGTTCAAGGCAGGCAAACAGGCAGTTGCCGATCTGCTCGCGCAGTACAAGGCAATTGATGTAAAAGAAGATGATATGGGGGACCGGCCCCTCGCATATCCCATCAAAAAGAAAGCGCGCGCTCATTATGTGCTCTACCGCATGAGCCTTGAGCCGGCATCGGTCGTTGCCCTTGAACGCGCGATAAAGCTCAGCCCGTCGATTTTGCAGCACCTGGTCGTTAAGATTGAGGAATAGGGCCGCGCCGGGCAAAAGGTGAAGGAGCATATCGTGAGCGATATCAATGTTGTAGTGTTGGTTGGACGTCTTACTCGCGACAGCGAATTGAAATATACCCCATCGGGGCTCCCAATTTGCCGTTTTTCGATTGCGGTGAATCGCTCGAAGAAGCAGGATGATCAGTGGGTGGATGAACCGCATTATTTCGATATCGAATTCTACGGAAAAAGCGCAGAAGGATTGAGTAAATATCTTCTGAAGGGCCGCCAGGTTGCCGTTCATGGTGAACTTCGCCAGGACCGATGGGAGAAGGATGGTCAGCAGCGCTCGAAAGTGGTCATTGTCGCTGCGGCGATTCGTCCTCTTGGTTCACCTCCCCAGGGCAGCGGCGACGCAAATGCCAGAAAATATGCGCCCGATTCCAGTGCCCAGAAGCCTGAATCCTCCAGCGCGCCGATTCCCCCGGGAGTCGACGAATTTACCGATGACATTCCGTTTTGACAGGAGATTAGTATGGATGAGACAAAAGATATTGAGGAAGCCAAGGCATCCCGCGCAGAGGCAGACCAGCAGGATCTGCGCAGGGATCAGGATGACAGAAATGGTCCACGCAAGGGCAAAGGATTCTTCCGCAAGAAGGTCTGCCGTTTCTGCACCCAAAATGTGAAGATCGACTATAAGGACGCGGATCTTCTTCGGCGTTATACGACCGAGCGCGGTAAAATCCTGCCGCGCCGCATCACGGGAACCTGTTCGAAGCATCAGCGCATGCTCGCCGTCAACATCAAGCGGGCCAGGTCCCTGGCGCTTCTGCCGTATGTGGTGAAATAACCTGAAAGGCATTACCCTTAAAGCGCACAACAGAACATGGAAGCACAAGAGAGCATGAACTCGGTATCCTCCCGCAGTCGTCACATTCCTGCATTTCTCTCCTCGGGGGTGTTGTCGGGCCTGCTCTATGCGAGCGGCTTTCTCGCAGTGGCATTTCTTGTCCCCATTCAATATGTATTCAGCAAGGAAGGCAAAAAAGAGGGTTTGCTTTCCACGCTCGTGTCTCTTGCAGTCGTGGGACTTGGGAGTGCGCTGAGGCTTTCCAGCCTCGACATGATGCAGCTGTCTTTCCTGCTGCAGACCATTCTGCCGCCGGCACTGCTGCTCCTCGCGCTGGGGTCGGTCAACCTTTTGGGTGCCGATGCCTGGAAAAAACTCATTGCGGCTGCCGTCGTGCTTGCGGTCATCTTTGGATTTCTGCTGCAGGCGAGCATAGGCACGAAAGAAGTTCAGGAATCGATAGCCGCCATGATCGCCCAGCTGCTCGAGTCGACCGGCTTGCAGGGCCTGGATGTATCGGCCATCGCCGAGGCATATGTGGCTCCCGCGGTTTCCGTCATATTCGACTGCTTTGGCGCAGGGCTGTGGCTCATGCTCGCCGGCAGCTGGTGGATCGGCAATCGCCTCGGGGCGCTCAAAAGAGCATCGGATGAAGGTGAGGTTCAGGATAGAAAATCGCCGTCGTTCAATGTGCCCTCATGGCTGCTGTGGCCCAGCATCGCGGGATGGACCCTGTTGCTCTTTGTGCTGTATGGGCACAGAGAGGGCGTCATCGCGATTGTCGCGTGGAATGTGTCGCTTGCTGCGGTTTCATGGTATGCGCTTCAGGGATTCAGCGTTATTTCGTGTTTCTTTCAATCGAAAGGTATGCACCGCATGACCGGTTTCGTGCCGGTTCTGCTCATCGTGCTCATTGCGCTCGACACAAAAATCGGGCTGGCTGTTGCAGCGCTCGTACCGATACTCGGCGTGTCGGAAGTCTGGCTGCAATATCGAATACATAAAGGAGCCTGAACATGAAAGTTATATTAAATCAGGACATATCCAATCTTGGAGAGATCGGGGACATCAAGGAAGTTGCCGCCGGGTACGCGCGCAACTATCTTCTGCCGAAGAAGCTGGTGATGGTCTACAACGAGAAGACCGCCGCGATACTTCAAAGACGTCAGGACGAGATTCTGGCCATCAAGGAACAGAAGAGGCTTGCATCGCGCTCGCTCAAGGAAAAAATTGAAGCCGAGCCTCTCGTCATCACCATGCCGGCAGGCAACAATGGCAAGCTCTACGGTGCAGTGACGAGCCTTGCCATTGCCGACGGGCTCTTGAAAAAGGGTATCGAGGTCGACCGGAAGAAGATCGAAGTGCCGGACCGCTCGATCAAATCCGTGGGCAACTACAAAGTCATCATCAGGCTGTACGAGAAGGATGAGGCGACGCTCCACTGCTCTGTGGAGGCGCAGGCTGTCGCCGCCGTGGAAGAGAAAAAGCCCGGCGAAGGCGAGGCAAAGAAACACAGGGCCCGCCGCCAGCGCACGGAAACCGAGCCGGCGACCGCCGAAGAGCAGGCCGCAGCCTTTGAGGCGGCGGTCAATCGCGGAGAGCTGAGCAGCTGACTCTTCTTGCCATAGAAATAGAACCCTTGCCCGCCCCCTTGCACGGGGGCGGGTTTTTATATTGACCCCGCAGACGACAGAGTATAGATTCAGGGTGCAGCATAACATCCTTGCAAAGGAGTATTGGATGGCGGGTCCATCGCTCAAAGATACGATGCCTCTCTACAATGGAGACGCCGAGCAGGCTTGCCTTGGAGCCCTCCTCATCGATCCGGAATCGATCAACAGCGTTCTGAAATATCTCCGCTCCGAGAGCTTCTATGAGCCTGCAAATCAGGAAGTTTTTGAAGCCCTCCTCGCGATGCACGAGAAGGGCCAAAAACCCGACCTGATCACGCTCTCCGAAGAACTCCGCAGCCGGGGCAGCCTTGATCGGGTGGGGGGCAGCGCATATGTGGCAAGCCTCGCTTCTTTTACCCCCTCTGCGGCCAACGTCGAGTACTACGCCAAAATCGTGCAGGAGATGGCGACGAGGCGGCGGCTTATTCAGCTGTCCTCGGAGATGGCCGCGGTGGCCCACGAGGAGACCATGGACGTCGACCAGATCCTCGACGAACTGCAGGCCAAGATTTTCGAAATATCCCAGAACCGCAAGACCGCCGAATACCACTCGGCCAAAGAGATCGTCACCGAGACCATGCTGCTCATAGAAAAGCTGAGCACCAACCCCGAAGCCTTCACGGGCGTGCCCTCCGGCCTGACCGACCTCGATGCGATGACGAGTGGCCTTCAGAATTCGGAGTTCATCGTGATCGGCGCGAGGCCTTCGGTGGGAAAGACAGCCCTCGCCCTGACGATAGCCGCGCACGCGTCGATCGACCTGAAAATTCCAACCGCCTTCTTCTCGCTGGAGATGTCGGAGTCGGCGATCATGCTGAGGCTCATATCCTCCGAGGCGCGCATCCCCGCCGAGCGCATACGCACGGGAAGAATCCGGACCACGGATTACGACAGCCTCATGGAGGCCGCGGCGAGAATCTACGAGGCGCCGCTCTATATAGTAGATATGCCGAACATGAAACTGCTCGAGCTTCGGACTATGGCGCGCAGGCTCGTGCTCGAACGCGGCATCAAGATTCTCTTCATCGATTATCTCACGCTCGTCACCCACGAGAACGCCGATCTGCCGCGCTGGGAACAGATCTCGGCGATTTCCCGGTCCCTGAAGGCCCTTGCCCGCGAGCTCAACATCCCCGTCGTGGCGCTCTCCCAGCTCAAGCGCGAGGCTGAAGGGAAACAGCCGACGCTCGCCGATCTGCGCGAATCCGGGTCCATCGAACAGGACGCCGACCTCATTCTGTTCCTGCACCGGGACCGGGAGGTGACGAAGGAGCACGACCAGCAGAGCGATCAGATGGAGACGGACCTCATCGTCGCAAAACAGCGCAACGGGCCCATCGGCAGAACTTCAGTCTGGTTCAAGAGCAGCTACGCGAAATTTGTGAACATGGACCGGCGCGAGCACAAATAGGAGGCAGCCAGAGCCTCAAGCCCTCTATTTTCCTGCAAAGAAGAAAATATCGCTCATCGTTGCGACTACGAACAGCACGAGCACGAACGCGGCCCCTATGAACTGATAGCGGTAGAGGGACTTTGCGGTGAGGGGCTTTTTCCTGAAGAGCTCAATGATGAACACGAGGATGAGCCCGCCGTCCAGCACAGGGAGCGGCAGGAGATTCATGATCGCGAGACTCACGGAGAGAAAGGCGAGAAAACTGAACACGGGGACAAGCCCCGCCAGACCATCGGCTTTTATCTGCTCCGAGGCCGCCGTCCCGATGAGGTAGGTTATCCTCGCAGGCCCGGAGACGGCCTTAAACACATTCACGCCGCGGAAAAGGAGCCCTATGCTCTTTATGGTGAGGGAAAAAGTGGAAATTGTCTCCTTGAATCCCTTCGAGAGTGCGTCGGGCAGAGAGCTTGCCTTGTCTGTCCGTATGACACCGACAAAGCCTATCCCCGCCTCCTCAAGGGATTTTGAAACGAGGGTTGTGGAGACGGCCCTCGCGTCGCGCATCACCGTAAGATTGACCGGGCCGTTTGCGCTCTTGAAAGCTTCCATCAGGTCGACGGTATTGCAGATTGCCTTCCCGTTCACCTCGGTGATGGTATCGCCGGGGCGGAGGTCGGCGATCGCCGCGGGGCTCGTATCCTTGACCGAGGAGATGACGGGGTCGACCCAGGCATAGACGCCGATGACGCCGGCGCCCGAATTCGGGTCGAGGCGGGGTGTCATCACGAGGTTCTGGGCCCCTCCATCCCTGAGGACTTCGACAGAGAGGGCTTTTTCGGGATTGCTGGCGATGACTTCCTGAAGATCGCTGTAGTCGCGGATCGTCCTTCCGTCGATGGCCTGGATGTAGTCGCCGCTCTTGAGCCCCGCAGCATCGGCAGGATTAGCGCTGCTGCCCTGAACCATGGCGCCCGCTTCGCTCGAGAGCACTATCCGGTTCGGAGCTGTCTGAATGGTTATGCCGATCGCCACAACGGCCACGAAGACGAGTACGGCAAAAATCATGTTGAAGGTTGGCCCGGCGACGGCGATGGCGATGCGCTTCAGAGGATGAGCCGAGTAAAAGCTGCCTTTATCTGCGGGGATAAAGTCGAGTTTCTGGTCGAGCGCGGCGCGGAATCCGTCTTCGCCCTTTAATTTGCAGTATCCCCCGATGGGCAGAACGCCTATCCGCCATTCGGTCTTCTTTCCCTTGTGCTTGAAGAGGGAAGGGCCCCATCCGATGGAGAAGGCCTCTACCTCCACGCCAAGCGATCGGGCAACGACAAAATGGCCGAATTCATGAACAATCACCACTATCGAAAGTCCGATCAGGCCCAGTAGTATCGTAATCATGCATAATGCTCCGCATTGTCGGCAGCGATTTTTCGCGCCATGGTGTCGATATGGAATATATCTTCGAATGAACCGACAGGCAAATTCCATCCCATTTCGAGGGTCTTCAGCACCACAGGGGCAATCTGCGTGAATAGGATATTTCCTCTGTCGAAGTGTTCGACTGCCACTTCATTGGCGGCGTTGTAGACAATACACTGCGCTTCCCCTCCGTCCAGGGCCTGGCGCGCGATCCACAGCAGCGGATACCGCTCCCTTTGCGGCTCATAGAACTCGAGGTTTTTGCCCGCAAGATCCGCAAAGCCAAAAGAAGAGGCTGTGTTTTTGGGCCAGGAGAGGGCCATGTGGATGGGGAGGCGCATGTCCGGCCTGGAGATTTGGGCATACAGGGCCCCATCCAGAGTTCTGACCATCGCGTGGACATAGCTCTGGGGGTGGATCAGCACCTGGATCTGCTCCTGGGGCATATCGAAAAGGCGTGAAGCCTCGATGAGCTCGAGGCCCTTGTTGGCCATTGTCGCGGAGTCGATGCTTATCTTGCGGCCCATCTTCCATATGGGGTGTTTGCAGGCATCGTCTGCGGTCATGGTAGAGAGCTGATCTATGGGGAGAGAGCGGAAGGGGCCTCCGGATGCGGTGATCGTCAGCTCGGAGATGATGTCTCTGCCAATTCTCTGGATGAGCTGAAAAAGCCCCGCGTGTTCGGAGTCGACGGGGATGATGCCGCAGCGATTTTCATCGGCAAGCTTCTTCAGGAGTCTGTACCCCATGACAATCGATTCTTTGTTTGCGAGGGCCAGATCCATGCTGCTCTGCAGCGCAAGGATTGAGGCTGAGAGCCCTGCCGCTCCGGCGATGCCGTTGACGACGATGTCCGCCTCTGTCTCGGAGAGGAGGCGGGCCAGGGCATCCGGGCCGGTCCAGGATGTTCCTTCGGGGGCCGAAGAGCTCTCTCCCGTCCACGCAGCCCTGCTTTGGGAAAATTCATGCTTGAGCAGCATCAGCGCCTCGCGGTTGCTGTGGACGGAAAAACCGGCGAGCTCGAGCCTTTCTTCCGAACCCGCACTTTCCCGTATCACATCGAGCGTCTGCCTGCCGATGGAGCCCGTGGCTCCCAACACAATGACTCGCTTTGGCATCTTCCTATCCATAACGTTGTGCGGCTGTTAAAGGCCGAACAGATGAAACAAGAACGAAAACGCGACAAAAAAAGGCGCGCTGAAGTACAGGCTGTCAAACGAATCCAGGACTCCGCCCCTCCCCGGGACTATGGCTCCTGAATCTTTCGCCCCCGCAGACCTCTTTAAGGCGCTCTCGAACAGGTCTCCCGCGATGACGAAGAATGCCATTCCAATCCCCAGAGCGAGGCTTAAAAGAATGTAATGCCACCCCGATGGCCCCCAGGGGCCGGCGAGCGGCCCGAGCCCCACAAAGGCTCCGGCGACTGACCCCAGAGACCCCCCGATAAAACCGGCGATGCTCTTATTGGGAGAGACATCGACAATATTTCTCTTCCTCCCGACATACTTTCCGAAGAGCCACGCCAGGCTGTCGTTGCCAAACGTGAGTATGGCAAAGGTAATTATTGCATTCCGCGCCTCCGGAAAGCCGGCCACGATCAGCATGAGGAGGCTCGGCAGGAGGGCTGTGTAGAAGTGGACAAGCACGATGGAGGCAGCTTCTTTGAGAAGCTCAGGGAACAGAGCCTTTTTCCTGAATCCAAGAGGGGCCAGTTCGATTGTCAGGAATAGCAGCGACATAAAGAATACAGTGAGGCCGGCCTCTGAGGGACTGGCCGACAAAAGACATGCGGCGTACACGGCAGCGGATTGCACAAGGCCCGCAATCGTCACTCCCAACCCGGGGTCGCGCAGCCCCCCGTGTGGGAGTATGGAGCGGAGCTCGCGGGAGGAGAAATACTGTACCGCGAGTATGAGGGCGGCAAGCACTGCAAAGTGCGCAAACGGAATGAAGAAGAGGACAAGAATGAGCAGGAGAATCCCTGAAAAGAACAGCAGCAGCCTGGCCCTGGTATTCTCGTTCACCGCGCATCTCCGAAGCGGCGCTCGCGGTGTGCATAGTCGGCGAGGGCGGCATGCAGGTCCTCGGGAGTAAAGTCAGGCCAATATTTGGGCGAGAAATACAGCTCGCTGTATGCGGACTGCCAGAGCAGATAATTGGAAAGCCGCATTTCTCCGCCGGTTCTGATGATGAGGTCGGGGTCCGGAATGTCCGGATGGTCGAGGTTGAGTGCGATTGTCTTCTCGCTCATCGCGCCGACGGCCTCATCCACAGAGATGGCACTTGAGAGGAGACGGCGCATCGAGCGCAGTATTTCGTCCCTGCCCCCATAGTTGATCGCGAGATTCACCGTAAGCTCGCGATGATGCTTGGTGTCTTCGACCGCCCTGTCGATCTCGGCCAGTACTTCACTGGGCAGTCCCGACCGATCGCCCGAATGCACGATCCGGACCTCATTCTCCCGATAAAAGTCGAGCTCTTTCACAAGATGAATCCGGATGAGCGACATCAAAAAGCCGACTTCCTGAGCGGTGCGTTTCCAGTTTTCAGTGGAAAAAGCGTAGAGAGAGAGGAAGCGTATCCCTTCCTGGCGCGCCGCCAGCACGATGCGCTTGGCTACTTCGAGGCCTTCCTCATGCCCCTCGGTCCTCGCAAGTCCTCTCCGCTTTGCCCATCGCCCGTTGCCATCCATAATGATTGCAACATGTGATGGCACGAGATTCTCTTCCATTTTGAAAAGTCCTTACACTTCCATGATCTCTTTTTCTTTTACTTCGAGTATCCTGCCGATCTGGGCAATATAGTCGTCAGTCAGTTTCTGAAGTTCAGTCTCTTCTTTTTTGAGAGCGTCCTCGGCCACACCGCCGGCGCTCTGCTGCTTTTTTATCTCCTCAAGACCGTCGCGGCGGATATTCCTGATGGCGACGCGCGATTGCTCGGCGATATTCCGTGCAGTCTTGACGAGCTCTTTTCTTCTCTGTTCGGTGAGGGGAGGGATGGCGATCCGGAGCACCTTCCCGTCATTCGAGGGGTTGAGGCCGAGATCCGATTTGAGGATGGCCTTCTCGATTTCGCTGAAAAGAGAGCGGTCCCAGGGCTGAATCACAATGAGACGCGCCTCGGGCACAGAAATCGTGGCGACCTGAGAGAGGGGCGTCTTCTGTCCATAGTAATCGACGCGGACCTTGTCGAGAAGGGCGGGGGACGCCCTGCCCGTGCGGATTGCGTTGAATTCATCATGGAGTGCGGCGATGGTCTTTTTCATTCTCTCTTCACTTGCAGCTTTGATCGGTTCCATATCTCCTCCCAATAGCTCTCTATTGTACATGCAAAGAGGGCGGCCATAAAAGACCGCCCTCCAATATACGGCCTGGCCGGAAAGTCTCAATCAGCTCTGCCCAACCTTTGTAAAGTAGTATTCCACGATGGCAAGCTGATACCCGGTTTCCTTGGAAACCTGTTCCAAGGCCGTGGCGACAGAGATCTTCTCGTCGCGGACAAAGCCCTGGTCCACAAGGCAGACCTCGGAGAAAAGTTTTCTGAGTTTCCCCGCCAGAATGCCCTCGAGCACCTTTGGGGGCTTGTTCTTCATCTTTTCATCCAGATCGACCTGCTTCTGGAAAATCTCTTTCTGTTCGGAGATCCATGTCTGGGGGACCTTGGACTCGTCGAGGAACATGGGATTGAACGCCGCCACATGGAGGGCAACATCGTGCACAAATGCCGCGACTTTTTCATTCTTGAACGCGGCCGGGTCATTTGCCCTGAATTTCACGACGACACCTATCCTGCCTTCCCCATGGAGGTAGGCATGGAGCGTCTCGTTCGCCTCGGCTTTGAAAAAGGCGACCCGCTTGAGGGCGATGTTCTCCTTGATGCGCGAAGCGATCTCCTTGGCGAGCCCCTCGAGGCTCTCGTTCGGGCCGGAGGCCTTCTGCTGGAGCGCCGTCTCGGCAATCTTGGTCCCCGCACTGATGAAGTCGGCATTTCTCGCCACAAAGTCGGTCTCGCAGGCAAGTTCGGCGAGCGCCAATTCGCTTTCATCCTGGGCGACAAAGATCCGCCCTTCTTTGGTGGTGCGGCCGGCACGCTTTTCAACCCCGGCCATCCCCCATTCGCGCAAGAGTCTTTCCGCGGCAATAAAATCGCCGTCCGAATCTGTCAGGGCCTTTTTGCAATCCATCATGCCTGCGCCGGTTTTCTCGCGCAGAGCCTTTACATCAGTAGCTTTGATTTCCACAATTTTCTCCTTGGCCTTGCCTATTTTTCCTCATACAGCCGATCTTCGTCGATGATCGGTGTTTCGGCCTCTGCCGGCTCCTCTGCTTCCTTTTCGCTCTGGGCCGGGGCAGCAGCGTAGTTTTCGAGGTCGACCTCGACCTCGTCTTCTTCCGTTTTTGCAGGAGGAACCGCAGGCTCCTGCTGTTCTTCTTCAGTGGGCAGGGTCTCGATTATCTTAAGGCCCTCGGACGCGCCTGCCTCGATCACGGCATTCGCCACAATCTGGGTGAAGAGGCTGATCGAGCGGATGGCGTCGTCGTTGCCGGGAATCGGATATGTGATGCCCTCAGGGTTACAGTTCGTGTCGACGATGGCGACTATGGGCACCCCGAGGCGCTGGGCCTCAGCCACGGCGATCGCCTCTTTGCGGGTATCGACCACAAACAGAATTCCGGGGAGGTTCGTCATCTCCTTGATGCCCCCGAGGTTTTTCTCAAGCTTGGTTTTTTCCTTGAGAAGGCTGGCGATTTCTTTTTTCGTCAGACTGTTGAACGTGCCATCCACTTCCATGCGCTCGATCTTTTTGAGTCGCTGGATGGATCTTCTGATGGTGGCAAAGTTTGTGAGCATGCCGCCGAGCCAGCGGTTGTTCACATAGAACTGTTCGCAGCGCTCGGCTTCTTTCTGAATTGCCGCCTGAGCCTGTTTCTTTGTCCCGACAAAGAGTACGGTTTTCCCTGAACTGACTACTTTCTGCACGGCATCATAGGCCTCTTTGATGGCCTGGATGGTTTTCTGCAGATCGATGATGTGAATGCCATTGCGCTCCGCGAAGATGTATTTCTTCATCCGCGGATCCCAGCGCTTGACCTGGTGCCCGAAGTGCACACCCGACTCAAGCAGGTTTTTCATGGTGACTACTGCCACGTAGACCTCCCGCGATCGGAGATGATCCGATCCCCTTCCTTGTATCTCGTCCTGTTTCGAAAAACGAAGACAGGCGGAAAATGTCCGGCTTTAAAGGGCCGGATTGTCGATATGATTTGTTTCTCTTTACAGCGAAGCCAAATAACCCGACTCACGGAGAATGCCATATAATTCGCGGATTGGCAAGCCCATCACGCCGGAGAAAGAGCCTTTTATCTCTTCGATGAAGTAAGAGCCGACCCCCTGAATGCGGTATGCACCCGCCGCACCCCGCCACTCTCCAAAGCCGAGATACCATTCGATATCCTCACTGGTCATGGGAGAGAACCGAACCTCCGATACCGAGAGGGCAAGGTGAGGCAGATCGCGCTCCATGTCCAGAAGGCAGAGCCCGCTGAACACGTACTGCCGCTTTCCCGCCTCCATGGAGAGCATGTCGAATGCCTCGCGCTCATCGGCCGGCTTTCCTATGGTGAGCCAGCCGCCTTCATCGTGAAAGGCGACCAGTGTGTCGGCCCCGAGCACAAAGCGCGGGTCGTCGGCGGGCCGCGCCTCCGCCTGCTTTTCCTGCCACAGGGCCACGCCCCGCTGCGCCTTGGCCGTTGCGAGTGCTTTCACGCGCTCTCCCGGCTCAAGATGGTCGAAAACCGACTCGTCGATGGAAGGAACCATCTTCTGAAAAGGAATGTGGAGCGACTCGAGGATGGCCGACCTTCTCAGCGATTCGCTCGCAAGTATAATTGACTCTCCGTACATATTGTAAAGAATGTAACGGCAAAAATGGCTATTCGCCAAGTGTCCGCGTACTCTTGCTTGACGCAAGGCGCCTGAATCTTTATCATTCGACAGTCGGCAGCATGATTCACATGCACGCTGCACGGGCGATTAGCTCAGCTGGATAGAGCGTCGGCCTCCGGAGCCGAAGGTCGCGCGTTCAAATCGCGCATCGCTCATCATGTGATCCATACAAGAACACCGAGTGCCACGAAGAAGAGCGCCGAACAGATGCGCACGAGCACAAGGTGCGCTCCATACCACTGCCTGATTTTCTCGTGTCCCAGCCCAAAGAGATAGAGGACAAAAACAAGGCCGAGCGGGACAATGAAGGCGATGTTGTACATCAGAAGCAGCAGTATGCTCCCGGAGGAGCGGACGCTCTGGTTCATGTAGGCGATGGTCGGCAGATAGATCTGCCCCGTGCAGGCCAGCTCGATCACCGAGACCAGGAATCCCGAGAGCGCGGCCCCCAGTATGTACAGCGGCAACTGATTGAAATACCGGATAAAGCTGTGGTTTATCCGCTTCATGAAGAGCGGCATCTGCAAGATCGATTCAGAGCTCCGGCCCCGGCCTGCGATGACCGCGTCGCGCACATTCAGGGCGGCAAAGATGGCGGCGAGGGTGGAGACGAAGATGTCGACATAGAGCGAAAATCTTTTCTCTGAAAGAAATCTCCTGAGTGCCCCCAGAAAACCCAATCCGATGAGAAAATAGGCCACGAATACGGCGAGGATGAATGCAAGTCCCACCCAGACGAGCGAGCGCCGGTCCTTGCGTCGAAGCGCTATAAACGAGAGAAAAAAGAGCATGGTGGAGAAAGCGCAGGGGTTGATGCCATCCAGAAGGCCGGCCAGTATCGACGGAATTATGGACGCCCCGAAGGCCTTGTCCGATTGACCAGAGTCGCCAGCAAGCTCGTTTGTCCGGGGCAGCACAGGCCTGTAGGAACCGTGCGCCAAAAAATATTCGATCTCCTGAGGCATGTTCTCTTCCACGGCGCTGCTCCCGCGATAGATGTTCGATCCGATGAACAGCACCGGAAATACGGTAAACTTCAGCCGATGCTGTCTGAGCATCTCCACGCAGGCGGCATAGCCCTCGGCGGAGAGAATGTCGTGTGTCTCAAGCACGATGTTCACATTGTATGTTTGTTCCAGTTTCGCCTTCTGGACATAGAGAAAAGCGTCGCAGTGGCTGCACCCGGTCTCCGTAAAATAGATCCCCGCAATCTCGGTGCGGAAGAAGCCGTTCTCCTGTGGCTGTGAAGGCAGGGATGTCAGAGACAGGATTGAAAAAATCGCGAGAAAAGACAATTTTGCCGATACGGCACGACCCGGTCTCACTCTGGCCTCCACAGTCTCCGATTCCCAAAGATATACAATACGATTTATGCGGAAGACAATAGTCCCCGCCGCGGCGATGCGACGGAGCGCGGGTGCGCTCTTAACTATTTTTTAGCTTTTTTCTTGCAAGACTCAAAAAGATAACTGATAATGAGTGTGATATGAAAAACAATCGATTTGCGGTTCGCTGTCTCCTGACAGTCTCTGTGGCTCTGTTGCTGATCGGCTGCGCAACGCCTCATTTCGTGCAAATGGCGACCCCCGAATCCCAGGGGGCGAAAGACATTGTGCAGGGCGCGCCGGCTCCCGGTGTGCCGACCCCTGATGTGCCAGCTCCTGGGGCCCCTCAGGCCCCAGGTACACTTACGCCCGATGAGGCGCTCTTTTTCCAGAATTATATAAACAGACTCAGCTACCTGGTGTACTATGACGAAAATTCGGGTCTCGATCCTCAGCTGGCAAAAGCGGCCGTCTCTCAGGCCAACCGCTATCTCATCGAAAAACAGGGGCTCTCTGTCATCGATTTTGAACAGATACAGAGGAACAAGGAAGATCAGATGAGCGCATATCAGGCTGAGACGGGGGGTTCCATAGACATCATCACGTACATTGCGCAGAAACTGAATGCCGACATCTATCTCGAAATCGACGCGAAGACGACATTCGGGGGCGGTCCGGGTTCATGGACCGGCTCGGCACAGGGAAGCATGAAGATCTTCGATGCATCCACCGCGGCCCTCCTCGGTTCAATTTCATTCCTGAGCCCGCAGACCTTCAGCCCCGTCTCGCCCGACGCCGCGATGATGAACGCGATAACGGGAAGCGTGTGGCAATCGATGCCGAGAGTGACAGAGCAGGCCAAAGCCCTCGTGGGCACTGCCACGGCGACGCGCGGTGTACGCTATGAGCTCGTGCTGCAGAATACATCCGATCCGAAAGCCGTCTCTCAGTTTGAGAAAAATCTCTCAAGGCGGGTGCGCGAGGTCGAGCGGCTCTCGTATGCGCCCGGCGAAACCCGCTTTGCGCTCTACGCATTCGTGCCGGCATCGAGAATTCAGGATGCGATATACGATGCGGCGTCTGTCTCGGGCTTCCCGGACTGCTACTTGCTCTACATGAGAGGGCGTTCATATACTTTCAATACAGGTCTTTAAAAGTATCATTCCTTCAAACGGGAATGGGGCATAAGGAGGAGAGCATGAAGGTATGGAGAGTTTTGTTGACAGTGATGGTCGTGATGCTCGCCGCGTCGTGCAGCACCAAGGCTCCGTTGAGAAAGGGGGAGGTGCTGATAGAAGATAAAGGTACAGCCTATGGCATCAAGACCCCCCAGTGGGTTGAACTGGCGGTTATCGGAGGCTATCGCGATATCGAGAAATTGTCGGATTACAGGGATAAAACAGTCTTCATAGCCCAGTTCGAGGCGCAGAATTTACAGAGCGCCCAGCTGCTTGCGGAGCGCATGCAGGCGGATACTGACATTGCGCGCTATCTCTCGACCAGGGTAAAAGATGCATTCAAGGGCGCAAATGTCGCCGATGCCGATTCGGAGAACTTCGGCGCCTACGGCGAACGCTTCGTCGCGAGCGTCGGCGAGGCCAAATTTTCCGGTTTCAGGATGGAGGCCGACTGGTGGGTGAAGGTGCAGACCTATACGCCGGAGAATAGACCGGACAAGCAGGTGTACCGCGTCATTCAGCTGTGGGCGATAGAGAAGACCATGCTGCAGAAGCAATTCGACATTCTGTTCTCCCAGATGGCAGAGGCCGAGCAGCCTACGCCGGAGCAGAAACGCGCGATCGACCTTGTCCAGAACACTGCGGCAAAGGACTTCTTTGGCGAGGACCAATAAACAGGCCGGATGAAAAGATATTTTTGGCTGGCGCTTGTGGCGGCCCTGGCTTCGAGCTGTGCGAGTGCCCCTCCCGTCCCCGAATGGGTCCGGAAGATGCCGGAACCGGATGCGCAGTACACGTATTTCACCGGCTCTGCCTCGGCGGGGGACAGCGCGACGGCCCTCAACGATGCGACTTCGTCGCTCATCGCAGGGATTATGCAGTACATGGGCGTCTCCATCAGTGTCACGTCGAGCGCGGAAGCCCGGGCATCCCTCGACGATTATCAGGCGCAGATTACGCAGACCGTCAGAACCGAGTCCAAGGGCCGCCTCGCCGGTTTTGAAGTGGCAGAGAAGTACATCCGGAGGGACCCCAAGACTGGTCAATATACCGCGCATGTCCTTGCGCGCTATGCGACGAAGGAGCTTCTCAAGGAGAAGGCGCGCCTCGAGTCGCTGTTTCTGGAGAGGATCGACGCCGTTGCCATCCCCGAGGAAAAAGGCGACGCTGCGGCCTCGGAGGGGCGCCTCTTCGACGCCATACGCTCGTATGCCGAGGCGATGAGCGCCGCGGGCGGATCGGACATCGAGAATGCCCGGATCAAGCTCGAGCGCAACGCAAAGAAGGCCTCGGCGCTCGCCGCCACGCTCAGACTGACAGTTCCGCCCGGACAGGACGCGAGCATCGCGGTCGGCGGCCGCCTGCCGCCTTTCCTCGTCAGGCTCGTGACCAACAGGGGAGGGGCAGAGGAGGGCGTGCCCGGAGCTCCCCTCACAATAACCTATCCCCGAAGACTCGCCTCGGGGCGAGTGGGCACAGGTACGGCTCAGACTTTTACCGATAAAGACGGGACCGCGACATTTGAAGTGCCCGCGATCGACATGGCCGGAAACTACAGGGTGATACTGCAGCTGGATTTTGTCAGCGCCAGTGATCTGTTGACGAGCCTGCCGTCCTGGGCCTTGCCCTACATCGATGCTCTTGAAAACGATTTGTCGGGCATTGTCTCATATATAAACTACCGGGTAATTTCCGCTGCGAAGGGCATTCCGACCGCAGTCGCCGTCTACAATAGAAACCCTGCGAACGCGGGTTCGCTCGATCTTGAGCTTTTTGCGAACAGCCTGAAGGGGCCGCTCATACAGGAAGGCTTTGTGCTGCTCGACGCAAAAGTTCCTGAAGCCGGAGGAGCTTCGGATATTGCCCAGTTGAGGGCGGCGGCTCCGCCCCAGGCCCAGCGTTTCTTGCTCACGGCCCTCGATCTTGGATCTGTCGCAAGGGACGGAGCCTACTTTGTCGCGGCGGTGTCCGGTTCCACGGGCGTCTTCGATCTGGCGAGCGGGAATACGCTGTACTCGGCGAGCAAAAGCGCACAGGGGGTCGGGCTCTCCGAAGCCGAGGCCATCGCCGGCGCGCTGAGGACGCTCGGAGGACAGTCCTTCGCACAAGAGCTCATGGCTGTTCTCCCTTAATGGCCAGTCCCACGAGACTATCGCAGCGCTCATTGTCGGGATTCCCCGCATGGCCCTCCACCCACTCAAAGTGGGGCCCAAGTTCGGTGCAGAGGGCATCGAGCTTCTCCCAGAGGTCCTGATTCATCACTGGTTTCTTTGCGGCAGTTTTCCACCCGCGCTTTTTCCAGTCGGTGATCCACCCCGATATTCCCTTCTTGACATACATGGAGTCGGTGAATATATGAATATCTGCGCTTACCCAGGCGGGCGGCGCCGCCGATCTTGCCGCGGAGGCGGCGCGCGCCCTGTCCATCCGTTCCTTCAGAAAGGAGAGGGCGTTGATGACGGCGCTGAGTTCCATTCTGTTGTTCGTGGTGTGGGGCTCGGCACCCCATGCTTCCCGGTAGCGTGTTCCGAAGCGCATCACGTAGGCCCAGCCGCCGGGACCGGGGTTTCCCCTACAGCCGCCGTCGGTATAGATGACAATTGCTTGCTGCGTCATGCCTGCACTATGACAAAGGAAGCAGCCTCATGCAACTCCTTGCATACGGTTTTGGCCTTCGCTAGAATGAAAAGCCCATGTTTAAAGAATACATTACGCTGCTGCCCCATCTGAAACAGTACAAATACAGATACATTGCGGGCATACTCTGTCTCATTGCGGTCGATGCAGGCCAGGTGCTCATCCCCAGGTATCTGAAGGCGACAATCGACACCATTGTCGGCGGTTCCTTTCAGCTGGGGGACATTGTACAGCCCCTAGTCATCATGGTGCTGCTCGCCCTCCTCATTTCGGTCGGCCGTTTCTTCTGGCGCTATTTCATCACCATTGCGAGCAGGCGCATCGAGGCCGAGATGAGGGACAGGCTCTTTTCGCACATTCTGATGATGTCCGGCGGCTTTTTCAGGAAAAACACCACCGGAGACCTCATGGCGAGGGCCACGAACGACATAAGCACCATACGGCAGGCGACGGGGATGGGGTTCGTCTCGCTCGTCGACGGAGTGTTCATGACAGCCATGATCCTCGTCGCAATGTTCGCGAACAATGCCGCTGTCGCGGCGTGGATCATAATTCCTCTGCCCCTGATCACGGCGCTCATCCTCCTCTTCGGGAAAATCGTCGGCAAAATGTTTAAGCGCATTCAGGATATCTACGGGCGCCTGTCGAACATCGCCCAGGAATCGCTCGCCGGTGTACGGGTGGTCAAATCCTTCGTCAAGGAACACTATTTCTTCGAGAAGTTTGAAGTATCCAACACCGAATATAAAAATGCCATCATGGACCTCGTGAAGACCTTCGGGTTCTTCTTCCCCTTCATCACGTTCCTCTCCGGCCTGAGCACGGTGCTCCTCATACTCTTTGGGGGCAACGCGGTGATCCACAACAGGATGACGCCCGGCTCGATCATTGCGATGCTCTCCTACCTGGAGATGCTCGTGTGGCCGATGATGAGCGCGGGCTTCACCGTGAATATCGTGCAGCGCGGGGCAGCCAGTCTGAAAAGGATCAACGAGATTCTCGGCACGGAACCGGAGATTCAGGAATCCACCCGGCAAACAGCCCAGAAGCCCCTCGGCGACATCGAAATCCACGACCTCGATTACAGGTACCCCGGCTCGGACACGCTCTCTCTCAAGCATATCTCCGTGAAAATTCCGGAAGCTTCGATGCTCGGCATACTCGGCAAGGTCGGCTCGGGCAAAAGCACGATACTCAAGATGCTGCCGAGGATGCTCGATGCCGGAGAGGGCCATGTATTTATCGGCGGAATTGACAGTTGCCTTTTCAGCCTGAAGGAACTGAGAGCTCTGTTCGGCATGGTGCCCCAGGAGAGTTTTCTGTTCTCCGAGAGCATCCGGGACAACATTCTCTTTTCGGCACGCGAGATCAGCGACGAACGGTTCGACGAGGTGGTTCGGATTGCCGGGCTCGACCGCGATCTGCACCTCTTTCCCAATGGCTGGAATACGATAGTCGGCGAACGGGGCATTACGCTTTCCGGCGGCCAGAAACAGCGCATCGCCCTCGCCCGCGCGCTCGTCATCGATCCTCCCGTCCTGCTGCTCGACGATGCGCTCTCCGCCGTGGACGCGGAGACCGAAGAGCGCATTCTCAGCGCCCTCCTCAGAGAGAGGCGTGGAAAGACGACAGTGATCGTGTCGCACCGCATATCCACCCTGCGCAACGCGGACCGTATCATCGTGCTCGACGGCGGAGAAATAGTGCAGAGCGGCACGCACGAGATGCTGATGGCAGAGCAGGAAGGTTTCTATGCCAGAATAGCGGCTCTTCAGCAGCTGGAACAGGAATCATGCGCTGCGTGCGAAGATGCAGGCCTGAAAGAGGAGGCCATCGATGGCTGAATTTTTCGACACTGAGCCTGTCACCAAGGGTTACGACTCCCAGATCGCGCGGCGCATCATGTCATACCTCAAGCCGTACAAACTCTATACATTCATAGCGCTGCTCGCGCTTGCGCTGAGCACCGCGGGAGAGCTGCTGTCGCCGACAATCATTCAGCGGACGGTGGACAATGCCCTGGTCCGCGAATGGTATGGCGTGGACCCCTCCATCGTGAGCTCTCTGCCCAGGGCGAACGATTCGCCCGAAGTGACCATCGGCGCGCGCGTCTATGTGCGCACTTCCCGGCTCGCAGGCATCACCGACAGAGAGAGAAAGCAGTTGAACGCGCAGGGCCTGCTCGATGGAGAGCCGAGCTATGTGTTTTCCCTGGAGACTCAGCGCGACAAGAAATTGCTGATTGCCCAGAGCCATCCGCAGGTTGCCCTCGCCGACAGTTGGGGGATGCTCCCCTCAGGCCTGCTCAACTCGCTGCCATCGGACGAAGCCGCGACAATCCGGGCTGGAGACAATGCGATTCTGGGACATTATGCCCTCTTCCTGCTGCTGATCCTCGGAGGGGTGCTGCTCGCCACGTTTACGATGACATGGTTCACGAACCAGATCGGGACCCTCATCATGAAGGACATGCGGCTCCAGCTCTACCGGCACGTGATAGAACAGTCGCTCGCCTATCTTTCAAGGCAGCCAGTCGGACGCCTCGTCACCCGGCTCACGAGCGACATTGAAGTCATAAGCCAGTTCTTCACCGACGTGCTGAGCGCATTTATAAAAGACGCGACGATCATGGTCGGGGCGCTCGTCGTGCTGTTCGTGCTCAACTGGAGGCTGGGGCTCGTCGTATTCGCGACGGTGCCTCTCATCCTGGTTGCCTCCGCGATTGCCCGGGTCAAGGCGAGGGACGCCTTCCGCAACCAGCGGCTCTGGACGAGCAAGGTCAACTCATTCCTGTCCGAGCACATCTCGGGCATCGATATTGTGAAGTACTTCGTCCAGGAAAAGAGGGTCGCAGGGGATTTCGGAAAACACAACCAGCAGCTCTTGAAGGCCAACATAGCCGAAATGTACGTGTATGCGACATTCAGGCCCTTTGTCGACTTCATGTCCACGCTGATCACGGCGCTGGCTGTCCTGGTGGGCGCCATTCTCTTTCTGAAGATGGAAATCTCCGTGGGGACGCTCATCGCGTTTATCAACCTGATAGCGATGTTCTACTCACCGATAAAGGACCTCTCGGAGAAATACATTCTCCTGCAGAGTGCGATGGCGAGCGGAGAACGGGTGTTCGGACTTCTGGACACCGACGACAGGCTTCCCGACCAGCTGCCCGAACTGAGCGGAAAAGAGGCCCCAATGGCCATACGCGGGCACATCGAGCTGTCGAATGTGTGGTTCGCCTATAAAAACGAAGAGTGGGTCCTGAAGGATATCTCCTTTCTCGTCAATCCGGGAGAAAAAGTGGCGATCGTGGGCTATACCGGGGCGGGCAAGTCGACAATCGCGAATCTCCTCGCGCGGTTCTGGGACATCCAGAAGGGGAGTATAAACATCGATGGGGTACCGATAGGCCAGTATCCGCTCAAGCGCATACGCAAATTCATCCAGCCTGTCCCGCAGGATGTTTTCCTCTTCCAGGGCACGATCCGGGAGAATATCGCGCTCGGCCTGGACCTGAGCCAGGAGAAGCTCGAAGAGGCCGCGAAGGCCGTCTATGCGCACGAGTTCATCTCCGCCCTGCCACAGGGCTACGATTCTCCTCTCTCCGAGGGGGGCCTTAACCTTTCCCTCGGCCAGCGACAGCTCATCTCTTTCGCCAGGGTCCTGGCCCATGAGCCGTCGATCATCATCCTCGACGAGGCGACGAGCTCGATCGACACGGAGACTGAAAAACTGCTCCAGAAGGGCATCGAAGGGCTTTTGAGAGGGCACACCAGCATTGTCATTGCGCACCGCCTGTCGACCATACGGGATGCCGACAGGATCATTGTGCTGGGACAGGGGCATGTCGTCGAAAGCGGCACCCACGACGAGCTCATCGCGCAGCGCGGGCTGTACTGGAATCTCTACCGGCTGCAGAACAAGGACATGGAATAGGGCATGCCGTTCATCGATCTGAGCGAGCCGTACATCATCGACATCGGCCGCGGCGTCGCCGCCGTATTCAAGCCCTGCGGCTGGCACTCCGCGCTCCATGAACCGGGCGACATTTCGGTACCCTCGTGGCTTCTGGAACACGGCGACCTTCTTCCGGCATCGGAGTTAAAGACTGCCGTGCATGCCAAAGCCCCGCGAATTCGGGGCGATGCCGTCCGGAACCGAGAGAAACCCGACCCATTTCAGGATGAACTGGGCATGCTCTATCGCCTCGACAGAGACACCTCCGGGATTCTCCTCTTTGCCCTGGACAGGTCGACTATGGACAGTATGCGGCGCGCCCAGAACAGCATGGCTTTGCAAAAGCGCTACATGCTCGCGTGCACCGAGTCAGGCCGCGAACTGCCCGGCGCCGCGCCCGGAAGCCGGCAGGCTGAGCGCGCCGTCCTGCTGGACAGGCTCCGCGCGGGGCAGGAGGTGGAGGTCGCGAGCTATTTCAGGTCCTATGGCCCGCTCGGTGCGCGCGTGGCCTGCATATCGCCCGAATCCGCCAAGAGATCGAAGAAGAAGCTCACAAGAGATCTCTATGTCACAGAGTACCTGGGCGCTCGGGGCGCAGGCATAGAAGCACGCGCTTCGACCGGTCTGCCGCCGGATGCGATTCTCGTCGAAGCCGGGATAAGAAGAGGCTTTCGCCATCAAATCCGGGCCCACAGCGCCTGGATGGGCCTGCCGATCGCCGGAGACTCTCTGTACGGCGGCGTCGAGTCGAAGAGGCTTTTTCTCGAGGCTTTTTCCGTAACCCTCTATGACGGAGCGCGGGCGACCGCGGAATGGAAGCTGTACAATGGGAATTGACCGGGATTTTATCGAGTTCGCCTTTCCCGGTTCAGTGCCGCCTTCGGCGCCGCGGGCGCTGCTGAGCCTCAAGGCGGCCGGCGACATGAAGTATGCCCCGCTGGGCGAATCTCTGGGCGAATCTGCGGCGCGCCTTTCATTCTTTAGGCGCCTCGGGATCGAGCCCGAAAGGGTCCTCGGGATACGACTCAAGCATTCGCGCAATGTTGCCTTCATAGAGACAAAGGAAGATTTGCAGGTCCTCCTGGGTGCGCGGCCCGAGGGGTTCGACGGCATTGTCACCACGAACCCGCTGCTCGTCCCGAGCATCACCGTCGCCGACTGCATGCCGATCTATCT
>Ga0228535_1002043_pt1 | contig 22691 bp, 16 predicted proteins | sample SJ1metagenome_FD_168457 | JGI IMG/M metagenome (GOLD analysis project Ga0228535, IMG submission 168457) | Enriched culture of PCE-dechlorinating microbial communities from Ithaca, New York, USA - SJ1 | ecosystem: Engineered > Modeled > Simulated communities (microbial... > Unclassified | place... | reverse complement strand
CCACGGACTTGGACATTTTCTTGCCTTCGCCGTCCACCACGAAGCCGTGCGTGAGCACGCTTTTGTAGGGCGCGCGCCCGCGGGTGCCCACGCATTCCAGAAGCGAGGAGTGAAACCAGCCGCGGTGCTGGTCGTTGCCTTCCAGGTACATGTCGCAGGGCGAAGCGAGCTCCGGCCGCTTTTCCAGCACGGCCGCATGGCTGACGCCCGAGTCGAACCAGACGTCGAGAATATTTACTTCCTTGGTGAACTCCGTGCCGCGGCAGTGCGGGCAAAACGTGTGTTTGGGCATCAGGTCCTGAGGGTCCTTCTCAAACCAGACATCCGCGCCGTTTTTTTCCACCAGCGCCACCAGGTGCTCCAGAATGTCCTTGGTCAGGATTTCGTTTTTGCACCTGGCGCAGTAAAAGATGGTGATCGGTACGCCCCACAGCCGCTGGCGCGAGATGCACCAGTCGGGGCGGTTTTCCACCATGCCGTAAATGCGGTCGTGTCCCCAGGCGGGAATCCACTTCACTTCGTTGATGGCGGCCAGCGCTTTTTTGCGCAGATCGTTTTTCTCCATGGAAATGAACCACTGTTCGGTGGAGCGGAAGATGATGGGCTTCTTGCAGCGCCAGCAGTGCGGATAGGAGTGCTGCATGGGCACATGCCCCAGAAGCGCGCCCATTTCATCGAGCTTGCGGATCACGTTGTCATTGGCGTCAAAGACGAACTGTCCGGCGAAATACTCGACGTCGTCGGTGAATTTGCCCGCGTCGTCCACCGGCGCGTAGTTGTCCAGACCGTATTGCAGGCCGATTTCATAGTCTTCCTGGCCGTGGCCGGGGGCGATATGCACGGCGCCGGTTCCCGCGTCCAGCGTGACGAAAGGCGCCAGAATGAGCACGCTGTGCCTTTTGACCAGCGGGTGCAGGCATTTCTGGCCTTCGAGCACCGCGCCTTGAAACTCGTCGAGGATTGCATAAGGCTGGCCGCGCCGTCCGAAAGCCTCCAGACAATAGTCGAGCATGTCTTTGGCGACGATGAGGACCTCCGAGTCGATTTTGACCGCCGCGTAAATGAAATCGTCCTTCACCGCAATGGCCAGATTGGCGGGAATGGTCCAGGGCGTGGTGGTCCAGATGACCATGGACACTTTTTCACCGGCCAGTTTGGGCCGCACGGCGCTGATATCGGAATCAAAAGCGAACTTGACGTAAATCGACGGCGTGTGATGATCCGCGTATTCCACTTCCGCTTCGGCCAGCGCCGTTTTGCACGATGCGCACCAGTACACCGGCTTCTTTCCCTTGTAAACGCTGCCGTTGAGATAAAGCTTGCCGAACTCCGCGACGGTGGCGGCTTCATACGGATACGCCATGGTCAGATAGGGATCGTCCCACTGGCCGAAAACTCCCAGACGTTTGAACTGCGCGCGCTGGATGTCGACGAATTTTTCGGCGTACACGCGGCAGGCGCGGCGCTTTTCCACTTGCGACAGGCCGGATTTCTTGCCGCCCAGTTCCTTGTCGACCTGGTGTTCGATGGGCAGACCGTGGCAGTCCCACCCCGGCACGAACACGCCGTCGAAGCCGGTCATGTTCTTGGCCTTGATGACAATGTCCTTGATGATTTTATTGAGCGCCGTACCCAGATGGATGTTGCCGTTGGCGTAAGGCGGGCCGTCGTGCAGGATATAAGGCGTGCGGCCTTTGGCCGCCGCCCGGATTTTGCCGTAAATATCCATTTCTTCCCATTTTTTAAGCATCTCCGGCTCGCGCTGGGCCAGATTGGCTTTCATCGGAAAATCGGTTTGGGGAAGATTCAACGTCTGTTTGTAATCCATGGTGCTGCTCCTGTCTTTTTTTTTCGAAAAAATAGCGGTTGACCCGCGAAAAATATGGTTGTTTTCAGAACTCTCAAAAAACGGTCATTCCCGCAGCAGCGGGAATGCAGTTTTTCGATACCCTGTTTCGGTCGCCGTCAACTACCATATAAACATAGGACTTTCAAGCACAACTCTTTCCAGGTCCGGCTTTGCGCCGCCCCGGGAATTCCTGTTGCAGAGCGGAGAAGATTTTGATATTAAGTCCCGCAACATAATCTTTTCCCCATAAGAAAATAGTGCCTTCCGAAGAAACTGATTTTTCAGTCTGCTTTTTAAGTTATGAGCGGCTGGATTCAATTATAGTTTGATTGCCAACAAAGTATAACCAGGGGGCAGCGATATGCCTTCGCTTTCGGCAAAACCGCAAAAAAGAATCGGTTTTTTCCTGATCGTTATAGTCCTTTATCTCTCAACCATCACAATGCAGGGATCATGCTCCGATTGGCCCGTTTACAGCAAGTCGGCGTTTCGGGGCAGGGTGGTTGATGCGGAGACGCATCAGCCGGTTGAAGGCGCTGTGGCGGTGGTGATCTACTTCAAGGATGCATTGATCGGAGGACCGGGCGGCCCCCGCTCTTATGCTTTCCATGCGCGAGAAACGCTGACGGATGCAAAAGGTGATTTTCTCATGCCGTCCTATTGTTCTTGGCTGCTGTTTACGAAAGACGGCGGTGTGCAATTCATATTTTACAAGCCTGGCTATGCGGCGAGTTACGGACCGGCGCATGTGCATTCTTTTTTGCTGGAGGAATATTTTTCCACGGATGAAGCCTGCAAGGAGGGGGAACTCCATGTGAAGGAGGGCAGGCCGGTCAGTTACAGAGGTCCGCTGGGGATTGTCGGATTGAAGAAGGCGAAAGCATATGAAGAAAGACGGACAGGAGTTCCCAGCATGACAACTGACTGTTCATCGAAAGACTTGCCATTATTGTTCAAAGCGATTGTCGAAGACCGGAAAGAACGTGGTTTGGAGGTAAGATAAAAGCGTTAATAAACAGGGAAAATTGGTGCAAACAGGTAACTAAGGCAATAACCGAATACAAAAGTTATGCAGCTTGCGGAACCGGCACGCCTTTTTTACAATGCGCCTATCTTGCTTCCCCAGCACATCGAACCATCAGGTCTGTATCGTCGTGAATGCTATCTGAAAGACTGCAGCGGCGGCTATTGCAAACAAATAATCCAAAAAACTACAGGGTACCATTGCCCCCCTATTTGAAAAAAAGCCGGCTCGGAGAAAGGAAGGGCGGCGTTGTGATTCCTGTTGCAAGGCGGAGAATATTTTGTTACTTTTATTCCGGACTTCACAGGCGCTTTTTTGACGATAACCCTAAGGAGGAGATTATGAGATTAAAATTCGTTTCCATGGCGGTTTTGACGGGAATGATTTTGTTTCTGGCGCAAACCGGTTTTTGCCAGGATGCGGTCAGCATGTCCGAGTGGGTGGAAAAGGTTGGCCAGGGTTCGGTGAACTGGTCGGCGGGCTACATTGAAGCGGTCGGCATCGGCGCGCCGCCCGACCGGAGTCTGGGCAAGATCAACGCCCGTCCCATGGCCCTGCGCGCGGCAAAGGTGGACGCCTATCGCAATCTGCTCGAGATTACCAAGGGTGTGCAGGTCGACGCCAGGACGACGGTCCGGGATTTCACCGTGGAGAGCGACGTCGTCAACACGCAGGTTGAAGGCCTGATCAAAGGCGCCCAGGTGGTGGACCAGAAATACATGTCCGACGGCACGGTGGAAGTTCGCCTGAGAATGCCGCTTTACGGGAACCTCTCGCAGGTCCTGGTGCCGCTGGCCATCGAAAAACGTAAACAGCTTCCGCCTCCGCCGCCTTCCGAGCCTCAGGCGCCTCAGACGCCCGCGGCTCCTGCTCCGGCGGCTCCCGCTCCTGCAGCCCCGGCGCCAACCGTAGCAGCGCCGCCCGCGCCGCCGGCTCCGGTGGTCTACACGGGTCTGGTGGTTGACGCCCGCGGCATCGGCGCGCGTCCGGCCATGTCGCCGCGCATTTACGATGAAAACGGCAAGGAAATTTACGGATCCGCCAACGTGGACCGCGAATACGCCGTTCAGCAGGGGATGAGCGGCTACGCGCGCGACCTCGCCGCCGCGCAGGGCAATGCCCGCGTCACGGCCAATCCCGTGACGGTCAAGGCGCTCAAGACGGGCGGCATGGGCAAATCCGACCTGGTGATCAGCAACGCCGACGCCGCGCAGATAAACGCTTCGGCGGAAAACGCCTCGTTCATGAAAAAATGCCGGGTGATGATCGTTCTGGATTAGCCGGCGCCATCGACTAAAACAAACGGCCGCAGTCACTTTTTTGTGGCTGCGGCTTTTTACTGCATCCGGGGAAGAATATGTCCGTGCCTGTTCTTTCCCGTGTCGTTGACAAGGAAAATGACCGTGTCCAAACGCATTGCCGTCTTATCCGAGGAGGTGGCCAACCAGATTGCCGCCGGAGAAGTGGTGGAAAGACCGGCGTCGATCGTCAAGGAGCTCGTTGAAAACGCTCTCGATGCCGGCGCGGGCGACATCCGCATTGAACTGGTCCGCGGCGGCTGTGAGTCCATTCGGGTGACGGACAACGGCTCCGGCATTCTGCGCGACGACGTGGCGCTGGTTTTTGAACGTCACGCCACCAGCAAAATTTCCCGAATCGACGATCTGGGCCGGATCGCGTCGTTCGGCTTTCGCGGTGAGGCGATGGCGAGCATCGCGTCCGTGGCGCGCGTGGACCTGCTCACGCGCCGGCCGGAAGATCTCGCCGGAACGAAAGCCGCCGTCGAAGCGGGGTTCATTTCTGAAATCGCGCCCGCCGGCCTGCCGCCCGGCACGCAGATCACGGTAACGAAACTCTTTGCCAATGTGCCGGCCCGCCGCAAATTTCTGAAAACGGAAGCCACCGAACAGAGCGCCTGCCTCGATGCGGTCACCCGGCTCGCGCTGGTGCATCCGCATGTTCGTTTTTCTGTCGTCGCCGACGGCCGCGAGGTCTTTGCCGCGCCCGCCGCAAAAGACGTTTCCCGGCGCATCGCCATGGTTCTGGGACAGGACTTTGTCGGCCGCAGCCGGGAAATCGGCGGGCAGCGGGGGCCGGTCCGGCTGCGCGGATTCGTGTCGACGCCGGATTTTACCCGATCGAATGCAAAGGGCATTTTTCTGTTCGTCAACTCCCGCTTTATCCGCGACGCCTCGCTCGGCCACGCGGTGCTTGCCGCGTACCGGCAGGTGATCGAGCCGCGCCGCTATCCGGCCGCCGTGCTGTTTCTGGACCTGCCGGGCGAAGATGTCGATGTCAACGTTCATCCGGCCAAGCTGGAAGTCCGCTTTAAGAATTCCCGCGAAATTTACGATCTGGTCGCCACAACCGTCGCGCAGGCGCTCGCCGCTGCCCGCACGGCGCCCGACGCGGTCGCCTACCGTCTGGCGCCGCGCGAATCGTCATCCGCCGCTTCCGGATTCTGGAAGCCCAGAGAAACGGCGCCGCTCCGGGAAAGGCCGGCCGAAGTCTATACGCGGCGGAACCTGCAGCAGGCGATCGAGACAGACTGGCTCAGGCGGTCGGAAAGCACGCTTCCGGCGACCGAAGCGGCGCAGGCAAAGCCCGATGCGCCGCGGATCACGTTTGCCGACCGCGGCTATCTGGGGCAGTTTGCCGGAACCTACCTAGCCTTCGGCGGTTCCGACGGACTGACGCTTATCGATCAGCATGCCGCGCATGAACGCATTATTCTGGAGCGCCTGAAGGCGTCGGCCGCCTCGCGCGGCGCGAGCCAACCCCTGTTGATGCCGGAGGTGGTGAGCCTTCCTCCCGCGCAGATCGCTTTGTTTGCCGATGCGCTGGAGCTGCTTTCCAACATCGGTCTGGAACTGGAAATCTTCGGCCGTGACGCCCTGGTGGTGAAGGCGCTGCCCGCCGATCTGATCGGCGTGCCGCCGGCCGATCTCATTTCCGACCTGGCCGATCAACTGGCCGGCGAGGCGAAGCTGTCGCTTGCCTGCCGCAAGGAGAAAATTCTGGCATCGCTGGCCTGCCGCGCCGCCATCAAGGCCAACACGTCTCTTTGCGGCGAGGAAGTGGCGACCCTGTGCCGGGATCTGGAGCAGACGCCTTTTAACGCCACCTGTCCGCACGGCCGGCCGGTCAGTGTGCATTTTTCCTTGTATGAAATCGAACGACTTTTTAAACGCCGCTAAGCCGGTTCGGATTCCGCTGGTTGTTTTGGGCTCGCCCACGGCCACCGGGAAAACCCGTCTGGCCGTCGAACTGGCCCGCGCCTGCGGCGGCGAAATCGTCAGCGCCGATTCCATGCAGGTATACCGCTTCATGGATATCGGAACGGCCAAGCCGACTGCGGAAGAGCGAAAGCGCGTCCGGCACCACCTGATCGACGTGGCGGATCCGGATGAAGAATTCAATGCCGCGCTCTACGCCGACGCGGCGAGGGCGCAGATTGCCCGCCTGCGTCAGGAAGGCAAAACGGTCTTCGTCGTGGGCGGAACCGGCCTTTACATCCGGGCGCTTTTGCGGGGTATTATCGCCACGCCGCCCGTCGACGAAGCGATCCGCCGTCATTATCAAAACCTGCGGGATCGCTTCGGCCGGGCCCATGTGTACCGGCTTTTGTGCGAGAAAGACCCGGCCGCGGCGGCCAGGCTCAATCCCAACGATTCGGTGCGCGTGATCCGCGCGCTGGAGGTCTTCGAGCAGAGCGGCCAGTCCATCGTCGTCCTGCAAGACCGGCACGCGTTTGCCGACTGTCCCTACGAGGCGCTGAAAATCGGTCTGCGCATTGAACGGGACGAACTCAAACAGAGGATTTTCGACAGAACCGCGCGGATGGTCGAAGCGGGTCTCGTCGCGGAAGTCCGGGGACTGCTGGACAGGGGCTACAGCGAAAAGCTCAAATCCATGCAGTCTTTGGGCTACAAGCAGATAATCGCTTTTGTGCAGGGCAGGTGCGCGCTGGACGAAGCGCTCGCACAGATGAACCGGGAGACCTGGCGGTACGCGAAGCGTCAGATGACGTGGTTTGCCGCGGATCGGGAGATCGTCTGGTACAGTCCCCGACAAATCGACGATATCCGCCGCGAGGTCGGGAATTTCCGGTCGCGCTTTCGGTGAAGCGGAGAAATTCCGCGCCGGCCGGCGACAGATATTCTCTGAATATTGACTTGACTTAAGCCGGCGCAGACGCTAGTTATAAACGCTGTTTAAGCTTGGAGACGACATTCTGAAGACGAACCTTTTGAAAAAAGAAAGGAGCACCATATGTTGAACGGCCAATCCAAAAAGAAGGTATTTTCACTGATCCTCCTGTTTGCGGCTGTTATGCTGATCGTCGCCTGCGGTCCCAAGGCGCGGATTCCGGTCAGTCAGCTCGATACGCCCGAGCATCATGTTTTTACCGGAATGAAACTTTTCGATCAGGAAAAGTATGCCGACGCCCAGCGGGAATTTGAACTGGCTTTGCAGCTCGATCCCAAGTATTCCCGGGCCCACACGGGCATCGGATTGGTTAAAACCTGCATGACGCCGCCGGACTACCGGGGCGCGGCGGACGCGCTGGGAAAAGGCGCCAAATATGCGAAGGCGGATGAAGAGACGCTGGCGAACAAGGTGGCCTTGATCCGCTATTACACGCAGGGCAAACAGGAAAAGAAATGGCTCGACCTGGCCGCCGGCGAATTCGATGCGGCGGTCAAAATCGATCCGAAGCACTCCGCCGCTTACTATTTCATGGGGATTGCCTACAAGCAGGCCTGCGACTTTGACGCGGCGGGGAAACTTTTCACCAAGGTTCTCGAGCTGAAAACCGATTACGTTGCCCAGGCCGACGCGGAATGGAACTTCATCCAGAAGGTGCAGCGGGCGCTGCCCGGCTCCGTGACGGGCAAGCAGATCGCTCTGGTGGAGCGCATTAACCGCGCGGACGCCGCGGCGCTCTTCATGGAAGAATTGAAAATCGACGTGTTGTACAAAAAACGGACGCCCAAGACGTTCGATACCTCTTTCAAAGATCCAGAAAAGGCCGCCAGGGAAGCCCAGAAAGTCAAAGTGACGGCCAAGGATATCGCGGATCACCCCCTGAAGGCTGACATTGAAGGCATCCTGGATATCGGCGTGCGCGGCCTGGAAATTTATCCCGACGGCAATTACCATCCCGAAGAGCTGATCACCCGCGCGGCTTACGCCATGATGCTGGAAGACGTTCTGATCAAGGTGACGGGCGACAACGCGCTCGCTACCAAGTTCATCGGCGCGAAATCGCCTTTCCCCGATCTGCGGGCGGATCTGCCGTATTTCAACGCCGTCATGGTGGTGACCTCCCGGTCGATTATGGAAACGAAGGATATGACCACCGGAGAATTTGCGCCGCTCAAACCCGTGGCCGGCGTGGATGCCCTGTTGATTATCCGCAAACTGAAGGAAGAATTGAAGTTCAACTAAATATCGTTTGACGGCGACAAACCGCGGGGTCGGACGGTCGGCCGCCCGCCCCCGCGGGTGAGAGTCCGGCAAACGAAACAGGCAAGAGGAAACCAAAAGGGCGCAAGCCCTTTTGTGTATTTATAGAGGGGAGAGTTGATTTTCATGTCACCGAAAGAGTTAGGCAAAGCATTTGAACCGGCCGAGGCCGAAAAAAGACTGTACGATTACTGGCTCGAGAACAAGTTTTTCCACGCGCAGGATTCCAGCGAGGCGCTTCCTTTTTCCATCGTCATTCCGCCTCCCAATGTGACCGGCATGCTGCACATGGGCCATGCGCTCAACAATACGCTGCAGGACATCATCATCCGCTTCAAGAGGATGCAGGGATACAACACACTGTGGATGCCGGGCATGGACCATGCGGGCATCGCGACGCAAAACGTGGTGGAGCAGCAGCTCCGCAAGGAGGGGCTATCCCGGCACGATCTGGGAAGGGAAAAATTCATCGCCCGCGTCTGGGAGTGGAAGGAGCAGTACGGAGGCGTCATCATCAACCAGCTCAAGCGCCTGGGCTGTTCCTGCGACTGGGACCGCGAGCGCTTCACCATGGACGAGGGGCTTTCCCAGGCGGTGCGCGAGGTGTTTGTCCGCCTCTACAACGAAGACATGATTTACCAGGGAGACTATATCGTCAACTGGTGTCCGCGCTGCCATACCGCCATATCCGACCTGGAGGTGGAATTCAAGCAGGAGCAGAGCAATCTGTGGAACATCCGCTATCCGTTCGCCGACGGCTCGGGCGACATCGTCGTCGCCACGACGCGGCCGGAAACCATGCTCGGCGATACGGCGGTGGCGGTGCATCCGGATGATCCGCGCTACAAGGACAAGATCGGCAAAATGGTCATTCTGCCTCTGGTGAACAAGCCGATTCCGATCATCGCCGACGATTACGTGACGATGGAATTCGGCTCCGGAGCGGTGAAGATCACCCCCGGCTCCGATCCCAACGATTTTGCCATGGCCCAGCGCCACAACCTGGAAATCATTTCGGTCATCGACGGCCAGGGCCTGATCAACGAATACGGCGGAAAATACAGGGGGCAGGACCGTTACGAAGCGCGCGACAATGTCGTCGCCGATCTCGAAAAGGAAGGCTATCTCGTCGGCACGGAGCCCTATGCGCACAATGTCGGCCAGTGCTACCGCTGCAAAACGGATATCGAGCCGATGGTTTCCAAACAGTGGTTCGTGAAGATCAAGCCGCTTGCGGCCAAGGCCATCGCCGCCGTTTCGAAAAAGAAGACGCGTATCGTGCCCGCCACCTGGGAGGCCACCTATTTCGAATGGATGAACAACATCCGCGACTGGTGCATCTCGCGACAGCTCTGGTGGGGACACCGCATTCCCGTCTGGTACTGCGGTACCTGCGGCAAGGTCATCGTGTCCACGGTCGATCCCGACAAGTGTCCGATCTGCGACGGGGCCTCGCTCAGGCAGGATGAGGACGTCCTCGACACCTGGTTCAGTTCGGCCCTGTGGCCGTTCACCACGCTGGGCTGGCCCAAAAGGACGGAAGCCCTCAAGACTTTCTATCCGACGTCGCTGCTCATCACCGGTTTCGACATTCTCTTTTTCTGGGTGGCCCGCATGATGATGATGGGCCTGTACGTCATGAAGGATGTGCCTTTCAAGGATGTCTACCTGCACGCGCTGGTCCGCGATGAAAAAGGCGAAAAGATGAGCAAGTCCAAGGGGAACAGCATCGATCCGCTGGTCATGATCGACCGGTACGGCACCGATGCGTTCCGCTTCACGCTCGCCGCCTACACCGCCCAGGGACGCGACGTGCGCATGTCGCCCGAGCGCATCGAAGGCTACAAGTTTTTCGTCAACAAGATCTGGAACGCGGCGAAGCTTTCGCTGGCCGGCCTGGCGGACGACGATCCCGGCACGCCGCTCGACGTTCCGGATTCGCTGCCCGACAAGTGGATCAAGGCCAAACTCAACGAGGCGATCGCCGACGTGACCCGGAGCCTCGACGAATACCGCTTCAACGACGCGGCGGCCGCCATTTACAATTTCATCTGGCACGAGTACTGCGACTGGTATCTGGAAGTGAGCAAGCCCGCGCTTTACGGCCGCGTCGGCCCCGAACAGAAGCAAGCGGCGCAGCGCACGCTGCGGGAAGTTTTCGGCGCGCTGCTTCAGCTTCTGCACCCCTTCATGCCGTTTGTTACCGAGGAACTCTGGCAGGCGCTTACGGGCAGCGATGAGCATTCCATCATGGTGAGCCGCTTTCCTATGGTCCGGGAAGACTGGAACGAGAAGGAAGCCGAAAAGGAAATGGAAATGCTTATGGACATCATTACCGCCGTCCGCAACATCCGCGGCGAAATGAGAATTCCGCCGTCGCACAAGTTGACGGTGCTGGTGTCCGCCGGCGACGAGGCCAATCGGCAGGCCGTCGAACGGGGCAAGGACTACATCGTCAATCTGGCCAATTGCGAATCCCTGACGGTGGACGTAAGCCTCGCGGAGCCCAAAGGGGTCGCCACGGGCGTAGTCGGCGCCATGAGAATTTTCGTGCCGCTGGCCGGCCTCGTCGATATCGCGGGGGAGAAGGCGCGCCTGGAAAAGGAGATCGCCAAGGTGTCCAAAGATCTCGAACAGAGTTCGCGCAAGCTATCCAACCGGGATTTCCGGGCCAAGGCGGCGCCGGAGGTGATCGCCAAGGAAGAGGCGAAGCTCAGGGAGTTTCAGGAAAAATTTACGGCGCTCGAAGGGGCGCTGAAGAAATTGAAAGACATTGCCGGATAATGGTTTCTTCGCAGATTAAAGGCATTATTAAAGCCGCGCTTGCCGAGGATATCGGGCCGGGTGATATGACCACACAGGCCACGGTTCCTCCCCGCCGGACGGGCCGGGCGCTTGCCGTGGCCAAGGGAGATTTTGTCGTCGCGGGACTGGACGTTTTCGCCGCGGTTTTTCAGACGCTGGATAAAAAAATCCGGGTGACCAAACGGACAGCGGACGGCAGCCGGGTCCGAAAAGGAACGGTGATCGCCGAGGTGGAAGGCCCCCTGTCGGCTATTTTGCAGGCCGAGCGCACGGCGCTGAATCTGTTTCAGCGCATGAGCGGCATTGCCACGCAGACGGCCCGCTACGCGGCGGCCGTGCGCAAAACGAAGGCCGAAATTCTCGATACGCGCAAAACCGTTCCGGGGCTGAGGCTCCTCGACAAGATGGCGGTGCGTCTGGGCGGGGGCACCAATCACCGCTTCGGACTTTACGATGCCGTGCTCATCAAGGACAATCACATCGAAGCCGCGGGCGGCATTGCCGTCGCCGTGGCGGCGCAGCGCAAATACCTGAAAAAGCCGGCGCGCATCGAGGTGGAAACCAAGAATCTGCGCGAGGTCGCAGAGGCCCTCTCCTGCGGCGTCGACATCATCATGCTCGACAACATGACCTGCCCGGCCATGAAAAAAGCCGTCGGCCTGATCGCCGGGCGCGCTCTTGTGGAAGCTTCCGGCAATGTCACCCTCCGGCGCGTTCGCGCCATCGCCGCCACCGGCGTGGACTGGATCTCTGTCGGAGAGTTGACGCATTCCGTGCGCGCCGCGGACATCTCCCTGCTGGTGCAGGGCGACCGCCGGTAGGCGTTCAAACCGGAGAGCGAATGCCGGCGGAAAGCTCTTGCTTCGTAAACCCTGAACCGATACCTTGGCCATGAACCTGAACTCCGAATATCTGAAACGGAAACTTGCCGGTCAATTTATCGGCCACGCGCTCCATTGCTATCCGCAAATCGGCTCGACGAACGACGAGGCTTTCCGCCTCGGTCTCCAGGGCGCGCCGGAAGGAACGGTGCTGGTCGCCGATGCCCAGTCGGCGGGGAAGGGGCGCCTCGCGCGCCTCTGGCATTCGCCGCCAGGCGCGAACATTTACACCTCCGTCCTTTTGCGACCCCGCTTTGCCGCCGCCCGCGCGCCGCAGATTTCGATTGCCGCGGGCGTCGCCGCCGCCGAAACGCTCGAGCCCTACTGCCCCGGCCGCGCGGCCCTCAAATGGCCCAACGACGTTCAGATCGGGGGCAAGAAGATTTGCGGCATTCTGGCGCAGATGAAGCTCGCCGGAGCGGACATTGATTTTGTCGTGGTCGGCATCGGTGTGAACGTCAACTGGCGGCCCGAGCAGTTTCCGGAGGAAATCCGCAGCATCGCCACGTCGCTTTTCCTGGAAACGGGCCGGGATATTTCCCGGGAGGATTTGTTAAATCGCCTGTATGAAAATTTGACAAAATGGTATAAAAGCCTCCTGACTTGCGGTTTCGAGGCGGTCCGGCAGGCCTGGCTTTCCCGGGCGCCGATGATCGGTCAGAACGTCGCGGTCCGGTTCGGAGATGAGACGCTCAGCGGACGGGCCGCGGGGCTGGATGACGACGGGTCCCTGATCCTGGAAACGCCGGAAGGCGCCGCAAGAAAAGTGTCCGCGGGGGACGCGACCATTCTCAAGAGGTGACGTATGCTGCTAGTGATTGATGTGGGGAACACCAATACAGTCCTGGGCCTTTTTGACGGAGAGACGCTGGTTCACGACTGGCGGATCCGCACGGAAATCGATCATACGATCGACGAGTACGGCGTGCTGATTTCCAACCTTTACCAGTCCAGCCGGATGAAGGCCAAGGAAATCAAGGCCGTCACGGACATCATCATTTCCTGCGTGGTGCCGCCGATGCTCAACATTCTCGAGCCGCTGTGCATGAAATATTTCAACCTTAAACCGCTGATTGTCGGCCCAGGCATCAAGACCGGCATGCCGATCTTTTACGATAATCCCAAGGAAGTGGGGGCGGACCGGATCGTGAACGCGGTTGCCGCCTACGCCAAGTACCGTCGGGAGTCGATCATCGTGGATTTCGGAACGGCGACCACGTTCGACTACGTTTCGCCCAAAGGCGAGTATATGGGCGGATGCATTGCGCCGGGCATCGTGATTTCCAGCGAAGCGCTCTTCAAACGGGCCTCCAAACTGCCGCGCGTAGAATTCAGCCGGCCCAAAACCGTCATCACGAAAGACACGATCAGCGCCATGCAGGCGGGGATCATGTTCGGCTATGCGGGGCTGGTGGACGGCATCGTCGAACGGATGAAGGCGGAGGTCAGGACCAATCCGCTGGTGATCGCCACGGGCGGACTCGCGCGGGTCGTTGCTCCGGAAACCCGGACCATCGAAAAGATTGAAGAGATGCTCACGCTGGACGGCCTGCGCTTTATTTACGATCTCAATAAGAAATAGCCCATGCTGAATGTCGGTTTAACGGGCGGCATCGCCTGCGGAAAATCCACCGTCGCGGACATGTTCGTGGCGCTGGGAGGACATCTGATCGACTTCGACAAACTGGCCCACGAAGTCCAGGAGCCGCGAAAACCGGCCTGGGAGGAAGTGGTGCGCTCCTTCGGGGCGGACATTCTGCGTCCGGATCAAACCATCGACCGCGGCAAGCTGGGAACGGTGGTTTTCAACGACGCGGCCAAGCTCAAAAAGCTCAACAGCATCGTCCATCCGCGCGTTTTCGAAGAGTGGTGGCGCCGTCTGGAGGCCATCCGCGCGCGCGATCCCCACGCGATCGTTTTTTCGGATGTGCCGCTGCTGTTCGAAGGCGGCATGCAGCACCTTTTTGATCTGACGGTTCTGGTCATGATCGCGCCGGCCTTGCAGATTACGCGCCTGATGGCCCGCAACGCGCTTGGCCGCGAGGAAGCCGGGCTGCGCCTGTCCTGCCAGATGCCGATCGGCGAAAAAGCGCAGCTGGCGGACGTCGTGATCGACAATTCCTCCGCTGTGGCCGAAACGCAAAAGAAAGCGGTGGAGGTGTGGCGCGAACTGACCCGGAGAGAAAAGGCAAAATATTCGGCTCAACAGGCATCAAAAATATCCTGAATACGGAGGAGAGTATGATTGAGAAAAATGTCAAAACGGACTTCAGCGCGCAGGTCTGCGATCCGGTGATCGGAGAAGGCACGTACGTGCATCCGCTGGCGGCGGTCATCGGCAACGTGATTCTGGGCAAAAACGTCATGGTGGCGCCGACGGCCTGCGTGCGCGGCGATGAAGGCCAGCCGCTTTTTGTCGGAGACGATTCCAATGTCCAGGACGGCGTGGTCATTCATGCGCTGGAAACAGAGCTGGACGGCAAGCCTGTGGAAAAAAACCAGGTCGAGGTCGACGGTAAGAAGTATGCCGTCTACGTCGGCAGCCGCGTGTCGCTTGCGCACCAGGTGCAGATTCACGGACCCGCCGCCGTCATGGACGATACGTTCGTCGGCATGAAAGTGCTGGTGTTCAAATCTTTCGTCGGAAAAAACTGCGTGATCGAACCGGGTGTCATCCTGATGGGCGTGAAGGTCGCGGACGGGCACTATGTGCCGGCCGGCTCGGTGGTCAAAACCCAGGCCGATGCGGACGCGCTGCCCGCCATCACCGCCGACTATCCGATGAAGGACATGAACAAAGGCGTCCTGCATGTCAACAAGGCGCTGGCCAAAGGGTATCTGGCGGCCGGCCGATAACGGATGCGGAGGGTAAAAGGGACAGCCGGCTTAAGACTGCGGTCTGAAACCGGCTGTCTTTTCATTTCACCATGTTAGCTCTGACCAAAACTTCACCGAAAGGCAAAAAGCCGAACGCCTGTCTGGCCTGCGGGACCACGGAAAACATCGGCAAGCGCCGCTACTGTTCCGTCCGGTGCCGTCAGCACCTGCGCCAGAAGCTCAACACGCGGACGGGTTTGCTCCAGGCCCTGAACACCCGCTACGCGACTTTTTACTTCACGCCTTCCGCGGTGATACTGGATGTCGTGCCCCACGGCCTCCGGGAGGTCTTCCGGTTTACGGCGGCACGCACCAAGGGAGGGCGGCCCGCCGACGATTTCGGCCGGATGACGAACAGCCTGGGCAGCGCCTGGTGGGACGTGGAAAAACGGACGGCCAAAAACTACCTGGCGTCGCGCCATGTTTTGGAAATGGCCGAGCGCTTGGCCATCTCGGAAGGATTGGCCAGACCGCGCCTCGTCAAGGCCGCGACGGTCAGACCGGAAAATCTCACGCTGCTCGATATTTCGAGGGCGGATCTGGGATCGCGCGATCTGATGCGGATCATCAGGAACGCCTACCGCCGGCAGGTCAAGATTCACCATCCCGATGCGGGGGGGCAGGCCGTCACCTTCCGGAAAATTCACGCCGCCTACCGGGAAATGCTGCGCTGGGCGGAGAATCCGACCTTCATCCGCCGCCGCGGTTTTCCCGACAAGTGGTACTACGACGGCGACCATAAACGATGGGTTCAGCCCATGCCGGTGCGCAAATAGCCTCTGTATCCGAAGCGGTTACTGCACAGCCCCGCCCAGTGTTTTATAAAGCGTAATGAGATTATTGATGCGGCCGAGCTTGAGCAAAATGAGCCCCTGCTGGGCGGCGTAAAGCGACCGCTGCGCGTCGAGCACGGCCAGATAGCTGTCGATGCCCTTCGTGTAGCGGAACTCGGACAGACGGTAGGCTGTGGCGAGCGCCTCCACCAGCGCCTCCTGGGCTGCGACGCGTTCGGAGATCATGCCTTTTTCCGCCAGCGTGTCGGCGACTTCCCGAAAAGCCGTCTGGATGGATTTTTCATACTGGGCAACGGCGATTTCCTTGTCCAGCTTGGCGACATCGTAGGCGTACCAGGTGCGGGCGTCAAAAATCGGCATGGTGATTTGCGGCGTGAAACTCCACACGCCGGAGCCGGATTTGAAAAGGCCGGACAGCTCGGCGCTGGCCGTTCCCACGGAGGTGGTGAGCGTAATCCGGGGGAAGAAGGCGGCGCGGGCCGCGCCGATATTGGCGTTGGTCGCTTTGAGGCGATGCTCGGCAGCCAGGACGTCCGGGCGTTCAAGCAGCGGTTCCGAGGAAAGCTGCGCGGAAATATCCCGCGGCAGGCCGACGCTGCGCAGATTTTCGGGCAGCAGCCGGGGCGCAACGGGCGCACCGGCCAGCAGATTGAGGGCGTTTTGGTCCTGCGCGACAAGCTGCGTGTAGCGTGCGACGTCGCCGCGGGCCGCTTCGACCTGGCTCTGGGATCGCTTCAGGTCCAGTTCGGAGGCCATGCCGGCGTTGTACCGTTTCGCAATCAGCTGAAAAGCGGCTTCCTGCGTTTTGAGGGTCTCTGTGACGAGCGCCAGCGCTTCGCGATCGGCGGCCAGGGCCAGATAGGCCTGTGCCACGGTGGAAACGAGCAGAATCCGGGATCCACGAAGCGCCTGCCCGGAGGCCAGGTACTCTTCCAGGGCGTTGTCTTTGAGGCTGCGGATGCGGCCGAAAAAGTCGATTTCCCAGGAGGTGATGCCGAGGTTGACGCTGTATTTTTCAGCGGTGTAAGCGCTGCCGGAAGCAGACAGATCGGCGGGAATCCGTTCCTGGTACCAGGTGCCGGTGGCGTTGACCGTGGGCAGCAGAGAAACCCGGCCGATGCCGTAGTAAGCCCGCGCTTTTTCCACGTTGAGGGCGGCCAGGCGCAAATCGCGGTTGTTGGCGAGCGCCGTCCTGATGAGCTCCTGCAGGCGGCTGTCGGAAATAAATTCCTGCCAGGGCAGAGGCTCAGTCTTTTCCGGCGCTCCGGCCGGCAGCGCGGGATAGGCTTTTCCCGCCGGCCATTGCGCGGGAACGGGAGCTTCCGGGCGTTCGTATTTGGGCGCCATTGTGCAGCCGCAGAGGATGCAGACGACAAGCCAAATCCAAAGGAGACGTTTCTTGTTCATGTCAGCGGACCTCCTCCGGCGGGGTATTTTTTGGGGCGGATGAAGGCCGCCGCCGGGCAAAGAGTTTTTTAATCCCCCCGTTGAAAAAAGATTTTCCGTCGCCGTTTTGACCCGCCTGCTTGTGCTGCCGGCCGAAGAGCTTTTCGACCAGCACGAAGAACAGCGGCGCGAAAATGACCACCAGCAGTGTCGCGGTGATCATGCCGCCCAGCACGCTGGTGCCGATGGCGTTTTGTGCGCCTGCGCCCGCGCCGGTGGTGATGGCCAGGGGCAGAACGCCGAAGCCGAAAGCAAGCGACGTCATCATGATGGGGCGGAAGCGCAGCTTCGCCCCTTCCAGCGTCGCTTCCAGAAGCCCCATGCCTTTTTCCAGGCCGCCCTTGGCGAACTGAACGATCAGAATGGCGTTTTTTGTCGTGAGCCCCAGCGTGGTCAAAAGCCCGATCTGAAAATAAACGTCGTTGGCCAGTCCCCGCAGGCTCGAGGCGATGATGCCGCCGATGACGCCCAGCGGCAGCACCAGCAGAATTGAAATGGGAATGGTCCAGCTTTCATAAAGAGCCGCGAGGCACAGGAAGATGACGAAGATCGAAAACGCGTACAAAAGCGGCGCCTGGGAGCTGGCCATTCTTTCCTGGTAGGAAAGGCCGCTCCAGTCGAAGCCGAACCCCTGGGGCAGCTTGGCCACCGCTTCTTCCATGGCCTGCATGGCCTGGCCCGAACTCCGGCCCGGCGCCGGTTCGCCCCAGATATTGATGGAGGGAAATCCGTTGAAGCGCGTGAGACGGGGAGCGCCCGACGTCCAGCGTCCCTTGGCGAAGGACGAAAAGGGCACCATCTTGCCCTGCGTGTTGCGGACGTAGAGCTTTTCGAGATCCTTGGGCAGCATGCGGTAAGCCGCGTCGGCCTGAATGTACACCCTTTTCACGCGCCCGCCCTGGACAAAGTCGTTGACGTAGGCGCTGCCGAAGGCGGCGGAAAGCGTGCGGTGAATCGATGAAATCGGCACGCCCAGGGCGCCGGCTTTTTCCCAGTCCACGTCGATGCGGTATTCCGGAACGTCCGGCATGCTGTTGGGGCGGACCTTGGCTACACGCGGATCGGAGGCCACGAGGCCCAAAAGCTGGTACTGGCCGTCCATCAGGGCCTGATGCCCCAGGCTGCCCCGGTCCAGAAGCTGAAAGTCGAAACCGATCGATGTGCCGAGTTCGATGACGGCCGGCGGCTGGAACGTAAAAACCATGGCATTGCGGATGGTGGAAAGGGCGCCCATGGCTCTTTTGGCGATTGCCGCGGCTTTCAGATCGGCCCGGTCGCGCAGGTGCCAGTCCTTGAGCCGGATGAACACCATGCCGTTGTTTTGCGACCGGCCGGAGAATCCTACGCCCGTAATGGTCATGACCATCTCCACCGCCTCTTTTTCGTTTTCCTGAAAATACTTTTCGATTTGTTTGGTAATCTCCGCGGTCTGCTCCAGTGTGGCGCCGGTGGGCATGATTACCTGGGCCAGCAGCGTTCCCTGGTCTTCATCCGGCAGATAGGCGGTGGGCATGCGTAAAAATAAAACGCCCATGACCACAACGATCAGGAGAAAGACGGCCAGATACCTTTTTTTGCGGGACAGCGAGTGGCCGACCAGTCCGACATAGCGGTCCCTCAGGCTGAAAAAAACACGGTCAAACCACAGGAAAAACGGCCTGGCAAAAAAGGCGGCGCTCTCGGCCGGCTGATGTCCGGCCCGGACGGGCTTGAGAAGTGCGGCGCACAAAACGGGCGTCAGAATCAGGGCGACGACCACCGAAAGGAGCATGGCGGAAATGATCGTGATGGAAAACTGGCGGTAAATGACGCCGGTCGACCCCGGGAAAAAGGCCATGGGGCCGAAGACCGCGGAGAGCACCAGGCCGATGCCGACGAGAGCGCTGGTGATCTGCTCCATCGATTTGGCCGTGGCTTCCTTCGGAGGCAGGCCTTCTTCGCTCATGATCCGCTCCACGTTTTCGACGACGACGATGGCGTCGTCGACCAAAAGGCCGATGGCCAGCACCATCGCAAACATGGTGAGCATGTTGATGGTAAATCCAAAAAGCCCCAGAATGGCGAACGTTCCCAGGATGACCACGGGAACGGCGATTGTCGGAATCAGCGTGGCGCGCATGTTGCCCAGGAAAAGCAGCATGACTAAAAAGACCAGCACAATCGCAATCACGAGCGTCTTGATCACTTCGTTGATGGAGACCTTGATAAAAACCGTGGAATCGTTCGGATAGACGACTTTCATGCCGGCGGGGAAAAAGCGGCTCATCTCCGCCATTTTCGCTTTGACCGCATCGGCCGTGTCCAGCGCGTTGGCACCGGGGCTCTGGCGGATGGCGATTCCGGCCGACGGCCGGCCGTTGTTGGCGACCTGAATGTCGTAAATTTCCGTGCCCAGTTCACTTCGCCCCACATCCTTGATGCGGACGATGGAGCCGTCCGGATTGGTTCGCAGAGGGATGCTGTCAAATTCGTCCGGAGTGGAAAGCATGTTCTGAACGACAATAGAGGCGTTCAGGCGCTGGCCTGGGACGGCGGGCGCGCCGCCGAACTGTCCGGCGGAAACCTCGACGTTGTAGGCTTTCAGCGCGGCAAGCACATCGTCCACCGTCAGACGGTAGTCCGTGAGCTTTTCCGGATTAAGCCACACGCGCATGGCGTAGCCGCCGCCGAAGACTTCCACCTCGCCGACGCCGGGCACACGCGCCAGAATCCGCTCCAGGTTGGATTTGGCGTAGTCGCGCAGATCGGTGCCGTCCATCGAACCGTCTTCCGAAATGAGTCCGACGAACATCAGATAGTTGCGCGTGGATTTCATCACCTGGACGCCCTGGCTTTGCACGACGTCGGGCAGGCTCGACAGGGCGGACTGCACTTTGTTTTGCACTTTGGACCAGGCAATGTCCGGATCGGTTCCCGGGGCAAAGGTGAGCTCCAGTCGGGAGCCGCCCGCCGAATCGCTGGAGGCGGACATGTAGATCATGTTGTCCAGACCGGTCATCTTCTGCTCGATGACCTGGGTGACGCTGTTTTCCACCGTCTCGGCCGAGGAGCCGGGATAGGAGGCGGAAATGGCGATGGTGGGCGGAGCCATCTGGGGATACTGGGAAATGGGCAGGTTGTAAATGGCCAGGATGCCCACCGACATGATCACGATCGCGATGACCCAGGCGAAGACCGGTCGATCCAGAAAGAATTTGGAAAGCATCAACGGCCTCCGCGTTTGTTGCCGGCCGAAGCGGCCGGATTATTATTTTTTCCCAGAGGATCAAACGGAACGGCTTTCACGGGAATGCCCGGCTTCACCTTCAGCGCTCCTTCCACAATTACGCGGTCGCCGGCGTTCAGGCCTGAGGAAATCAGCCAGTCGTTGCCGACGGCCCGTTCGATCGTGAGCTGTCTTTGTTCAGCCTGGCCCGCCGCATTCACCACGAGCGTCAGAGGATTTCCCTTGGGATCGCGTGAGACGGCCTGCTGGGGGATGAGGATGGCCTGTCTGTTGATGCCTTCCTGCACCACCGTCCGGACATACATGCCCGGAAGCAGAATATTTTTCGGATTGGGAAACACGATGCGCAGCATTACCGAACCGGTCGTCGGATCGACGCTGACGTCGCGGAACTGAAGATTTCCTTTCTCTGCATACTCAGTGCCGTCGTCCAGAAGAAGGCGGACTCTGCGCTGATGCGAACCGTTCTCGTTCAGACGCCCCTCCTGAAACAAACGGCGCAGGCGGAGAATATCGGTCGTGGACTGGGTGACATCCACATACATCGGATTCAACTGCTGGATGGTCGCCAGGGCGACCGGCTGTCCGGCTGTGACCAGCGCGCCTTCCGTCACGCTCGACTTTCCGATGCGGCCCGAAATCGGCGCGGCGATGGTCGTGTATTTAAGATTGATGCGGGCGGTTTCCACGGTCGCCTTGCCGTACTGGATGTCTGCCTGAACTTGCTTGAGGGTGGCGGAGGCGTCGTCGTAATCCTGCTGGCTGACTGCGCGTTCGGCCCAAAGCTCCTTGAGGCGTTTTTCCTTGAGCTGGATGGAGGACAGCTGCGCTTCGGAGCGGGCAAGCGCGGCTTTCGCGTTTTCAAAGGCCGCCTGGTACAGGGCGGGATCGATCTGAAAAAGCGCCTGGCCGGCTTTGACTTCGGCGCCTTCCGTAAAGAGGCGTTTCTGGATGATGCCGCCCACCTGGGGACGGACCTCGGCAACCAGGTACGCGGACGTCCGCCCCGGCAGTTCGGTGGTCATCACCACCGGCTTTTGTTCAACCGTGGTATAAGCGACTTCCGGCGGCGGAGGCTGGCCGCCCGGATTGGAATTACCGCAACCGCCCAGAAGAAGAAAAATAACTAAAAATGATGCTGCCAAATTCCATTGCCGGAATGCGTGCCTCTTCATCGATGAACCTCTCTGTAAAAAAGATATAAAGAATCAGCTTTTTTCCTTTTTCGTTTCCCCTGCGCTCGCTGCCGGCGCAAATCCCTTCATCAGGGTTTGAACAAAGGCATGAATGCTGCGGCGGATTTGCACCGGCGACGGATTGCGGCCCAACAAGCGATCTTCCATGGCCGATTGCAGGGCGATCATCCACAGGCATCTGGCGGCCACGTTGGAATCGACGGCGGCGGAGAGCCTGCCCAACCGCTGCTCCGCCGCCAGAAAGACATTCAGGCCTTCGATGGTTTTTTCCGGGCCGATATTTTTTTCTTTCATGATTTCCATCATGCGTCCGCGCAGCTGATGATCCGTAAAGAGCGCGCAGATCAGAATGATGACTTCGTAGTGGGAACGGTAAATCGCATAAACGACATCTTCCAGGACTTCATCAAGCGTGCGGGTTCCGACCTGAAGCGGGAGATTCTGCAAGAGATTTTTGGTTTCGGCGAAGCGCCGTTCAACCGCTTCGTGGACGAGTTCCACCTTGTCCTTGAAGTGATGATAAATGAGCCCTTCGGTGACTTTCGCTTCGCGGGCGATGTCGCGCGTGGTGAGCCTGGCCAGGCCCTGCGTCTGGAGCAGGCGCTCCGTTGCGTCGATGATGTTTTGCCGGTTGTCGCTCATCCATTTCCCGGACAGGCGCTGTTGGAAGGCCTGAAAAATACCGGGGCGCTCCTTGTTGAGTAAATACTCGATGGCTACTAATCAAATGCTCAATCGTTGTCAAGACATTTTTCAGGATGTCCGCAAGAAAGACGCGAGCGGCCGCATACCGGCGGGTAAGAAAGCGGGAGCCGCAAAGGGTCTCCCGCTTTCTTCTTTTCGCAATCAGATGCCTTCCCGCTCCAGCCAGTGATTGTAGGAAACCATCTTGGAAAGCACCTTGACGGCGCGTTCCGGCGTCAGGAAGGCGATGCCGCTGTAAGGAGATCCGGGGACCTCGGTGATGGTTTTGCTGTGAACGTCGTCGAGAAAAACGCCCAGGATGGGCTTTTGGTACTTCATCATCAGTTCCGCGCTGTATTTGAAGACGTCCGCCTCTGAATCCTGGTACAGTTTGATCCCCATTTCATAAAATTCCTGCTGGATTTCCTGCCCGGAATCGC
>Ga0228535_1002040_pt1 | contig 22745 bp, 20 predicted proteins | sample SJ1metagenome_FD_168457 | JGI IMG/M metagenome (GOLD analysis project Ga0228535, IMG submission 168457) | Enriched culture of PCE-dechlorinating microbial communities from Ithaca, New York, USA - SJ1 | ecosystem: Engineered > Modeled > Simulated communities (microbial... > Unclassified | place... | reverse complement strand
AATAGCTATAGAATGGACAATAGAAAAACAATATTTAATAAACCATCACCCACTGGGGAAGCTTAATTGCGAAAAAATGAGGAATCTTATTTACGAAAAAATGGGTAATTTTATTTGCTGATTACAAATTAGACAAAATTGTAACAACCTTACTAAGTCTAAGCCCTAAAACCTAAAAATAACATCCACTACAACTATATTTGCATCAATATCAACATTAAAATAAGTTAAAAAACGGTTAACATTTTTCATTTTTATTTGTTAACATACACAAAAACAATATATATTTGTATTCGTGAAAACTTCGGTCGGGAGCGTTGCAGGCAAGTACACACAAAGGTACAAAATGTGACTCACCGACACTCTTTGTATCTTAACCTATGCAAAAAATAATAGAAAAACTTAAACACTTTCTCAAGATATTCCTGAGCAATTACATGCCACGGTGGATCATTTTTGCGATTGACCTGGCCATTGTTGTGCTCGCATTTGTCTCCCTCTGGTACTTTAGAGATACCGTAGCCGCACACAAAGGCCAGTATTTCACATACAAACTTCTCTTGGTACTAACACTTTACGGAATATCATCACTCGTCTTCACCACCTACCGCGGCGTGGTGCGCTTCTCCTCTATGGGCGACCTCAGAAAGCTCTCGCAGTCGGCACTTCTTGCAACCCTACTATTTGAAGTAATCAGCATCTCCATCAACCAATTTGCAGCAGGAACCCAGATATCCAAATTCCACCTCTGGTTTCCCATCCTACTCGGCTTTATGGTAATCGCCGGCCAACTCCTCTTTAGATTCATGGTAAAAAGCATGTTCGAAATCATAGAGAGCGGCCAATTCGTAACCAAAAAAACACGCGTATTCGTACTCGGAGCCGACCCCGAGAGCGTACAACTCACCAACTACATCCTGAGCGAAAAGACACACCCATACCGCCCCGTAGCATTCATAACCCTTAACAACGGCTATGCAAACAAAAACGTTTGCGGCATACCAATCCTTCATGTGAACGGTAACATTACCCAACTCATGAACAAATACCGCGTAAACGCAATGCTACTCACAAAGTCGCAACTCAAAAGCGTACCAAAAGAGTTCTACGACAAATGCATTGTAGAGGGTCTCGACCTTCTCCTGGTAAACTCGGTTAGCCACTTCAAAAACATGGAGAGCCCGCCGCAAATCCACAAAATCAAAATAGAAGACCTCCTTGGCCGCAACACCATAGAGATGAACAAAGCCGCAATCGAAGGCCAATTCACCAACCAAGTGATACTCATAACCGGAGCCGCCGGATCTATAGGCGCCGAGATTGCCCGCCAAGTGGTTCAATTCCGATGCAAAAAAGTTGTACTCATAGACCAGGCCGAGACCCCGCTCAACGACCTCTGGCTTGAGCTCACCGCAATGAAAACCGGCACAGAAATCAAACCCATAGTTGCCAACGTAAGCAACCTCCACCGTATGCGGCAGATCTTCCAATGCGCACAACCAAACCTGGTATTCCATGCCGCCGCATACAAACACGTACCAATGATGGAGTTCCACCCATCTACCGCAGTAGTAACCAACGTACTTGGCACCAAAGTGTGCGCCGACCTCTCCATTGAATTAGGGGTAAAACGCTTTGTAATGATCTCAACAGACAAAGCCGTAAACCCAACCAACGTAATGGGAGCCACAAAACGCGCAGCAGAGATCTACATCCAAAGCCTATACTTCAAACAGATAGAACAACAACAAGACAACCCAACCCTCTTTGTAACCACCCGCTTTGGCAACGTTCTGGGCTCCAACGGCTCGGTAGTACCACTATTCAAACGCCAGATAGAGGCCGGCGGCCCCGTAACCATAACACACAAAGATATTACCCGCTACTTTATGACCATCCCCGAGGCCTGCTCACTGGTTTTAGAGGCCGGATGTACCGGAAACGGCGGACAAATTTATATCTTTGATATGGGAGAGGCCATAAAGATATACGACCTTGCAGAGAAGATGATACACCTTAGCGGAAAGATACCGCACATAGACATAGCAATTGAAGAGACGGGGCTGCGTCCCGGAGAGAAGCTCTACGAAGAGCTCCTTGCCAACAGCGAGAACACGGTACCCACCTACCACCCCAAAATTATGATTGCAAAAGTGCGCAAATACCCATTCAACTACGTAGAGCCCGCAATAGAGACCCTGCTCTCTATAGCAACACAATATGCCTACCCAAAAGATGTAGTACGCCACCTAAAGCTGCTCATACCCGAATTCAAGAGCCACAACAGCGACTATACCTACATAGACCAAGAGCTGGAGGCAGCAGAATCGATCCACTCCCTCCATAGCACCTTTGCAATAGAGGAGTAAACCACAAACGAACAACAAAACAGATAAATATGAAGCGCAAGATTTTACAAGTAACTGCAGTTCTGGCATTGGCAATATGCTCGTGCCGCAGCCCCGAGAAGATTCCCTATCTCATTAACGCAGAGAAGATGAACCTATACGAGCTGGAGCAGTACGCCAAAATTTACGAAGCCCGTATAATGGCAAAAGATGTACTAACCATATCTGTAAACACCACAGTGCCCGAAGCCGGCGCCCCGTTCAACCTGGGCTCCAACGCCGGAAGCATGATCCAACCTATTGGATATGGTGTTAATATCCCCGGATCGACCCTCCAAACCTATATAGTAGATAAAGAGGGTTATATAGACTACCCTATAGTTGGCCGTATAAAGCTGTTGGGATTGAGCAGAGTAGAGGCGCAGGAGGTGATTAAGAACCAGATACACCCCGCCTACATTACAGAGGTTCCAATAGTGAATGTAAGGTTTAAGAACTACAAAGTCTCTGTTTTGGGAGAGGTTAACCGCCCAGGCCAGTTTGTGGTAGAGAACGAACAGTGCACCATAATGGATGCCCTTGCAATGGCAGGTGATTTAACCATCTACGGACGCAGAGACAACCTTATGCTAATACGTGAAGATAACAACGGACGTAAAAGCGTAACCCGCATAAACCTGCAAGACCCAAGAACGGTAATGCAGCCCGAACACTACTACCTGCAACAGAACGACATTCTATACATTGAGCCAAACAAAACCAGAGCAAAAGCATCGGGGATAGGCAGCGGCGAGACCTACGCCATATCTATCATCTCTACGCTAATCTCTGTAACCACCCTATTAGTAACAATATTCCGCTAAAATATGAAAGAACAAGATATCCACACACGGCAGATAATTGAGGAAGATGGAGGGGAGATAGACATCCGCCAGATAATTTACATCCTTATCTCTAAATGGTACCTATTTACGGCATCGGTGCTGCTGCTGCTCTTTATTGGCTTTATATACCTCAAAAGGCAGGCACCGGTTTACGAGACAAAGGCCTCTGTACTTATAAAAATGGAGCAGAACGCCCCCGAAGAGGCGTTCCTGCTGCAAGACCTTGGGCTTAACCTTATGGGTAAAAACAATATAGACAACGAGATTGGGGTATTCAAATCGCCCGACCTTGCCACCCGTATTGTAACCTCGCTGGAGCTCTACACCACCTACCGCCACGTAGCCCGATTTGGCTTCCACGCCCCCGAACTATACAAAAGCAGCCCGCTCTATGTGAGAATGGAGGATGTTGAGCCCGAGAAGATCCCAAGCACCACCACCTTTATCTTTACCCCACGCAACGGCGGATTTAGAGTAAGTGCCGATTATGTGTACAACGGAACAGAGAGAACCAAAGAGGTTACGCTGGACACCCTACCCGGCTTTATAGAGCTACCCATAGGCCGCTTTTATGTTACCACCCAAGATGGAGTGGAGTTTGGCACCTCGCCGCTTAAGGTTACCATAAACAACGCAACCGCAGTTGCCAAAGAGTATATCAAAAACCTAAGCATCTCCACCACCACCAAAACCTCCTCTCTGCTAGATATGACATTTAAGACAGAGAATAAAAAGAGAGGAGAGGATTTCTTGATTGCACTCATAAGCGAGTACAACAGAGATGCCGTAAAGGATAAGAACACAGTTGCCTACAATACATCGGTATTTATAGAGGAGCGTTTAAAAGATATAGCCCGCGAACTGGGCGAGGTTGAGGGGCAAGTAGAGGAGTTTAGGAAAGAGTACCAGGTGGCCGATATTCAAACCCAGGTTGGATCCTATATTCGCCAAAGCGAGAGCTACGAAGCGCGCCGTATGGAGATAGAGACACAGCTTAACCTGGTTAAGTTTATAGAGGACTTCATTAAAAACCCCGCCAACCAGAATAAGCTTATACCAAACCTGGGGATAAAAGACCAGAGCTTGGTTGCCCTCATTAACGAATACAACACACAGCTTATAAACAAAGAGAGGATAGAGAGCGCCTCCTCGCCCGAGAACCCATCGCTGAGGCAGATAAACCAACAGGTAAGGAACCTTAACCAGAACATAATAACCTCACTCACAAACGAGAAGAGAGCATCTGAGATTGCCCTTAGAGACCTCGAGCGCGAGAACACCATAACCAGCAGCCGTATAAGGGGAATACCAACCGTAGAGCGCCGCTTTACCGACATCATTCGCCAGCAAGAGGTTAAGAGCAACCTATTTGTTTACCTGCTACAAAAACGAGAAGAGACCAACCTCACCCAGGCGGCAGTTGCCCCAAAGGCCAAGATTATTGCCAAACCAAATACAGGTATAAACCCGGTAGCCCCAAGAAAAGTAATGATTCTTGCAATTTTTATTTTGGTAGGTCTATCAATCCCGGCAGCCATTATATTTGTAATAGACTTCTTCCAAACCAAAATAGAGGGGATGAAAGACCTCGACAAGCTCACCAACAGTAGCGTTGTGGGCGATATTGTAAGGGCAGAGGGGCTAACCGACAGCTCCACCTCTCTGGTGGTTAGAAACAACGACGACTCAGCCATCTCTGAGATGTTCCGCACAATGCGTAACAACATACTCTTTATGACCAGCGAGCGCGACTTTAACATTATTCTGGTAACCTCTACAATTCCAAAAGAGGGTAAAACCTTTATATCCAGCAACCTGGCAAAGAGTCTCTCACTTATGGACAAAAAGGTGCTGCTTGTGGGTGCCGACCTTAGAAACCCCCAAATCTCCCGCAACCTGGGAATTCCAAAACGCGAAATTGGCTTCAGCTCCTACCTTGCCGGCCATATACAAGACTATAACGAGATTATAGAGAAGGTAGATACCAACTTCTATGTAGTGCAATCGGGGCCTATTCCGCCAAACCCTAACGAACTGCTCTCAAAAACCAAAAACGGCGAGTTCTTTAACAGCGTAAGAAAAGATTTCGACTACATAGTGGTTGACAGCGCCCCTGTTGGAGTAGTTTCAGACACCTTCCTGCTTGCCCGCTACTGCCACGCCACACTCTTTGTGGTTAGAGAGAACTTTACAGAGAAAGATACCATTCAATTCATTAACAACCTGGCAATAGACAAACGACTCAAAAACATAGGAGTTGTACTCAACCACGCCTCATTCCAAAAGAGCCACGGCAGATACAAATATGGGTATAAATACTCCTACAGATACAGATATGGGTATGCGCAGGGGTATGGTAATAAATAAATACTAAGCGCTCTTTTTAATTATTCTAGTATGGTTTTTTTTTGTTAATTTGAATGTTTTAACTGTTTTTAAAAGAAATCCCAAAACAATGAAGGTACTTATACTTGCTGGTGGACTTGGTTCGCGTCTCTCTGAAGAAACAAGCCTAAAGCCAAAACCAATGGTTGATATAGGAGGAAAACCTATTCTGTGGCATATAATGAAGATTTATTCATCATATGGTTTTAATGAATTTGTTATCCTTTGTGGTTATAAAGGCTATCTAATAAAAGAATATTTTACACATTATTTTCTGCATACTGCAGATATAATAGTGGATATGAAAACGAATACTGTTGCTTCTCTCAGAAATAATGCGGAGCCTTGGAAAATCACATTAATTGACACGGGACTAGAAACAATGACTGGTGGGCGGATTAAAAGGGCTGAAGAGTTTATTGGTAAAGAATCATTTATGTTAACATATGGCGATGGGGTTAGTGATATAGATATAAAACAATTAGTTGATTTTCACAATAAACATGGCAAATTACTAACTATGACGTCTGTGCAACCTGAAGGCCGTTTTGGTGCTATAGAACTTGATGAAAAGCAACGGGTAAAATGCTTTCAAGAAAAACCGAAGGGTGATGGTTCTTGGATAAATGGCGGTTTCTTTGTTTGCCAGCCAGGTATTTTTAATTACATAGCTGATGATAAAACAATATTTGAAAGAGAACCACTTGAAAATTTAGCAAAAGACAATCAGTTGTTCGCGTATAAGCATACTGGGTTTTGGAAACCCATGGATACACAACGTGATAAAATCATCCTTGAAGAAATGATTGAAAAGAAAAAAGCACCTTGGATTAAATGGTAATAAATTAAGGATTCATAACTCTAATTTCAGACTCATTATATATGGATATTGAATTTTTAAAAAACATATATTCAAGGCGCAAAGTTCTTATTACAGGACACACTGGTTTTAAAGGTTCTTGGCTTTGTCTACTATTAAATAGTTTAGGAGCTGAAGTATATGGATACTCTCTACCACCGCCAACAAATCCAAGTTTGTTTAAAGAAGCAAAAATTTCCGACGTTATGACTTCAATTATTGGTGATATAAGGAGTTATCCCTTTTTTCTTGAAACTATCAAGAAGATACAACCAGAACTTATAATTCACTTGGCTGCTCAACCACTTGTTATTGAATCATACCTTAATCCAAGGGAAACCTATGAAATAAATGTAATGGGTACTGTGAATCTCTTAGAAGCTTCAAGGCAAGTTGGAAGTATAAAAGCAATCCTTAATGTAACAACTGATAAGTGTTATGAGAATAAAGAATGGTATTGGGGTTATCGTGAAACAGAACCAATGGGTGGTTACGATCCATATTCTAATAGCAAAGGGTGCTCAGAGTTAGTTACTTCTTCTTTTCGCAGTTCATTCTTTAACCCAAAGAATTATTCAAAGCACGGTGTAGCAGTTGCTACAGCAAGAGCTGGAAATGTTATCGGAGGAGGAGACTGGGCTAATAATCGCCTTATACCTGATTTTATGCGTTCTGTGTCTAAAGGGGAAATGATAAAAATTAGAAGTCCTTTGTCTATTAGGCCCTGGCAGCATATAATGGAACCATTATCAGGTTATCTTATGTTGTGTGAAAAGTTAATTAACACAGGAGCTTCATTCTCACAAGCATGGAATTTTGGCCCCAACGATAACGATGCAAGAAGCGTTGAGTGGATTACTCAAACTATTTGCGAGATGTGGGGAGAGGGAGCTCAATTCGAAATAGATTCCAACCCACAACATCACGAAGCTAATCACCTAAAACTCGATTGTTCGAAAGCAAAAAAAGAACTTGGATGGTCTCCTAAATGGGATATCGAAACCACTTTAAAGTCTATTGTTGAGTGGAATAAATCCTATTTAAATGGGTCCAATGTTAGAACTATAACAGAAAATCAAATTTCGGATTACTTTAAATAACATATCAAAATTAAATGTCAGATTCTACACAACTAAGAAAAGAAATAATATCAAAAACAATTGATTATTACAAAGCTAAATTCGAGAATACAGCTTTTGTTTCCGGTACAACAAAGGTAAATTATGCTGGACGTATTTTTGATGAAAAAGAAATTATAAATGCTGTTGAAGCTTCTCTTGATTTCTGGCTTACCGAAGGCCGTTTCTCAGAAGAGTTTGCCGAAAAAATCGCAGATTATCTTGAAGTCGAACATGTTTTATTAACCAACTCAGGGTCATCTGCTAATCTTTTGGCATTTTCATCGTTAACATCCGAAAAATTGGGAAATAAACGATTAAAAGCAGGTGATGAAGTCATTTCCGTAGCAGCTGGTTTTCCATCAACAGTTACACCTATCATACAAAACAATCTAATACCTGTGTTCGTAGATGTGGATATGGAAACATATAACATAGATGTAGAAATGATGCATAAGGCTGTAACAACTAAAACGCGCTGTATTTTTATTGCACATACCCTTGGAAATCCCTTCAATGTAGATGCTGTAATGAAGATGGCAAAAGAATACGATTTATGGGTAATAGAAGACAACTGCGATGCTTTCGGAAGCCGTTATAAAGGGATGCTTACTGGAACATTCGGTCATATTTCTACCATTTCTTTCTATCCAGCCCACCATATAACTACAGGAGAAGGAGGGGCTATAATAACAAATGATTCAATGTTGGCAAATATTGTTAGATCATTCCGCGACTGGGGTCGTGATTGTTATTGCTCTGGTGGTGAAAATAACACGTGTGGTAAGCGTTTCTCACAATCATTCGGGCAGCTGCCTTTTGGTTACGATCATAAGTATGTTTATTCAGAGATCGGTTATAACCTAAAAATGACCGATATTCAGGCTGCTATTGGTGTTGCTCAAATGGATAAACTAGACTACTTCGGAGAAAGGCGAAAAGAAAATTTCAAATCATGGTATCGAATTTTCGAAAAGTATCCCGACGTTTTTAGCTTACCCAAATCAACAGCAGGAGCAGATCCTTCATGGTTTGCATTTATCGTCACAATCAATAAAAAAGCAGGGTTTACTAGAGATGAGTTTACCAATCATTTAAATTCCAATCTTATAGAGACCCGTAATCTTTTCGCCGGAAATATGACCAAACAACCTGCTTTTGTGGGAAAAAACTGGCGCATAGCTGATCACTTAAAAAATACTGATACCATAATGAATAATACATTCTTCCTAGGAACCTACCCTGGGCTTAAGCACGAAATGTTTGAATATGCTGCAAGCATAATTGATGAATTTATGATTACGATTAAATAATATGGCCATCATTAAAAAATATAGAGCGGAAGTTGTATCTGTAATCAATCCCATAGAAGGAGTTTACACAGTTGAATTTCGTTCTTTAGATAAGCCTTTTAGGTATGATCCAGGACAATTTTTGCATTTAGCATTAGATATTTATGAGCCATCTGGACAATGGCCAGATTCTAGATGCTTCAGCATACAATCTTCATCTGCAGATGAGTTCATTAAAATCACGTATGCAGTAAAAGGTAGATTTACTAATAGAATGCAAACTTTACTTCAACTTGGAACTGAAGTTATCTTAAAACTCCCATATGGTCATTTATTTTCACAGCCACATTCAAAATCTAACACAATATTCATTGCAGGTGGCACTGGCATAACTCCTTTTCTTTCTTTATTTATTCATCCTTACTTTAAAGAATACACAAAACCAATTTTATTTGCCGGCTTCAAAACTAAAAAGATGAACTTGTATGGTAAAGAACTTGATATTGCTAAGCATATAAATCCCGAATTTTTATGGAACTTTATTTATGAGGACACAGATGGACGTTTAAATATTCACGACATTTTTAAAGAACAAAAATTGAATTCTACCTTTTTTATTTCCGGGCCTCCGATTATGATTAAATCTTTTATAGACTACTTAATTTCCAGAGGAGTTGATAAGAAGCTTGTTCTTACTGATAATTGGGAATAACTTATTCCATTGTATTTTCTAAAATATCCTGTTATGAATATATTAATTACGGGTGCTACAGGCTACATTGGCTCCAATTTAATAAAGCTGCTGTTGAACGAAAAACACAACTTATATTGTACATTACTCCCAGATGAAAAAAATCCTTTTGGGGAGAAATTTGTTAAATCTGTTGTAGTCGATTCTAGCAATATTGAAAATATTTCATCTTTTCTCTCAAATAATAAGATTGAAGGAATTATCCATCTTGCTTCTTTCGTTCAATCAGGAGAACACAAACCGAATGATATTCCTGCTCTACTTAATGCAAATATTAACTTTGGAACTATATTACTTGAAGCTTCATCTTTAGCAAAAGTAAGCTGGTTTATAAATACTGGAACCTACTGGCAGTTTTATAAAAAAGACAATGCTATTCCGGTAAATTTATATGCTGCCAGCAAACAAGCTTTTATCGATATCGCAAAATATTATTGGGATTCAGGAAAAATTAAATTTTGTACAATCTTACTATTTGACACATATGGAGAAAATGATACAAGACCTAAAATATTCAACTTGTGGAATAAAATAGCTAAAAGTGGCAAAACCTTGGATATGTCACCGGGAGAACAAATTATTGATATTTCTCACATCGATGATATATTAGAGGCATTTTCACTACTTGCAAAGAATTTACATAACAATAACCCAGTAATTACCAATGGTGCTATTTATTCAGTAAATGCAGAAGAACGATTTACAATTAAAGAATTGGCGGGAATATTCCAGCAGACAACAAAAAAAAAGCTGAATATCAACTGGGGGGCTAAACCATATCGCGACAGAGAAGTTATGATACCTTGGGAAAATGGGAAAGTAGTACCAGGGTGGAAGCCAAAAGTTACCCTCAAAGAGGGCATTTTACGCTTAATAAAAGATAAGTCTTATTTGAAAGAATAGGGAATTTAAAGAAACTGTTTCTTTGAGGCTCATATATCTTAAAAACAATATCAAGTAAATCTTAGCCACAATATATTAATGAAATACTTAGCTCCAATGAAAAACAAAACTCTCCTAATAACTGGTGGTACAGGCTCTTTTGGTAATGCTGTGCTCCACAGATTCTTAAATGATGACAAATACAGCGAAATCCGTATCTTCTCAAGGGACGAAAAGAAGCAAGACGATATGCGTCACGAGTTGCAGAATCCTAAGGTAAAGTTTTACATTGGTGATGTTCGTGATAAACATTCGGTAGATGGTGCTATGGTGGGTGTTGATTATGTATTTCACGCTGCTGCGCTTAAACAGGTTCCATCTTGTGAGTTCTTTCCTATGCAGGCAGTAAAAACGAATGTGATTGGAACAGAGAATGTGCTGGATAGTGCTATTGAACATGGAGTTAAGAATGTTGTGGTATTAAGTACAGACAAGGCGGCCTACCCTATCAATGCTATGGGTATCAGTAAGGCAATGATGGAGAAGGTTGCAATTGCCAAAGGGAGGCAGCTTGGTGGTGACTCTAAGACAACTATCTGCTGTACAAGATATGGTAATGTTATGGCGAGTAGAGGATCTGTCATCCCTTTGTGGATAGATCAGATAAAGTCAAATGGTTTTATAACCATAACAGACCCCAATATGACCCGTTTTATGATGACTTTGGACAATGCTGTAGATCTAGTGCTTTATGCTTTTGAGCACGGCAAAAATGGCGATCTTTTTGTACAGAAGGCCCCGGCAGCAACTCTTAGCACTCTTGCAGATGCTCTTAAAGAGTTATATAATAAGCCTACTGAGGTTAGAGTTATTGGAACAAGGCACGGAGAGAAACTTTACGAAACTCTTGTTACCCGAGAGGAGATGGCCAAGAGTATAGATATGGGTGAATATTTTAGAATACCTGCAGATAATAGAGATCTTAATTACGATAAGTTCTTTATAGAGGGACAAGAAGAGCTTTCTTCTATTGAGGATTATCACTCACACAATACCAATAGACTTGATGTGGAGGGGATGAAGAAGTTACTGTCGAAGTTAGAGCTTATTCAAAAAGAGCTAAAGAGATAGATTTATGAGAATAGGAATCACAGGCCAGGCGGGGTTTGTAGGGACGCATCTATATAATACTCTTGGTTTAGATAAACGATTTGAGAGAGTTCCATTTGAGGACTCTTTTTTTGAGGATGATAGTAAACTTCGTTCATTTGTAAAACAGTGCGATGTAATTGTTCATCTGGCTGCTATGAACAGAGACCCGGATCCAATAGTGATATACAACACAAATTTGAATCTGGTAAAGCAGCTAATATCTGCAATGGAGAGTGAGAGGGTTACACCACACGTTCTTTTCTCATCTTCGACACAGGAGGAGAGAGATAATCTATATGGGAAATCCAAAAAAGAGGGTCGTGAATTATTGGAGAGTTGGGCGCATAGAACCGGAGCTACTTTCTCCGGTCTTTTAGTTCCAAATGTTTATGGGCCATTCTCAAGACCTAACTACAATACATTTATTGCCACATTTGCACACAAACTTGTAATTGGAGAAACCCCATCCATACAGGTTGATGGAGATATCAAATTGATTTATGTTGGATCATTGTGTAACTTCATTATATCTCAGATTCTAGCAACTAACATTGGAGTTGTTAATCGGATAGAGGTTCCTTATGAATTTGACAAAAAGGTTTCTGATATCCTTGCTCTCTTTGTTTATTTTAAAGAGTTGTATTCTGATAAAGGAATTATCCCAAACCTTAAAGATATTGACGAGGTTAATCTGTTTAATACCTTTAGAAGTTATCTTGATTACTCTGCCCATTTCCCTGTTAAGCTGGTTAAAAACAGTGACCCTCGTGGTGTGTTTGTTGAGACAATCAAACTAGGTATAGGAGGTCAGGTGTCATTCTCCACAACGTTACCCGGTATTACTCGTGGCAATCATTATCACACTAGGAAAATAGAGAGATTTACAGTAATTCGTGGGAAAGCCAGGATACAACTAAGAAAGATTGGTTGTAGTGAGGTAATTAATCTATATCTGGATGGCGATGAACCCTCATATGTAGATATGCCTGTATGGCACACCCATAATATTAAAAACATAGGAGAAGAGGAATTATATACACAATTTTGGATTAACGAATGGTACAATCCGCAGGACGGAGATACATATTTTGAGGAGGTTTAAATGAGAAAACTAAAAGTAATAACCGTTGTTGGTACACGACCCGAGATAATACGACTTTCGTGTGTTTTTAAAAAGCTTGATCAATCTGAAGCAATTGAGCATACTCTTGTTCATACAGGCCAAAATTATGACTATGAGCTTAATGAAATATTTTTTGAAGATCTTGGACTTCGCAAACCGGACTATTTCTTAGAGGCAGCAGGCAAAAATGCCACCGAGACTGCAGGGCAAATCTTGGTTAAGATAGATCCTGTACTGGAGGAGGTTGCTCCTGATGCTTTTCTAGTGTTGGGTGATACAAACTCCTGTCTATGTGCAATAGCTGCCAAGAAGAGGCATATCCCTATCTTCCATATGGAGGCCGGTAACAGATGTTTTGACCAACGGGTTCCGGAGGAGAGTAATCGTAAAATAGTAGATCACATTGCCGATATTAACTTAACATACAGCGATATTGCCCGTGAATATCTATTAAGAGAGGGGTTACCTGCCGATCGTATTATTAAAACAGGCAGCCCAATGTTTGAAGTTCTTAACCAGCATATTGATGCAATTAACAGTTCCGATGTATTGACACGCCTTAATCTGGAAAAGGAGAAATACTTTATTGTATCCTCACATAGGGAAGAGAATATTAACAGCGAAAAGAACTTTAATGGTCTAATTAGCTCACTAAACCTGGTTGCAGAGAAGTATGTTTATCCTATTATTGTGAGCACACACCCAAGGACCAGAAAGATGATAGAGTCCAAAAAGATTAAGGTAAACCCTCTTGTACTGTTTCTTAAACCACTTGGTTTTATAGATTACAATGCTCTCCAAAAGAACTCTTATGCAGTCCTATCCGACAGTGGAACAATTAACGAAGAGTCATCCATTCTTAATTTTCGAGCTTTAAACCTACGCGACGCTCACGAACGCCCTGAAGCAATGGAAGAGGCCAGTGTAATGATGGTTGGAATGAATCCTGAGAGAATCCTACAAGGGTTAGTTCAATTACAGTATCAAAAGACAGGCGAAGAGCGAAACTACAAGCTTGTAAACGATTATTCTATGCTAAATGTTAGTGATAAGGTTGTTAGGATAATCTTGAGCTATGTTGATTATGTAAATAGGATTGTCTGGGGCGAATAAGAAATCTAGTATAAAGTTCTGTTCTCCCTCCCATAACCTGTAGTATCAGCAAATATATTGATTGAAATCGCAAGTTGCTTATCTACTATCATCAGATAGTTATTGTTTATTCAATGATTAAAAGACTGTCAAGATTTTTAATCTTAATAATTACTATAAATTCTAATATGTTGTTAAAGAAGCGTATGATAATGTAATATTCAATATAATTGGTAAATTATTAAAATGCTACATTTTTGCAAGAAAATTGCTATAAACAAATACCAAAAGTGATCAAGATGTTATATATGAATTATTGGTCTTTGAATTCCCAATCTTTATGTTAAATAGGAGTTAAAAAGGGCACTAGTGTTAAAGATAGTCAAGATATCGCTAGTGTCATGATAATCATGTTGTTGCGTGTTTAAACTACTGGACTTACCAACAAACTTACGTCATGTTTAAGTACAAAATAACTCTAATAAAAGAAGAAAGAAAATTATGGTTGGGTTGATTACTGTATCTTAAATTTATTTTACACATCCAACTTTTCATTTTTTTATATTTTAAATAGCTTATATTGTGATGGTCTAATCGTTTTAGGCAGTTTTTATTGATTTCTTAATTTATTCACTTAAATCGTTCTTTGACAAATCTATAAAATTATTTTCAAGCGTTAAACAGTATTATTGAAGTATTTTACAGTTGGTTCATAGTCAAGATTTGAATGCTTCTGGTGATTGTTGTAAAAGTCAATAAATACACTGCAACATTTATGCAGTTCTGTTCCGTTTTCAGAAAGTTCCAGGTAGATTCTATCATGCTTGATAATTCTAAAGAATCTTTCAATGAATGAGTTATAAGTAGTTCTGCCTTTGCCTTCCATTAATATTTGTATGTTATTTCTTTTAAGATAATTAACATAGTCGTTATATGTGAATTGACTTCCCTGATCAGAGTTGATTTTTTTAGAGACTCCGTGATTTTGAACAGTCTCATTAATAGTGTTTACAACCCAATCGTCGGTCATTGTGTTAGATAGGCTCTAACCCACAATAAAACGGCTAAAGAGATCAATGATGGCGAATAAGTACATAAATCCCTTTTTAATGGAATGTAGGAGATGTTAACATACCATACCTAATTGGCTTCGGTAATAAAAAGATTTCTAAGCAGTTGAAGATCTTGTACTTTGCTGAATCCCAAATGGTTGTTCTGGGTTTACAATTTCAAAAAGATATTAGATTAGGATTTAGCTCAAACTATTCTGCAAGTTCACTTAGTGACTTTTGCTCCTTTATTGCCTCAAGGGCTATTTTGGTCTTGAGTTCGGTAGTGAACATCCTTCGTAATCTTTTCATAGTGCTAGAAATTTAATTGTTTATTAATTCCTGTCCAAATTTTTTAGACCACTTCAAGAATGCAAAAAAAACTGTCGATTGTAATTCCAACCTATAATAGAAAGGAAAGGCTTATTCAGCAACTTAATTCTATATTAAATCAAGAAGAAGCCAAATGTGTAGATATAGTAATCTGCGATAATGCATCTAACTATGACATTAAAAAAGAGGTTCGGCAGTTATTTAAAGACTCTATGATTGATAATTTAAAAATTGTAGAAAATAAGGTTAATGTTGGAATGGGTGCAAATTTGGCATTAATGTTACTAAATTGTGAAACAGAATGGCTCTGGACTCTTAGTGATGATGATATAACAAGAGACAAGTCCATTGCAACAATACTCAGCGATGTTAATCTGTTTCCCAATACTGATATGTTTAAGTATTCTATTAATATTTTCGAAAACAATAAGGATATAGAGGTACGGACGATTAATGAACTTACTCGTTATTACTTAAAGGTACACAACGCTCCTGGAGATTTTGTGTTCATTTCAAATTGCGTATATAATAAGCGATGTATAGAAAAGTATTTTGGCAACTCACTATCAGAGTCATATACCTTGGTATCGCATATATTACCAATAATTAGAGCGCTTGATGATAACAATGGCATATTAAGATTCAGATCTCATAAGGTGGTCAATTTTCTCCCTGCAGCCCCGTATTCAGGATGGGGAATGTTCTATGGAGCATTAGGTGTATCCACTGTTTCTTGTCTTCAATTCAATTGTAATAGAAAAGAAGTAAACAAGTTGACACAAATAGTGATGAGTGGTTTTTCTCATTACTGGCTCATTCAACAGGCATTGACTATGGGAAATCGTCAACAAGCAAGATTTCTGTATAAGCAGGTATATTCGAGAAGTTATCAACATTCTGGACATCTGATTGATAAAATATGGTATATATTATTTAATGTTTTTTATATTTTGCATATTGATCCTATTTTTATTAATAGTATTCGAAAATCAGTTATAAATAAATGAAACTATGTTGTATTTTTAACTATGCTCCATTATATCGAAAGTCAATCTACAAAAAGATTGATGACACTTTTGATACACAATTTTACTTTGGTGACATGACTTTAAATATAGAAAAGTTCGACACTAATATATTAAATAAACCTCCAAAGACTATAAGTATAAAATTTTTGTTTGGTCGCATACCCTGGTGGTCCGGTCTTATTAAGGCTGCTTTTGAAGAATGCGATTCATTCTTAATGACTGGAGATTTTTCTTTTTCATTTTTTCCGTTTATTGCTTTATGCCATTTAAGGGGTAAAAAGGTCTATGCTTGGGGGCATGGTTGTAAATCATTTAAGGGAAAATATAGAATCTTCAAGACTTTATATCACCTTTGGGATGGATTTTATACATACGGAAAAAGAGGTAAAGATAGACTTGTAGAACTTGGAATAAATGCTGATAAATTAAATGTAATCTATAACTCTCTAAATGATGGCGTCAAATCTTGCGACAACATTGATATAGAATCAAAGATTTACACGAACTTCTTTCAGAATGAAGATCCGACTTTATTGTTTGTTGGACGTTTAAATAGGGAGAAGCAATTAGATTGGATTCTTAAGGCTCAAGAAATACATAGACAGCAAGGACTCAATTATAATATTGTGTTTATTGGAGATGGTGAATGTAGAACAGAACTTGAATCTTATGTTTTTAATAATAACCTGTCTTCATATGTTTGGTTTTACGGTAAATGCTATGATGAGGAGAAAATCAGCAGCCTAATTTTTAATGCAGATTTATGTGTTTCTCCAGGGAACGTTGGCTTAACAGCTCTTCACGCTATGACATATGGAACTCCTGTGATTTCACATGATGACTTTGAAACTCAAATGCCAGAATATGAAATAATCATCCCACGCATTACAGGTGACTTATATAAACATGGCTCACTTGATGATTTATGCAATAAAATCAAGAGCTGGTTGTCAAATAATACTGATCGCAATATCATACGGGAGAATTGCTATAGCATTATCAACGATAAATTCAACTCGTTATATCAAATCAGTCTATTAAAAAAAACACTTTTACCCTAATACAAGATGACTACTAATCAGATAAAACTAGGTGTAATTGTATCGTATATTGGTCTATTTGTTAATATATTAATTGGGTTAATTTACACTCCCTGGATGATTCAAACAATAGGTAGTTCAGACTTTGGCCTTTATACGCTCGCAATGTCAATCATTGGTTTGCTTTCCTTTGATTTCGGTTTGGGTAATGCTACAACAAGATTTATGTCTAAATATTTAGCAGAAGGTAAACAACACAAGATTGATAATTTGCTTGGCCTTATATATAAACTTTATTTTGTGATAGATGGATTGCTCCTTTTTGTCTTGTTGGTTATTTACCTTGGTATTCCTAATATATACTCAGGTCTATCTACTGAAGAACTGGACAAGTTCAAGACTTTATTTTTGATTGCTGCTGTTTTTTGTGTTATTTCTTTTCCATTCATCCCATTGAATGGAATATTGACAAGCTATGAAAAATTCGTGTCACTTAAACTCTGTGACTTGCTTCATAAGTTGACCATTGTTATAGTAATGTTGATTTGTTTATTGAAAGGAGGAAGTATAATAACATTGGTTATAGTGAATGCATTAGCCGGATTATTTGTTATTGCCTTGAAGTTGTATGTTATCAAAAAATCCACTCCAATAAAAGTCAATTTTGGATATAGGGATTCGGCAGACTTAAAATCTCTATTTTCATTTACTTTATGGGTCACAGTTGTGGCTTTATCACAGAGATTAATATTTAACATTTCACCTTCTTTGCTTGGTGCTTTATCAGATAGTACGAGTATCGCTATACTTGGTGTTGCAATAACACTAGAAGGTTATGTTTATCTGTTTGCTAATGCTCTTAATGGCATGTTCATGCCTAGAGTGTCAAGAATGATAAATAAGAATGATTCAAATGCGATATTAAAACTTATGATAAAAATAGGAAGGATTCAAATATTTATAATTGGGTTTATAATTATTTGGCTCATTGCTTTTGGAAATCATTTTATATCTATATGGATTGGAGATGATTATTCTCTTGTATATACTTGTTGCTTATTGTTGATATTACCCTCATTCTTACATTTACCGCAAGAAGTTGGCTTAACATACATTGTTGCTTTAAACAAAGTTAAACTACAGGCTCTAGTCTATATTATGATGGGTGTATTGAATATAATTTTATCAATTCCTTTAACCATCATATGGGGTGTCCAGGGTATGTGCATGTCTATATTTATAGCATACATAGTCCGTACAATAGGCCTTGATTTGATATTTAAAAGAAATTTGCATTTAGATATTAAGAGGTTTTTTATTGACTCTTATATAAAATTGCTAATCCCAATGGTTATAATTATGATTATTTCAATTGCTCTAAATAGAATAATTCCGATTTCTGGCTGGATTGGTTTAATTATAAAGAGTGGGTTTTATGCTATCTTATTCTTTATTATCTGTCTTACTACAGGATTCAACCATTATGAGAAATCAATCATTTTTTCACCAATTAGTCAATTCATAAAAATGGTTAGTAGATAATTAATATGAGAAAACCCAAAGAAAAATTATTATTTCCAGTTTTGTTCTGTTTTCCGGCGATCAACTATTATATAGCTCAGATTCTGTATGCATTTGGCATTGTAAATCCGTTGTCCGAAGTCTTTTATTCATTGATATTCTTATCAGGAATGTTGGTGTATTTCTCAAACACTAATTTAAAGGTTAAGATACCTATATATCTTTTTATTGCATTAAATTTCATAATAAGCTTCAATTTAACTGATGGTATATGGGACACTATTACAGGTCCAATTTTTATTAAATCATTATTCGTAAAATTTGTTTTTATATATTTACCAATAACGTTAATATTGTCTAGCAGTAATATTCACTTTGGAGAGTTGTTACAATCCCTGCTTCCGGCTGCTATAGTCGTGAATGTGTTATGTAGTATTGCTTTTGCTTTTCAAATAATCAACTTGGGAATCTTGCAAGAATACATGACATTTGCATATACAGCTTTACCATCAATTTTGCTAGGTGTATATTATGGTTTTTTTTTAAAGAAAAAAGTATTGTTAATAGTTTCTTTAATGGCATCTGCAACTGTGGTCTTCGGTGGCAGTAGGGGTGCGATATTGACATTACTCCTGTTTTTATCGTTCGTTTTCCAATTTAATATAAGTAAACGTTCTAATAGAATAGTTGTATTTATCTCTACTTGTATTATTCTTCTCAACTTTTCCTTTGTATTAAGTTATGTGAAAAATGTATTTATCTCATATGGATATGAAAGTCGTTTTTTTACTCTAGTAGAAAACGAAAAAATTATGGAATCAGAAGGGCGTTATATGGTATATAAGAAAGCTATTTCTATCATTGACTATTTTGGTCATGGTGTTTTTAGTGACAGAGTACTATTACAAAATGTTAGTGATTCAACATATTGCCATAATTGGATTCTTGAAATCCTGGTTAATTTCGGTTGGATTTTTGGACTTTTAATTGTATTATTTTTAATATTTTTTCTTTTTAAACTTATTAAGAAAAGACCATCCAATGATGTAAATTATACTTTTATGATTTATTTTTCGTTGACAATGTTACTTTCAAAATATATGCTTTCAGGCAGTTATTTAGATTCTTCTGAATGTGCATTAATAGCGGGGTGGTTAATTTATTGTGGTAGAAATAAGTGATTATGACCCGTTCCCCATAAATCGTACATTAAACATGATAAATTTAGAAATAACTATAACTTTGGTTATGTCTAAATATACTTGAGAATAATTGAAGACTATTAACTATTAAACAAAATACTGTTTGGACTTTAATATAAATTATCCAAGATTGCTAATAATTGGTACTACACCATATAGTACTAAAGATCAGTCAAGATCGTTTGATTCCTTTTTCCATTATTGGAATAAGGAGAATATTGCTCAAATATTCTGTAAACCTCAATCTCCTGTAAAAGGGCATTGTGGAACTCTATTCCAGATTACTGATTACCGAATAATGCAACGTTGGAAAGGAAAGAGAATTGAGACAGGCAAAGTATTTAATTATTGTGACCTTCCTGATTCAAATGAATCTGATTTAAGAACTGATGAAACAAAATTAGCACCTATAGCATATAAGTTTGGATTACGTCATAGCCCTCTCACGCACTTGTTAAGAGGACTTCTTTGGCGAAAGAAATTCTGGTGTTCATATGAATTGAATAAATGGATAGATAAGTTCAAACCTGAATGTGTATTCTTGAGTTTCTCTGACGATTACTTCATACCACAGATTGCCCTATATATCGCTGAAAAATACAATATTCCAATAGTAAACTCCATTTTGGACGATTACTACTTCAATATTCGTTCATCACTAAATCCTTTATATTGGTGGTATAAGTTAACGTATAGAAAGCTTATCCGAAGAGTTTTTAATCATAAAGGAAGCGCAGTGTTTATCAACGATAAAATAAGAGACAAGTATAATGGCGTTTTTGGGCTTAATGGAGAAACAATTTATCTTAGCTCTACGGTAAAGCGTAAGTCTTTTGCTCCCATAAACGTAACAAATCCACTTATTACCTATTTTGGAAATATTGGAATGGGACGTAATTACTCCCTTAATGAAATAGGTTATACATTAGGAAAGATCAATCCAAATTATAAACTGGAGGTTTATTCTAATTCTAGAAATCCTCAAGAATATGATGTGTTTAAAGGAAATCCTAATATTTATTATGGAGGTACAATACCATACGAACATGTTCAGTCGAAGATGCAAAATAGCGATATAACAATAATTGTTGAAGGTTTTCTTCCAAAGGATATTTATGAATCTCGTTACTCCCTCTCAACCAAGGCTGCTGATGCGCTCGCTTCAGGTGTAACTATACTTACATATGGCTCACAGGAATGTGGTATTGTAGAATACATGCAAAGTACAAAAGCCGCGTATGTATGTACAGATAAGAAAGATTTGGAGAATGTTATACGCGAAATGTTAACGACACCAGAAAAGCAAAAGGAGTATTATGAACAACAGGTAGTAATAACCTATGAGCACCATAACATTGATAAAAGCTGTGAGATATTTATGACGATCGTAAAGCGTGCTATGGATAAATAATTTAAAGTCAGTCTAGAATATGCTTAAAAATAAGATTACATGCTTGATTTTTTCATGTGATAAATTCAGCGATCTTTGGAATGCTAACCTTAAACTCTTACGTCACAACTGGATAGAAAGAGACTTCGAAACCTATATTGTTACAGACAAGCCTACAGATCGTAAATTCCCAGATATAACCATTATTGCAGCTGGCTCAGAACGAGAGTGGAGTGAACGTTTGAAATATGCGCTACAGTATGTAAAAACTGATTTTATATTCGTAACTCTTGATGATTATTTCTTAATAAAAAAAGTTGATAATGCTCGAATGGAGCACTTAGTAAATCTAATGGAAAGATATGTATATGATTACATTCGTCTCTATAAAAAACCAACTAAAGCCACATCAAAACGCTTGAATGGTGAAAAGGGGCTATACCACATAAAGACAGATATTAATTATAGTGTGAACCTATATCCTAGTTTTTGGTCAAAAAAGTTTTTGGAATATTGCGTAAGAGAACCTAGGACAGCTTGGATGTTCGAAGTCAACCTTCATAAGTGTGCTGTGGAATATGGTGCGCGCTGCTTGGTCAGCTACCAAGAAGATTATAAGATATTAGACGTAGTTCGTAAAGGTAAGATTCTAAACAAGGCCACAAGATACTTTAAGAAAAATCCTGGAATTTATGAAGGCACTCGCGAATTACAACCCATTTCATATGAAATAAAGTTGTGGTTCAAAACCGCTATACAGGAACGTACACCACCTTACTTGTTCAAATTTGTTAGATGTATGTATGTAAGGTTTGGAGGACAATCATTTACTTACCAAATGGATAAAGAACAAAAGTCGTTTTGACCTATTCCCAAAAATGTAGCCTTCCCTAAAAATGTCGGACCCCCTCTGAGTGTAGTGGTCTAAAAAATTTGGACAGGAATTAATAAACAATTAAATTTCTGTCACTATGAAAAGATCACGAAGAAAATTCACAGCCGAATTCAAGGCCAAGGTAGCCCTTGAGGCAATAAAGGAGCAAAAGTCACTAAGTGAACTTGCAGAACAGTTTGAACTCCACCCTAATCTAATTTCCCTTTGGAAGCGGGAGTTTCTTGAGAATGCATCCAATGTTTTCAGTAAGAATAATGATGACAAAAGATTCATAGCAGAAGCTGAAAAAGAAAAGGAGGAGCTTTTTAAACAAATTGGTCAATTAAAAGTAGAGAACGACTGGCTTAAAAAAAAAGTACTATAATTCCATTTGAACAACTTAAGGATATGATAGATAGAGA
>Ga0228535_1002038_pt1 | contig 22818 bp, 21 predicted proteins | sample SJ1metagenome_FD_168457 | JGI IMG/M metagenome (GOLD analysis project Ga0228535, IMG submission 168457) | Enriched culture of PCE-dechlorinating microbial communities from Ithaca, New York, USA - SJ1 | ecosystem: Engineered > Modeled > Simulated communities (microbial... > Unclassified | place... | reverse complement strand
TGATCAATTCCTTCTCAACGATGTTGAGCAGATCGTACCGCTCGGTCATCATGTCATATAACAACACGTGCTGCGTGTCGGCGTTGGCGTATGCTTCTTCCAACAGAAGGAAGTCCTCCCGGTTGATCGCCATCGGTTTATCCGACAGGACATTGAATCCGGCATCTACCGCCGTGAGGATATGTTCTGTTTTATCCCGGTTGTTCCCCGCGAGGATTACCACGTTCCCTCTCTTGTCGGAAACCATTTTGTCGAGAAAATCCTCACCGGTATAAACCGTTTCCTCCCAGCGCGTGGGATAGGTATCCCGCTGGTTGAATGACCCGACGGCCGAGAGGTATTGTTGTAACCCTGCATCGCGCACAGGGGCATACACGAACACCGAATCGTTCACTTGCTCCATCCTGCTTTTTTGCAACAGATTGGCGTGAAAATGGCCGGGAGCGACGACGATGAGTTTTATCTCTCCCTCTTTTCCCGTAAATGAAGTTTGCATTCCGTCTTCTTGGTTGCTTTTTTGTGTACAAGAAAATAAACCCAGTCCCAATCCGATGATCAACCAACTCCTCTTCATTTTCTGCTATTTTAATTTGCGGATCAGTTTTTGCGCCTCTTTCTCACCTTTTTTATAGGCTGTCTCCATAGGGATGATTCTGCCTCCTTTGCTTTTGCTGATATCGGCCGCTTCTATAAAGGTAAATATCTCCAGTGTCTCTTTTTCCGTTACAGGTGGAATACGAGTCTTGAAGAAATTGAGTATTTCTTTTAACAGTGGTTCATAACCTGCATATGCCCCCGTGGAGACAACTCCTTGGTCCGTGACAGCAGTTCCTCCATAAGGTGCTTTTCCTGTACGCGCTCCTCTCACAGTTCCAATTCTTCCATCATTCCAGAGCCCGACTACCATGTCTGTACCTTCAGAAGACATGCGGTTTACTGACACACACCCTATTCCCATTACGGTAAACAGCGTCTCAATGCCGTGTATTCCATACCACGCCATCCCGGCATGTGATGGTTCGAGATGTGCAGGAGAATAACTATCAGCACCCAATACTTTTCCTAATTCGCCATTACGTAATTTTTGACTCTGCTCCACATACCGTAAAGCGGATGATGAGAAGACAGGAACATTGTATCGTTTGGCCAATTGGAAAATAGCAATGGCTTGCGCCAGATTAGCACCTATCGGTTTATCGATAAAAACGATCTTTCCCGCTTTGAATGCCTCATAGGCTTGTTCCAAGTGGAGGTTCCCGTCGTTTGTCTCCAACATGACACAATCCACCTTGTCAAGAAGTTCGGCGATGGAAGGGACGATCTCCACTCCAAGCTCTTTCACCTGCTCTATATAACCGGGGATCCGCTTGTAACTTGACTCGATGGCTCTTGATCCGTAGGGATAGGCTGCAACAATTTTAAAATCCTTAAATTCTTCTTTCTTATCCTCTCCATTCAGGAACTTGGTGAAAGCTATTGCGTGAGAGGTATCCAGACCTATGATGCCAATTTTTATCTGTGCCTGGACCGTAAACAGGATACCCGACAAAATGGCGGAACATAAAATTTTGAGTTTCATAACAGATTTTTTTGAATGAATTGTTGAGGTTGCATATGTAGTTTATTAATTCAGCAATGATGCGCTGTCATTATCCAAATAGAGAATAGCACCTTCTTTTGTTCTCAGGATAGTGGCCGGGCATTTCTCGCTGATTTCTTCGTTTAATGTGCGATAAACCGCTTCTGCCTTATTTTTGGCCGGTACCATGCAGAACATGTAATTGGCTTTCAGGAGTGCCGGTATTGTCACGGTGAGTGCATGTGTCGGCACCAGATTCAGTGTGTCGAACAGCTTTTCATTTACTTGCTGCTGGCGACAGGCTGTTTCCAGCTCGACCACTTTTACCAACTTGGGATCATTAAAGTCGGCCACAGGTGGGTCGTTGAAGGCAATATGACCGTTTTCTCCGATTCCCAGGCAGACAATATCGACCCGGTATTGCGTTAGGAGTTCCGAATATCTTTTGCTTTCTGCCAACGGGTCTTCCGCTCTCCCGTTGATATAATGCACACTTTTGAAAGGTACTTTGCCAAAAATCCGATCTCTCAGGAAATTACCGAATCCCTGTGGAGCTTCCTTCTCCAGGCCGATGTATTCATCCATGTGAAATGCGTTGATCCTGTCCCATTGAATCCGTTCATCTGCAATCAGTTCTTGCATGAAATCACTCTGCGATGGTGCCGCTGCGAAAATCATGTTGATTTCTTTTTTGTTCTCAAGTAGCTTTTGAATGGTGGCCGACACATTTGCAGCCGCTTCCCTACCCATCTCTTCTCTTCCGGAGAAGATCCTCACTTCCAGCATTCCTTTTGTGAATGTGATTACCTGATCGTTAGTCTTCGTATATGACATTTCCTTCTAAGATTGTATGTGAAACATTAATATTCTCATCAAATAGTACCAAATCTGCATCTTTTCCTTCCCGGATAGATCCTTTCTGCCGATCTATCTGCATGATACGGGCCGGAGTAAGGGTCATCATTCTGACAGCTTCCACCAGGGGCACTTCTGCTATACCAACCATGGTACGTACCAGTCGGTCCGTGGTGGCGACACTGCCAGCAAAGGCAGTACGATCCGGCAGCTTGGCAACACCATCTTCAATGATGACCTTTTGACCTTTATCGAGACTGCCCAGAATAGATTCACCGTCGGGCATGCCGGCTCCCCGCATGGAATCGGTACAAAGTGCCGTCCTGTCGGGACCCTTGAACTTGTAGACAAACTGCAGCAGCGATTTGGGCAGATGTACTCCATCGGCAATGATCTCCACATTCATCCCGTCAATCAGATAGGCTGCCTCCACTACACCCGCATAGCGGAAGGCGTTTCTTCGTGTGATGGTGGACATGCCGGAGTAGAGATGGGTGGCAAGTGTGAAGCCGGCATCGTAAGCATCCAGCACCTCTTCATAAATGGCATCGGAATGTGCCACGGCGGTAAGAATGTTACGTTCCCTGAGCACTTTCGCGAACTCAAGTGCTCCCGGCAACTCGGGCGCCAGGCTCCAGCGCACGATATCGTCGGAAGCTTCCAAAATAGCGTTGTACTCTTCCGGTTCCGGATTTCTCAGATATTTGGGATCCTGGGCTCCCCGCTGATTATAGGCGAAGTAGGGCCCTTCAAGATGTAACCCCAGGAATTTTGCTCCTTTTGTATTTCTCTTTACGGCTTCCTTATAGATGGCAAAGGTCTGGAAAAGCTCCCCGGTAGTACTGGTGAGGGTAGTGGGAAGCAATGCCGTGGTACCGAACCTGGCGTGTGTTTCCGCAGCACCCAGGTAAGCCTCTACCGTGCCGTCCATAAAGTCGTGTCCGCCACCACCATGGGTGTGGATATCGATGAACCCGGGTGCCACATACCTGTTGTCTGCATCAATCACCACATCATTACCGGCAAGTATGAACTCATTCTTGTTGACAATACCGGCAATTTTGCCATTTTCCACCACTACTGTCAAGTGCTCCATTATTTTGTCCGGAAAAATCACTTTTCCGTTTTGAATGATTAATCGATTCTTCATGCGTTCTTAAATATTATCCGTATCAAGAACAGATCACATATGCAACCTGTTGCAAACACGATTGTTGTAAATATTATCAAGGGACTGCTCTCCTCCAGGATTTAATCCTATAACCCCAGGCGGCATACCATACAATGTATGCAAAGCAGGGGATAAGCACAGCATATGCAAATTTCATCGCCTCAAATGAGGAGAGTGATCCATTCATCTCGACAAATGAGTTGTAGACGATTGGCATGATGGCACTCCCGCAGAGGGCCATCACAAGAAAAGCAGATCCCAGATTGGTGTATTTTCCCAGGCCGTTGATTGCCAATGGCCAGATCCCGGCATAGAGCAGGGCATTGGGAAGTCCCATCATGACGAGATACCAAAGCGAGATATCAGTTGTCATACCAAAGATCTGAACGGTGCCGGAAGTAGTGATAATCAAAATAGAAAGGATCAGGTTTATTGAAGAGCAGACTAGCAGGGCATTTCTCTGTTTGATATATTTTGGGATCAATGCAATACCCAGAAAATAGCCGAAGAAGGTCAGCAACATCGTATAGGAGGGAATGTTCTGTGCCGGGCCTGCAAGACTCTCTCCCATCGTTCCGGCGTACTGAATGCTGGTCCCCAGTGCGATCATCTGCGTACCAATGTGAAAGAACATCGCCAATACCCCCAACAGAAGCGCAGGATACTGCAGGATGTGCTTCTGAGAACTCTCGTCCTCCACGGGGCGCTTGTTTACCACAGAAGGATCCAGTTCCGGAAGAGGTGAGTAGCGGACGATTATGCCAAAAATAAACAGCGCGACTGCCAATATGAGGTAAGGGGTCATCACACCCTTTATCAGCGTATCCAAAACAACTTCAAGTGACTCACCGGTATAAACTCCAGCCTCTATTTCCTTCATGAGTACCCTGTCGGATTCCCTGATAACCACCGCAGCAAAGATCAGGTTGGCAATCACGCCAGCCAGCTTGTTGCCGGTACCCACCATACTCATTCTTTTTGCTGCACTCTCAATGGGTCCCACAATGGTTACGTAAGGGTTTGCGGCAGATTGCAAAATGGCCAATCCAACACCCAACAAAAACAGACCCAGGAGAAATATCTGATAGATACGCCAGTAGGCTGCCGGTACGAAAAGCAATGCCCCCAGGGCCATACACCATAATCCGAACATCATTCCTTTTTTGTAGCCTGTCTTATTGAGCAGAAAGGAGGATGGAATGGCCATGATCAGATAGGCGATATAAAAGGCGAAGGTGACCAGGTAGGACTGAAAATTGGAAAGTTGCAGTGTTAACTGGAAATAGGGTATCAAAATAGTGTTCACCCAGGATACCAGGCCGAAAATAAAAAATAAACAGGCCAGGATGATCATGGATTGGATCGTGGTACGTTTATCCTGGATGTGATTGACCGGGGATGTATTGTTCATCTTTTTTAGAATTATTAAACATACATGAAGTTGTTGCTCCATTCATTTGTTTATACAAAATTATAGCTTAAGGAATGGAAATATGCTTTAAAAACGTAATTCTAATTTCAAAAAACGTTTTTATTGACACTGGCCATCGTGTTTTTTGCGATATTCAACCGGTGTATAGCCCTTTATTTTTTTAAAAATACGGGAAATGTTTTTGCAATCATTAAATCCTGACTCCAAAGCCAAATCAAAGAGCGTTCTGTCGGTAGTTAACAACAGATGAGCGAAATAGTCGATTCGGCAGCTTAATATAAACTGATAGATGGATGTCCCCATTTCTTCCTTGAACTTCACTTCCAGATTGCGTCGTGATAACGGAACCATTTCCGAGAATGCTTCAATATTGATATCCGAGGTGAAGTTGTCCTCGATGTAGTTCACGACTTTTGAGATGTGCTCATTGGCGATATCAAATTTTTCGGTCGATTTTCTCAGTTCGAATCTTGTAGGCTCAATGACGATGTTAAAGGGCTCTTTCCTCTCTCCCTTCATTAGCCTGTCTATCAGCCTCCCGGCTTCATAGCCGCCTCTGTCCACATCTGTGACGATGGAGGAGATGGGTGGATCTGACAGGTTACAGATCAGCTCGTCGTTGTCAACCCCCAACAATGAGATCTCTTCAGGTATTTTGATGTTGTTGATTTTGCATATCTGTGATATCCTTAAAGCAAAATCATCGTCGCAGGCGAACAGACCCACTGGCTTGGGTAACGACAAGAGCCACTCATCGAGCTGTATATGGCTGGTTCCCCATTCTTCTCCATCAAGATTATCACTTTCAAAATAATGGTAATTTCCACCCGTTTTTTCTATCTGGGTCCTGAACCCTTCCGCCCTTTCACGTGACCAGACAACATTCTTATTGCCATAAAAGGCAAAATTACGATAGCGTCGTTTGATGAAAAACTTCGCAGCCATTTGTCCTGTACCAAAATAATCACCGGTCAGGTTGGAGAAATAGGGGCTCCGCTCCCTGTAATTTTGAAGCACGATCGGTATGTTTAACGTGGCCAATATGTTTGTCCCTTCATGGTCCCAACGTGCAATAATGGCATCTGCTTTCCATTCTCTTGCCCATTCCACAATACCTTCTTTACCATATAGCGTTTTATAGTAAGCAGGTAGCCGGTAAAAGATCCAGGGGCCATGTTCTTTGGAATATTGGATCAGGCCCCGCAATAGTCGTCGGCTGAATTCGCTGGAATAATCAATCAGTATCAGTATTTTCTTCATCGGTATCTGTTTTCATTTAACGAAAAACATTGTTATTAGTCCTCAAATATAGATGTTTTCTTTTTAAGAACCCAAAAAGCCTTGTAAATTTAAAAGATTGGGTGGCGGGGAGAGTGGGATATCGACAGATTTTTCTTTCCGTGCAAATAAACGTCAAAAAAGAGACTCTCTGTTATGAAAGCCCCTTTTCGATTATTTTATATCCGGGTAACAGGGAATTTGTCGTTTACGCCGGTTTCTGCATCGTTTTTATTTTGACGAAATAGAGACCAAACGAGCGGTAGAGGAAATGGGTCCATTTGCCGAAGGGGACGATGATCAGCGCCCACTGTGCCAACACGGTCAGATGGATCAGATGAATCCAGATGTTGGCTTCGAGGATCTGCAGGTCTATAAAGAGCCTCACCAGAAAGGCGGTCAGTCCCATCAGCAGCAGCCAGATCACAAACAGCCAGTCGGAGGGCTGTGAAAACGTGTTCAGTGCCTTGTTCCGCTTTATCCTGCCCGAGACGAAATGGACGGTGATGACGAAGATGAGGAAGCTCTCCACATAACCGAGCACGATGATAAAAAGGCTCCCGGTACCGAACCAGTTGAGGAAGACAGTGGTGAAGAGAAGCGACAGGTAGGCGAACACCAGCACCAGGTGTTCCAGCCAGCGGAAGTTGTCCTTCCCGTCGCAATCTCTGGCCCTTTTCTGGGTGAACATCTGCACAAACAACTCGGACAGGGTTGTGAGATATCTCTTTACGGGTGCTTTCACCCCGTTCTTCACAATGGTGTAATACCACATCCGAAACAGGTTGGGGATAAAGATCACCAGGAAGACGGTGGCGATTGCCAGCATCTCGAAGCGGTGTCCCGTATGGAGTAATGCCTCTGCATCGAAGTGGACGGTGCGGGCAAAGAGGAATACACCGGCAGCCACCAGTAGCAGCGCCGTGACGGTGAGGGTCAGTGAGCGGTAGAGCAGTCCCGAGAGACCGGTCCAGTCATATTGCGCCGTGAGCCATCGCCGCAGCGACATCATCAACTCGCCGGGATTGGCCTTGCGCGGACACTCTCTGGAACATTCGCCGCAATAGTAACACTCCCACGGTTTCAGCGATGACCTGATCTCATCTTCCAGGCCCAGCGTGGTATAGCGTATCATCTCACGGGGAAATGAACTGTCGCTGGTAGATAATGAGCAGGTTGCCGTACAGTTTCCGCAGTTGAAACAGGCGTTGAAGTCGCCTATGCCGTATTTTGTTAATTCTGTTGCAAATTCAGGATTTACTTTTGTCATATTATTTTATTTTGTAATAATAATACTCTTCCTTGTCGTTTGTTCCGGCAGGCGATACCACTCCATATTTATTCATGGTCATCAGATGCCAGGTAACCATTTCGGGAGCCATGTTCAGTGTATCCACCATTTCGGGGATCGTTTTCTTCTCCGTGTCGAGTGTGTCGAGGATATCTTTCCATATCTGTGGATATTCTTTCATATGGGCTGCCACGAAGTCTTCTTTTCCCTCATTCACGGCGGATACATCTTCTTCCCTGATCTCCACCTCGGCAGCAAAGCCGTCAATCATCGCTTCTATCTCATGATCGGTGTACTTGGCCACTTCAATCGCATTCACCGGACAAACCGGGGCACAGATACCGCAACCCGTGCAAACACTCCTGTTCACGCCGGCAATATGTTTCCCGGCTTTAGTAATGGTCTCCCTGATTGCCGTGTAATCACACACTTCGGCACATTTGCCACACCAGGTGCAGACATCGGCATCGATGCGGGCCACCACGGGGTCGCCCATCACGGTACCGCTTTTCAGCAATGCCGTGATCTTGGAGGCGCCTGCCAGTGATGACTGCACCGCTTCGCTCACGTTTTTCGGGCCCTGGCAGGTCCCACCGATATACACGCCCTTGATCACCGTCTCCACCGGTTTTAGCTTTGGGTGTATCTCGTTGAAGAACTTATCGTTTCCGATCGGTATTTTAAACAGTTCGGAGATATGCGGCGCGTCGGCCCGGGCCACCATGCCGGTGACGAGAACGACCAGGTCGGGCGTGATTTCCAACTCTTTCTTGTTCGTGAGATAATCTTTCACCTTCAGCGTGATCGCATTGCCGTTCATTTCCACCGTCGGCAATTCCTTTTCTTCGTATTTGAAAAACAAGTCACCCTGTTTCGATGCCCGGTCGTACAGAATCTCCTGTTTGCCGTAGGTACGTATATCGCGATAGAGATGGTAATTTTGGATCTTTCCGTATTTCTCTTTCAGCTGCAATGCCGTATAGATGGTAGAGGTACAGCACTGGCGGGAGCAGTATTTGTTCTCGCCTTTTTTCTGGCGGCTACCCACGCAGTAGATAAATGCCACGCTTCTGATCTCTTTTCCGTTGTAAACCAGCTTTTCAGGCGATAATTCCATCAACCGGTTCAACTGGGGAAGCGTGATCACGTTCGGGATATTCTGGTAGCCGAACTCACCTTCCTTGGGGTCGTAATGGTCAAACCCGGTGGTGACAAGTACCGACCCTGCCAGCAGGGCAATGGTTTCTTCCTGTTCGTTCGGATTGATGACCGCCCTGTGCTTTTCCAGGAATTCGGGGTGATCCCTGAGGGCTTCCATATCCACAACCGGTACATCGGGCAATGCTTCGGGATAATTCTTATAGATTGCTTTTCTCGTGGTGAGGCCTTCATTGAAGGCATCTCTTACCGTTACCTGGCAATCATCCATCGTTCTTTTTACGGTTTGTTTATCGACCTTGCCATTGATATAGCGGGGTTTCACCTTTACTTCGATATTGAAGCTGCCAAGGCTGCCCGTCACTTTCGAGACGGTAGCTCCGGTAAAAACGGTGATGTTTTTGTATGACTTCATCTCGTCGTACAATCTTTTCACAATCTCCCTGCCGCTTTGTCCCGTCATGAAGAGTTTTTCCTGCTGCGCGATGTGGCCGCCCAGAAAGAAATCCTTCTCCACCAGATACACTTCATTTCCGGAGCGTGCCAGGTCGATGGCTGCTTTCATGCCCGAAATGCCGGCACCGATCACCATGACCGCTTTCTTCACTTCAATCTCGATGCTGTCCAGCGCTTCGGAATATGCGACACGGTTGATGCCCGCACGGATCAGTCCGGCGGCTTTCACCGTTGCTTCCCGCGGACGGTCGCTGTGTGGCCATGAACATTGTTCGCGGATATTGACCTGCACATAGTTGTTCGGGTTCAGCCCGGCCCGTGCGGCCACAGCCCTGAACGTGTGCAGGTGCAGCTTGGGTGAGCAGGATGCCACCACAATCGCATCCAGGTTGTATTGCTGAATATCCTCCACCATCGCTTTCTGGTTGGAATCGGCACAGGCGAACATGACATCCTTTGAAACGACGACACCATCTTCCTTGTGGAACATCATACTCAGTTCTTCCACATCCACATAATCGGAAATATTTCCACCGCAATGGCATATATATACACCTATTCTTTGTCTCATAGTCGTTCCTCCTTACTGTTGTAAAATAGATTTCCCCTTTGTTGTCTGCTGCATGATTGTAAAGCGACCTTTGTTGTCATCCAGAAGTACTTCTTTCCGGCTCAGGTACCCGGCCACCTCCGATGCGGCACAACCGGCAGACAGGATTGAATCGGGGATATCTTTTGGTCCCGAAGCGGCACCAGCCACAAACACGCCCTCGATACTGGTCAGGGCGGGGTTCACCAGTTCATCCGTCTGCTTGACGAAGTTGAAATCATCCAGCTCCAGCATTTCACCCTTGAACATGTGCGGCACATCCTTATTGGGCACAACACCTACGGAAAGGACTACCAGATCGTGCCGGGCTTCTCTTACGACTCCCTTGGTTACGTCTTCATACCGTACAATCAAATCGCCTTTGCCGTCGTCTGTTTCACGGATTCTTGCCACTTTCCCCTTTACGAAATTCGTACCCATTCCTTTTGTTTGCTGGAAGAACTCCTCATACCCCTTGCCGAAGGCACGAATGTCCATATAGTAGATGGTGATATCCGCCATGGGCAGTGCACCCATCAGTAACTGGGCCTGCTTGATGGAATACATGCAGCAGATCTGCGAACAGATGGGGTTGTTGCTGCAGTCAGATCCGCATCCACCGTTTTCAATGGCCGAATCGCGCGATCCCGTGCAGAGGATATAGGCAATATTGTCGGGAACTTTTCCGTCACCCGGCCGGAGAACATTGTTAAACGGACGGGTAGGGGCAATCAACCGGTCCATCTGCATGGCATCGATCACGTTGGCATATTTCGTATAACCGTAATTGGGTTTGGCTGATGGCGGGAACAGTTTATAGCCTGTGGTGACGATCACCGATCTTGCCTTGATCTCCTGTTTTTTCGTTTTTTGTGAAAAATCGATCGCGTTGGCAGGACAGACATTTACGCACTGGTGGCACTCGCGGCAGTTGCTGCAGTCCAGGCAGCGTTGCGTGCTCGCCTTCAGCTCTTCCTCGGTAAATGTCTTTTCCACTTCCTCCCAGCTGCGCGCCCGTTCAGCCAGGGGTATCACTGCATTCTTCACCTGCGGCCGCTTCTCACCTTTAAATCTGTTCAGGACGATATGCTTGTCTATGGCGGGAAGCTTGTCTCCCTCTTCAAAATCGTGTATCTGTAAACCGCGTAGCCATTTGTCCATGTAGAAAGCTGCTTTCTTTCCTTGCCCGGCAGCTTCAATCAGCGTGGTGGACCCTGTGACGGTATCCCCCCCGGCAAAAATATAATCCACCGAAGTCTGCAGCGTCGTGGCATCGGTGCGGATGGTGCCGTTTTTGTTCAGATCTACCTGTCCGACAAATGCGGCGGTATCGGTACGCAGCCCGACGGCTTCAATCACGTAATCCACCTCTTCCGTGTATTCCGATCCTGCGATGGGCTCTGCACGGCGGCGGCCGCTGGCATCCTTCTCCCCCAGCTGCATCTTCGTCAGCCGGATCCGTGTGATTTGCCCGTTTTCACCGATATATTCTACCGGATTGCGCAATACGCTGATCACTGCGCCTTCTTCTTCTGCCTCTTCTATTTCAGGAGCAAAGCAGGGCATCTCCTCACGGCTGCGGCGATAGACCACTATGACTTTTTCAGCACCCAGGCGCAACGAAGTGCGTGCGGCATCGATTGCCGTATTGCCGCCACCGATCACCATCACCTTTTTGCCCGTCAAGTCTTCACGCCTGCCTATATTGGCTTCACGAAGGAAGGTCAAGCAATCCACCACACCCTTCAAATCAGACCCCTCCGTTCCCGATGAACTTGCCTTATGCGTGCCGATACCCACAAACACGGCATCAAAACCTTGTTCCTTCAGTGATTTCAGGTCGGTTATTTTTTTGTTTACCTCTATGTTTACACCCAATACGGTGATATTTTGTAAATCCCTGTCCACTATGTCCTTTGGTGCACGGTATGAAGGTAAAGCCAAACGCAACATGCCTCCGGCCGCCGGTGCCGCTTCAAAGATTGTCACGGTGTGACCCTTTAGTGCCAGGTGATAGGCAGCCGTTATTCCGGCAGGACCGGAACCGATCACGGCTACTTTCTTTCCTGTTTTTTCCTTTATTTCCACCGAAGGAGCCTGCGGATATTTGTCATAATACCAGTCGGAGAAATACCGTTTTATCTTCCGGATATCCACCGGCTGTTCCACCAAGCCGCGTGTACAGGCATTCTGACAAGGGTGGTAACAGGCACGTCCCAGACTGCCGGGAAACGGTATGTCCTCCAGATGAAGCTTCATCGCTTCCTCATACTGGCCGTTGCGGGCCAGCGTGATGTATCCGTATGCCTTGACACCACCAGGGCATGCATTGATACAGGGTGCCGAATGATCCTGCCGGTCAATGGTGGCTATGCGCGCGTTTGCCAGGCTGAAGGGAATATAGGCCACTTTACGTCCCGCAAGGTTTGCATTGTATTCATCGCTGCGCACTTCGGGACATACCACCTCGCACTCCTGACATCCCGTACAGTTTTCCTGAATAACATAACGGGGCTTGCTGGTCACGTTGACATCGAAGTCGCCATCTGCATTTTTACTGATTCCGTCGATCTCGCTGTTCAGCATCAGCGTGATATTGGGGTGGCGTGCCGTTTCCGACATCTTGGGCGTGGTGATACACGCTGCACAGTCGAGCGTCGGGAACACCTTGCTCAGTTGAATCATCTTACCCCCGATGGAAAGCCCTTTTTCCACCAGCAGTACCCTATGATTCATGTCTGCCAGACTCAATGCTGCCTCCTGGCCTGCAATGCCACCCCCAATGATCAGCGTATCGAAATTGTTGTTTTTTCGTTTATCCATAATTTATTATCCTGCCTTTCGATTACAATCAACATTGAGTTTATTCTTCCAGTCCTGCCAGAATTTTACTGAAATTTTCCATATGACTGACAAACGGCTCCGCACAGACGGAACACAATGCTGCCATACGGATGCGTTTGGGATTGATATTTTTTTCGGCCATCAGCTTCTGTGACGCAATGATGATGTCGTTGGTACGTTCGGGACAACTCGCACTATAGGAGCATTCGTGTCCGTCGGCTGCAATAAAGACACCGTCAAATCCTTTTTCAAAGGCACGAAGGATCCAGCGTGGCTTGATCCCGGACGAACAGGGCATGTTGATGACATATACGGAGGGGGAATAATGTATTTTTCTCAATCCTGCCTGGTCGATTCCCGGATCGGAAATTTTATCGGTAGAGAAAACCAGAATTTTGGGAGGTCTATTGTCGTACGGCATAGCGGTTACGTGTTAAACCTTATTTCGGACCCTGCTGCCGGTACCTGTAAAGAGTATCGTAAGCAGGGAGTGAAAGATGGTAATATGAAAAATTAATCCTTAATGAGAAACAAACGGCTGAAGCTGTCTTCATCGTAAAAGCCAAGATACTCATGTCCTACTTTTTCACACCAGCGCGGAATGTCGTTTTTGGTGCCTTCGTCGGCCGAGAGGATTTCCATAATTTCGCCCGACTCAATTTCGCCGATCGCTTTTTTTGCTGCCAAAAGCGGGCCAGGACAAGCTGTGCCACGTGCATCTACCGTTAAATTGGATTTCAATGCTTTTAATTCATCTGTTGTCATAGTTGTAAATGTTTGATAGTTATTATTGTTTGTAATCCTTAAATAAACCACTGCATGCTGCTTTCACCTGCATCGGCTACGAAAGTGGTAGCGCCCGCGTAACGAAGATGGGGATAATCGATCATTTCCTCTTTTTTGAATCCCATCAGGTTCATCGACATTTCACACACCGTGATTTCTATACCAAGTTCGGCAGCCTGATGGAACATTTCGTCCAGTGACAACACGTTTTGTTTCTTCATGAGCTTTTTGATCATCACAGGCCCCATGCCGCACATGTTCATATTGGAGAGCTTCAGCCTGTTGCGCCCTTTGGGTAGCATGATGCCAAACATCTTCGAGATGAAATCTTTTCCTTTTGCCTTCTTTTCGGGGTCACGCAGTGCCGAAAGTGCCCAGAACGAAAAGAAGAGTTTCACCTGCGAGTCCATCGCTGCTGCTGCAAGAGAGATGATCATTGCTGCCAGTATCTTGTCCATATCGCCCGATACGATGGCGATAGAGAGCTGATCCTTCCGTGATTTTTCCAGACGGGTGATTTTTGCCTTGAGCTGTTCCAGCTCATTACGAAGTGATTCCAGGGAAATGGTACTTGTATTTTCCATATTTTTTTGTATAATTTTGTAAATGAATAGTATGCAAATTAAAGAATTATTTCTCTAATAATTTTTTTTCTCCGGGTGCAGAATATTACCTTCTTTTGTGATAAATGTCACATATTTCTCTATTTTTGTCAAACAAAACAAGGAGTATGAAACGAGCATGATAATAGTAATCATCCAGGTTATACTTTTACTGCACTCGGCAAAGTAAATAAACTTACTCTGCTCCCGTTTAACGAGGAAGTCTAATGAAATTGAAAATTAATAATTTTGTCATATGGAAAATGAATGTGCCGACTGTGCCTGCGTGTTGCGATCATCGGTCAACATGAAGGATTGCCAGCTCGAGATGTTGAGTGGTAACCATGCAGTGGTAAAATTCAAAAAAGGTGATTCGATTATCAAACAAGGTGTTTTTTCCACGAATGTCATCTTCCTTCGTAAGGGAATGGCAAAGATTCACCTATCCGGACCTTCCCGCGAGCAGATTGTAAAGTTGGTCAAGGCTCCTACCTATCTGGGGCTGCCCACTACTTTTGGTGATAAGATTAATCAGTATAGTGTGACGGCAGTACTCGACTCCGAAGTTTGTTTTATTGACTTGGTGGTGTTCAAGCGTTTGTTGGGAGAGAACAGAGAGTTCAGCAGTTATATTTTGATGGAGTTGTGCAAAAGCGAGCTGGAGGCTTACCGGCGCTGTGCAAGCCGCACTCAGAAGCAGATGCGGGGAAACCTTGCCGACGTGCTGCTCGAATTTTCGGAGAATCTTTTTCAGTCGGATCAGTTTACTCTCCCGCTGTCTCAGTCGGATATAGGGAACTGGGTGGATGCCGGCCGGGAGAGTATCAACCGTGCACTTTCTGAATTTATCCAGGATGGTATCATACAGATGCAGGGCAGACAGGTAAAGATTATTGATAAAAAAATGTTGAAGCTGATAAGCCAGAACGGTTGACAGGGCAGGCCGCGATTTATCCCAACCGCTCAATCTTTTCCAGTTCTGCCCGGTCGACAATGCTGATTCCTTTTCCTTCAAGAATAATAATCCCGTCTCGCTCAAACTCCTTCAACAGTTTTATGGCGCTCTCCGTGGCTACCGAGGCGAAGTTGGCTAGGTCCTGACGTGACAGGTGGACAAAGACGTCCTGTCCCGGAAAATCATCGCCGCTAAGATAGAGCAGTGCGGAGGCGAGCTTCCCGCGCATCTGTTTATAGGTTATGTTTCCGATCACGGTGAGCAGCTGCCTTTCATTCCGGTAGTTACGGGAGGTAATGCGCATGGCGAATTCCGCGTTGCGCAGCAGCAACGTCCGCATCTTCTCCTTATCGATCATACATACCTGTGTGTCGGTGAGTGCCACGGCCGAGGTAGCGTGCAGGGCCTCTCCAAAGAGGGCGGAAAAAGCCAGAAAATCGCCTGCTTTAGCCAGTTGCAGATTAAGTTGTTTATCCCTTCCTGTCTGCAGGTATACCTTGACCAGTCCGTCCATTACCAGCAGTACATGTGTGGAGAAAGCACCCTGCTTAAAGAGGTTTTCTCCGGTCAGGTAAGTCAGCTCTGTCTTGCCGGAGCTGATCAGCTCCAGTTCTTCCGGCTTCAGATCACGGAAACAGGCCACCATTTTTTCACAATTATCCATTTCCTTATTTATCCATTGTCCTTCTCTTTGCCTTTGTCGACAAAGATACCATCTTTTTCGGGAAACTGATTTACATCAGCCTGACAACTGATATATCTCATTCCTATCCATGGAATATGTCAGCCCTTTTTTTTCATGATCAATGCGGTTATGTTCTACCTTTGTAACCAGTAATAAATTTTAAACAACAATAAAAAAATGAAGTACTTAAGAACCAATATTCGGGAAATTGAAACGGCTGCCGAATTGCAGAAGATTATCAACGAGAACGAGAATGTGATGGTATGTTGCGGGCGCATGGGACCTATGTGCATTCCGGTGTATGAAATTATGGAAGAGCTGGAGGAGGAGTATGATAATGTGAAATTTTATTCCATGGCATTCGACAGCCCCGAGTCGGATATGATCCGGACTGCACCCGAATGCCGCGGGTTTATGGGATTACCATTTACCATGTACTACAAGGATGGAAAGGTGGCCAAGGCGACAACCAGTATTCAGACAATGGCGCAGGTAAAGGAAAATCTGGATCAGTATCTCTCTTGATGAAATGGAAAAGATATATGATGTAATTATCCTGGGTGCCGGTGCTGCCGGTCTCTCCGCGGGTATTTACACATCCCGCGGAAAGCTGGACACCCTGATCCTGAGTGAGGGAGTGACCGGCGGACAGATGGTACTGACCCACGAGATTGCCAACTATCCCGGAGTGGAGATGATTAAAGGCTATGAACTGGCCGATATCATGAAGCGGCAGGCAAAAAGTTTTGGTTGTACACTCAGGGCCAACGTCAAAATTGTGGATTATCGCTTGACCGAAAAGATCAAGGAGGTGGAACTGGAAGACGGAAGGATATTTCGTGCCAGGACGGTTATTCTTGCTCCCGGCGGGAAACCCCGTTCTCTTAATATACCAGGAGAGAAGGAGTTTGAAGGGAGAGGCATCTCCTACTGTGCTACCTGCGATGCCGACTTCTTCCGTGATAAAAAACTGATTGTTGTAGGTGGTGGAAATTCAGCACTGGAAGAGGCGGTGACTCTTACCCATTTTGCGTCACATGTTACTATTGTGCATCAGTTCGATCATTTTCAGGCGTTTGCACATGCTGTGGAAGAGGCCAGTTTCAATCCGAAAATCAGTTTTATAATGGGGTCTGAATTGCGGGCATATGAAGGAAACGGTACCCTGCAAAAGGTGCAGATAGAACATCTGAAAACGGGTGAGCGGACTCATCTGGCAACCGACGGGGTTTTTGTCTTTATCGGGTATATGCCCAATACTGCACCCTTCAAGGGACTGGTGGGGATGAATGAAAGGGGCGAAATCCTGGTGGATGAAACGATGAAAACTGATCTGCCCGGCGTTTTTGCAGCGGGCGACTGTGTGGCGAAGCGATACCGGCAGGTGACCACTGCCGTGAGCGACGGTACCATCGCTGCCCTCAGTGCAGCCGAATATATCCGGACGGAACAGCGCTGAGAATATACGGATATTTGTATAAAAAATACAAAAAAAGAGGACACCTCGGTCGAGAAGTCCTCTTTTGTATTGGTTAACGTGATATCAGCATTAAGGTAAAAAAGATTGTTTTAGGTTATCGTTACAAAGATAAGCGGCTTTTTTGAATGGGCAAAATAAAAAAACATATTATAAAACATAGTTTTAAAATATAATTTTGGAGCATATCCTTGTTTTGAATGTGTGTAAAAATAAGTTTAGAGCTAAAAAAAGGATAAAATCATCGATTCCATCCTTTTTTATCTTTCAATAACGTTTGGCGATTTTCAAACAAACTTCCGTTGTCTGTGCTCATCCGTTATTTTTCGAGAAAATTATTTTCTGATACCCAGTTCCTTGATAATGGCGCGATAGCGTTCAATATCAATCTCAATCAGGTAATCGAGCAAACGACGACGTTTACCCACTAAAATTCTCAATGCTCTTTCTGTGTTATAATCTTTTTTGTTTGACTTCAGGTGCTGAGTCAAATGCGAAATACGGTATGAAAACAATGCTATCTGGGCTTCAGGTGAGCCAGTATCAGTGTTAGACTTCCCGTGCTTTGCAAAGATTTCCTTCTTTTTGGCAGAATCTAAATACATACGTTGTAAAATATTACGTTTTTAAAAACTTTAGGGCTGCAAAGATAGGCTTAATTTTTTTAATTACAAATGCTTTCCTCTTTTATTTTCTTCTTCGCAATTTGTCGCTCAGTCTTTTAATCGCATCATTGATTTGCTGGTCCGGTTCAATTACATTGTATTCACCCCAGAAGCCTGGATCGAGGAAGGATTCCACTTTTTCTGCGATCACATCGGTTGACCGGATCCGTTCATCGCGTGGAAATTTTATCACGTTGTCGTTATACCGGTCGGTGACGGCGATCTCCGATCCGATAATATAGTTGGTGGCAAACAGTCCAAAAAACCGATTGGTCCATCTGACCCGGAATGATACTTCGGTAGCGCTGTAACTGAAAAACCATTTTCCATTGTTTTCCATGTAGTTTACCACATACTGGGCATTATTGACCTCCACCCGCATTTTGGAAGGCTTGCGCCTGATAAAGATGTTTGCAGCATCTTTCCTGTCTTCCACATTCATATTAAATTCCATACGGGCAAAAGCGAGCGTGGCGGCATCCAGATAGATGGTACCCCTGAAGAGAATGTCTTTTAATCCGGAGTGTGGCTGGAAAGAAATGATGTAATGTGGCTTGTTGTTGATGTTAATCAGGCCGTTGACATGGAAGTTGTACTCTGCAGCATCCGTGCCGAAGACAATTTCCGGGTTCTTGGCAATATCAAGCATCAGGGCATCGCTGATACCTCCCTGAAATTTTAGCAACACCGTGTCGCGCGGTGAAATATCGGTGGCTTTGCGGCCGATGTAGATCCGGGCCTGGTCGTTGCTGTAAGAGCGGTATGATGCTTTGTAAACGTCCAATACAGCTTCTACAAGAGAAATATAGTTTGATCCTTTTTTTATCGATTCACGATAAAAAGCGACCATCATGTTCGGGTCCGCAGCGTAGTTCTCCGGAATCCGCTGTAATGCTTCCCTTACGAGATTTGTCCCGTCCCCCGAAACAATCAGGACTTCGCTAAGTTCTATGGGAGAGGGTGCCAGCATGATGTGGTCATTGGGATTGCCGATCAGGGTAACTACTGGTATCTCCTTGTTCTCGTATCCCAGGTAATGGATAATCAGTTGCATGTTCCTGGTTGAAGCAGGGACCCGTATGGAGAAGTATCCGTCCTGGTTGGTAACGCTCGACACATTTGCTTTTTGTACGGTGATGCTTGCATTGGGCAGTGGTTCTTTTGTATCACTCCCCAACACCCTGCCGCGAAGCATGAAAGTGGAGTCAGCCTGTTGCCCCGCATCCATAGCGCGTACGTTCGAGAGGGGGAGTGTGCAAAGTATGAGAAGAATGATGAATAATTGCTTCATTATGTGAGATGTTTCAAAAATGATTAACAGATGGATAATTTACGTCCAGTTTCTTCACAAAGAAAATACTTTGTGTCAAGAAAAACAATAATAAAACTGTTTTTAACTTGAGAAGTGTGTGTGCTTCCGTGAAGTCGTTTTTTGACAAAATATCAAATATTATATTTGATAATTAGGAAATTAAAACAATAACAATCATTCTAAAACAATCCTGCCGTAAAAACGATGCTTGTCTGGTGGTGATCACGACCAAAAGAGGTTCTGTGCAAAAAAACACCTTGGTAAGGCTCAATAAAATATCGCCTTTTGATCTGTGGTGTTCTTCATGATTTGTCCATATAATCTCCAGTTACGTGGTATTTAAACACTGAACCGATAAATTTCGTTTTTGTATGTTTCCCCTGATTTCTCATCCTTTAATGCGCCTATCATTATTTGATTGCATATTTTCGATAATTCATTCATTTTATCAAGGAATTCACCGATAAAAAAACTTTGAATTCTATTATTCTCTCGATTTTTAGACTCCTTGGCAACTCTGTTATTTTATGTCATTTTCACTTGCATATTCCTGACGTTGGATGATATGGACGTTGTTGTACTTGCATGTTTTCTATTGTGTCAACTCTTTTAGCTGTTGTAAGTATTTCTCTTCATTGATGCCATTCCCACTAGTACTATCTTGCACTATTTCATTGCAAATTTCAGTAAGTTTGTCAATTTTATTAAAAGCTTTACCAATAGTAAAACTCCAAAGCTCATTTTCAACCACACATCTAAAAGTCATTTGTGAGCCGTCAAATTGCGTGACGGAAGGGCCCCTATTATCATGGTTTTTTATTAGATAGACAAAGGCGTTATGAAGTTGTACAGCAAATGTTTTACTTATATTTATTTCTTTTGATAGTATATCGTATTCTGTCAGATTTTTCCCCTCTTCCTGTCTCCTTAGTTGCACATTTTTTTTATAGACTCTATTCATCTCATCCCGCTTATCTTTTGGGAATGTTTTTGAAGGAATTTGTAGAGGATATTCTTTATCTAATCTGTTGTTAATCTCCTGCCAGTTGCCAATCTGCTTTATCTCCAGAACATACAAGTTACTGTCTCTCTGTACTACCCTAAATCCAAATTCCGGTCTAAAACTTGGCGCTTCAAAAAACTCAACTAATCCATTATTATCAGGAAAGAATTTTTTTTGTAAATTGTTTTTACTTCTCAAGTTATGTACACCAGCAAACTCAACCGGCTCAATTATCTTCCTAAACATAACTGCGTTCTTATCATAAAATTGTGACGTATTTTCTTGTAGATATATTTTCATCTGTCCACTTTCTACTTTCATCTCTTTCAATTGAAATCCAATAAATTGAAAATGAAGGATTTCTCCTTTTCCCGTTTTAATGTTGAATTTACCATTTGAGTCCGTTATCGTTTGCTTGTTTGATTTTTTTTCCGTAACAGTTACACCGGGCAAAGGTGCGCCGTTGTGGGCATCGTACACATATCCTTTTACTTCCATCATTTGTGAAAAAGCGGATAATGATACTGTTACCGCTAAGAGTGTCAGACTAATTTTATTGATTATTGTTTTCATAATTTTGTTGCAATGCATTGTTTCCACTTAAATTAGGAAGTCTACAATCTCGACAGTTTCAATTATTTTCTTAAACCAAATAGGGAAGGTTACAGTAAGTTAATAAAAATTTCTGGAGGGTTGAATTCCAGAATTCAACCCTCCAGATTACCTGCTTACACAAGTTCGTGGGATGCTCCCCCTGTAGCTAACTAAATACCAAATATTTCAAAGACCACTTTGTGATTTTAGTGGAACAGCAATGACTAGTTCTTTTAGCTGTTTTATGTATTTTCTTTCATCTAAATTATTACTCCTTGTTCCTTCCTGCACTATTTCATTGCAAATTTCAGTAAGTTTGTCAATTTTATTAAAAGCTTTACCAATAGTAAAACTCCAAAGCTCATTTTCCACTACGCATCTAAAAGTCATTTGTGAACCATCAAATTGGACCCTACTAATAATCATTTTAGAACCATCGGGTTGTATAACGTAATCATTATCCTTGCTTTTATAATTACCGATTAGGATAACGAATGCGTTATAAATTTCATTAGAGAAGGCTTCACTGATATTTATGTCTTTAGTGACTATCCAATACTCATTTATCATCTCCCTTTGAGCCACACTCCTTCTCTGTGTGTTTTCTTTATATACTCTGTTCATTTCATCCCGCTTTTCTTTTGGTATCGTTTTAGATGGAATTTGCAATGGATATTCTTCATCTAATCTGATTTTAATTTCTTGCCAGTTGCCAATCTGCTTTATCTCAAGCACATATCGGCTGTCGTCTTTTTTTACTATCCTAAACCCAAGTTCCGGCCTAAAACTTGGAACTTCAAAAAATTCAACAATTCCATTGTTATCAGGAAAAAACTTTCTTTGTAATACATCCTTACTCTTGAGATTGGGCCTGCCCACATATTGAGCTGGTTCGATAATTTTCTGGAACATAACAGTTTGACCAAAAGCGACACTAAATGAAATTAGAATCAAAGCTATGAGTGAAATTTTTTTGTTATTTTTCATTTCTACTTTCTAATTATCTTAATTAATCGGATTCCCGTAAACGTCATACATTAAACCGCCATAATGATATATATACATTGGCAAGCCTGGATGGGCTGCCTGTGCTTCAATATCTTTTGGAGAAGCCGGATCAGGCAATCGATGTGTATGAGCGGCGTATGCGATAGGAGATTGTGAGTAAACATGATTAAAGTTCTCATCTAGTAAATACCATTTTTCTCCTGATCTCCCATAATGAACAACAGCATCATATGCTGTGTTCTGATTAGAAATGACTGTCATTATATTCCCATTTTCAAATACCACCAGTGTTACTTCTACATAATCAGCAGATCCGATTTGCGCATTAAGAAAAGCAAAAGCTTCTGATTCATCTGCAAAGTTATTAAACGCGAACTCTATAGGAGTTGACCGAAGTCTGGGTGGATTGTTATTGTGTTCAAATTCCATTAACGCCTTTGCTATTTTCAAGGAATTGTCCGCTGTTTCTTTTATATGGTCGAATCTTTTAACGGATTTCATCCTTTTTAATTCCGGATACTTATCAAGTAGTGTTTTCTTTTTCAGATTAAAATCTTTAGTTTTTTCTTCAATGTTAATCTTTCCGGGTATGGTAATTACCAAATTACCTTGTGCATCCAAAGTCGGTTTAAGGGCAAGCATATCTATCCCTTTTAATTCTTCTTTAAATTGATTCAATGAATATTGTAAATCCAAACCTGCTAAAATGTATTCTTCCATTTCTACAGACTCTTTTATATCCCCGTTTACAGTGTTTTCTAATCCCATTGTTTCACATCCTGTAAAGAATACAAATACGGACGCGGTTAATACTGAAATCAATATCAATAATAATTTTATCTTTTGCATAATTATCTTGCTTTTAAGTTTGTTTACTCTTTCGATTTTCAACATTGCTCGGCTACTCTGTTATTTCATGTCGGTTTTCGCTTGCACATTCCCGACGTTGGGTGGTAAGCCCGTTTCTTCACCTTTATTCATTTGGTTTGGTTTTGGTTATTAATTCTTTCATCTCATTTTTCATGACTGTAATCTTCATGGACGGTATTTTTACTTCCTTATGGATTATTTTTTCAGC
>Ga0228535_1002037_pt1 | contig 22821 bp, 17 predicted proteins | sample SJ1metagenome_FD_168457 | JGI IMG/M metagenome (GOLD analysis project Ga0228535, IMG submission 168457) | Enriched culture of PCE-dechlorinating microbial communities from Ithaca, New York, USA - SJ1 | ecosystem: Engineered > Modeled > Simulated communities (microbial... > Unclassified | place... | reverse complement strand
CGGCTTCGAGCAGGGACATGCAGACGTCGTTCAATACCTGATTGCGAAGGGCGCAGATGTGAACGCGGGAGGCAAGGGGCTTACGCCGTTGCTTGCGGCCTGCGCCCAAAGCAGTATTCCCATCGGCCCCCCCGGGAATAAGGCCAAAACGATCCGGATCCTCCTCAAAAACGGCGCGGACGTCAATGTCGCGGATGAGTCGTGGCTGAAAACGGGCCGGACGCCGCTCATGTGCGCCGTTTTGCACGGAGATCCGGCATTGGTGCAGGCTCTGCTGGCTTATGGCGCCAGGCAGGATATGAAAAACAAAGACGGAGACACGGCCCTGGCGCTGGCCAGGAAAAAGGGGCTCGAGTATATTGCGCAACTTCTGGAAAAAGCCGCCTCCGGCGTGCTGCCTTCGCCGCCCGTCGACGCCGCAACGGATCCGTTGTTTCAGGCGGTGAAAAAAGGGCGCTTGAAGGATGTGAAAGCGCTCGTTGCGGGGGGCGCGGACGTCAATCTCCGGGATTCCTCAGGAAGCACGCCGCTTTTGCATGCAGCCGACGGCAATTCTCCGGCAATGGTCCGCCTGCTTTTGCGCCTGGGCGCCGACGTCAACGCAAAGAACGGTTCCAACAATACGGCGCTGATTTATGCCGCCTTGAAGGGGCATGAGCGGGCGGCGGCGGAGCTTTTAAAAAACAAGGCCGATGCGAACGTCAGGAATATGGCCGGACAGGACGCCCTGATATTCGCGGCAACGGGCGGAAAAACGAAGATAGTCGGAGCTCTGCTGGCCGGCGGCGCCCGGACGGACAACACCTACGGCGAAGGAAAAACCGCGCTTCTGGCGGCGGCGAGCGGCGGCCATTCCGGTGTCGCTCAGCTGCTTCTGGCCCACCGGGCGGATGTCAACGCGGCGGACGACACCGGCCGGACCGCTTTGATCATCGCCTGCGAAAAAGGCGCGGCCGGCTTGGCGGAAGCACTTTTGCAGGCCGGAGCGGATGTCGGACACAAGTCGCAAGACGGAGATACGGCGCTCCATAAAGCCATTGCCGCCAAAAATATCCGGATGGTCAAAATGCTGATCCGGCATGGCGGAGATTTCGACCGGCGGGAAGCATTGGGCCGGGCGGTGATTGCCGGCTATCTGGAGACGGTCAAACTTCTGTACACGAAGGACGCGGACATCAACGCGCGCGGCTTTGCCGGCGCGACGCTTTTGATGCTGGCCGCGGATGAAGATCTGGAACTGGTCAGGTTTCTCGTCGCCCGGGGGGCGGATGTGACGCTGGCCGACGATGAGGGAAACACCGCCCTCATGAAGGCGGTGATGTCTTTTAAAAAAACCGGTCCGGCGACGATCAAATTTCTCGCGGCGCACGGGGCCGACGTCAATGCGGTCAACAAAGACGGCGAGACGGCGCTGATCCTCGCTGTCAAGAAGGACGACGTCCAGGCCGTCCGGACATTGATCGGCCTGGAATGCGCTTTGGGGACGAGGGACCGGGAAGGAAAATCCGCCTGGACGCATGCGTTTGAGCGCGGCAAGACCGATCTCGTGAGCCTGCTGGAAAAAGCCGGAGCGGCCAGAGATTACCTGGGCATGGAATGGAAGGGCCATGTATCGCGGCAAAAGGAAGCGTTTATAAAAATTGTCGAAACAAAAGAAGAATGGAACGATGTGTGGCGGCGGGCGCTGGAAAAGCCGGCCCCGGACGTGGATTTCGAAAATTATGTCGTGGCCTCGGTCTTTTTGGGCCACTCCGCCCCCTGGCTGTATTCCATCGGATTTGCCGGACCCCGGCAGCGCGGCGAAAGGTGGGTGATCTCTTACGCACTCCACGATGTGATGCTCCGTCTGGCCGGACCTTTTCAGGCGGGCGGCCAGTACGCGATGAAGGTGTTCGAAAAAAAGAAGGGCGCCGAAATGATTCTGGAAGAAGCCGGCTCCACATCCGGAAGCCGCCGCAGAAGGTAAGGCCATGCGCGAAATTGCCGAAACGGCTTTTGGAAGAAACACGCTGGCGGCGGGGCTGGTCTGTCATGCCGCGGCCCTTGTGGCGGGCCTGCTGTCCGCCTCCGGCGGCACGGCCTTTTTTCAGATCGTTTATCCCGCCTCCTGGGGACTTTTGACCGCCGCCTCCTTTGCGCAGCTGTGCCACCGCGGCATCCGTCCCTTCGCCACCTGGCGTTTTTACCTGATCGCGGCGGCGGCGGTGTTCCCCGTTTTGGGACCGCTCATCGCGCTGGCCCTGCTCTACAGCGCGCCGGCGGGCGGTTCGACAACGGGCGATCTGACAGGCTGGCCGGCCGCCCTTTTGCGGCTTCGGGCCAACATCCTGCTTCTTTTTGTTTTGCTCCTGGCTCTTTTTCTGCTCTTTGCCGTTTTGTCCCGGAAAGACGATCCGTATTTTCGACGGCAAAATGCCGCGGATGTTGCGTTACCCGGCGGCGTCAAATGCAAAATAAACCGGCTGCCGCTGGAGGCGGAAGACCGGTTGCTCGGAAGCGCAAAAAAGTATAGGAAGAAAACAGTGTCTTCTGCGGTCGGGTTCCGGAGATGCGGCTTGGCCGGGAACGCACAAATCAGCACCGGGCTTGAGACCATGTAAAAATGCAGGGAGGGTATTATGCGCAGGGTTTTATTTTTTCTGGCCGTTCTGATTTTTCTGGCCGCGCCGCTTTACGCCGCGCAATCCACGATCAAGATTGCGGAAGGGTCGTCCTGCATGGGCGACGACAAATCCCGCAAGCAAACCGAAGCGGCGGCGCTGGCCGAGGCCAAGCGCAACGCCGTCGAATCCGTCAAAACCTATGTATCGTCCGCCACCGAGGTTAAGGACTTCGCGCTTCAGCAGGATCTGGTGTCCGCTTACGCCAACGCCACGGTGACGGTTCTGGAGGAGCTGGAAAAGGGGTGGTACAAGGACCCCGCGACGGGCGACTGCTATCGGATCAAGCTCAAGACGGAAGTCGTTCCCGATGAAAAGGCGATGAAGAAGGCGCGGGACAAGGCCAGTGAGGCCGCCTGGGACGATCCGTCCCTGCCGCTGGCCGTGAAGGTCTGGACGGACAAGGCCGACTACCGCGCGGGCGAGAAGATCCGGATTTATCTCAAGGGCAACAAGCCGTTCTACGCCCGGGTGATTTACCGCGACGCAGCCGGCAGCCACCTGCAGCTTTTGCCCAATCCCTACCGGCTGGACAATTATTTCCAGGGCGGCGTGGTCTACGAGATTCCCTCCGGCCGCGACCGGTTCGAACTGGAAGTTCATCCGCCCTTCGGCGAGGAAAACATCATCGTTTACGCCAGCGTGTCGGAACTGGGCGGACTCGCCCTCAGGGAAGAAGGCGCGGTTTTTGCCGTGAAGACCCGCGCCAAAGACATCGGCGTCAAGACGCGCGGTGTGAAAGTTCAGGCGGCGGCCGAAGGCAAGGCCGACGCGCCGGCGGAATTTTCCGAAGGCCGCGCGGCGGTCAAAACCCGCAAGTGAAGCCGGTCTGAAACGAACAGGAGAGGAAGATGAAGAAAACGGGAATAGTATTTTCGCTGATGCTGCTGGCAGGAATTCTTCTGGCCGCGGGACAGGCCCTGGCGCTTGCGTCGCAGCCGCTGACCGTCGCGCTGATTTTCGATATCGGCGGCCGGGGGGACGGCGGCTTCAACGATGCGGCCCAGCGGGGCCTGGAAAAAGCCGTCTCCGAAATGGGTGTGAGGGCCGTTTATATCGAGCACCGGCGGAATCTGGAGCTCGCTCACGCCGTCGACGAAGCGGCGGCCTCCGACGCGCAGGTGATCATCGGCGTGGGATTTGCCTTTTCAGAGAAGCTCCGGCGCCTGGCGCTTCAGTATCCCGGCAAGAAATTCATTTGCGTGGACTACAGCGCCGAATACGACGAGCAGGGCCGCCTGCTGCCTCTGCCCGCCAATCTTGCGGGGCTTTCGTTCCGCGAGGAGGAGGGTTCTTATCTGGTCGGGGCCATAGCGGCGCTTAAAAGCAAAACGGGCCGCATCGGTTTTGTGGGCGGCATGGAGAGCCAGCTCATCCGCCGGTTTCAGGCGGGCTACGCGGCGGGCGCGCGGGCGGTCCGTCCCGACATCCAGGTTCTTTCCCGCTACGCCGGCATCACAGGCCGGGCCTTCAATAATCCGGACCGGGGCTACCGTCTGGCCATGCGCCTGTACCGGGATGGGGCCGACGTTATTTATCATGCGTCCGGCGTGACGGGCAACGGCGTTTTCCGGGCGGCAAAGAAGATGAACCGTCTGGCCATCGGCGTGGATATCGACCAGAGCGCGCAGGCGCCGGGGCATGTGCTGACGAGCATGACCAAGCATGTCGACGTGGCGGTGTTCAACAGCGTGCAAGACTGCGCCGCGGGCCGCTTTGTGGGCGGTCTGGCAACCTTCGGCCTCAAGGAAAAAGGCGTGGGCTTCGTGTACGACGAGAACAACAAAAAGCTCTTCACCGACGACATTTATGCCCGGGTTTCCGAACTGCAGGCAAAAATTATCGCGGGCGAGGTGAAGGTCGCCTCCGCCTCCGACCGGCCGTTTGTGCTGTCGCGGCAGAATCTGCAGGATTTGCTCGCGGATCTGCGCGCGGAGGTCGGGCAGGCGCTTTACAAACTTGACGGCGATCTGAAGCGCAGCGCCCGGGCGCTTGCCGGCCGGGACCTGCAGGGCGAAGACGCGCGGCTTGCGCTCAGGAAGCTCTATGCCGGCAATCCGTACATCATTGACTGTGAAACCGTCAGCGACCGCGGCATCATGCTGGTCGTCGAGCCGCCCGCGCACAGATCTTCCGAGGGCGCCGACATCAGCAAACAGGCGCATATGATCAAACTGTTCAGGACGCACCGGCCGGTGCTGAGCGGATCGTTCAGGTCCGTCGAAGGCCCGCAGGCCGTGGTCATTCATCATCCCGTCTTGTCCGCGGACGGACGCTTTGCCGGTTCCATCGCCGCGCTGTTCGCCCCGGAATATCTCCTGTCCGGCATCATCGGACCGGTGGCCGCCGGTCTGCCCGTCGGTTTCTTTCTGATGCAGACCGACGGATTGATCATCTATGATGTGGCGACGAACCAGATCGGACGCGCGGCTGCGGAAAACCAGCGCCGGCCTTTCCTGGAACTCACGAAAGCGGCGGGAAAAATGGCCGCCGCTGCGGCGGGAAAGGACACGTACACCTATCCCGGACGGCCGGGGGAGGAGCCGGTGACGAAGGTGATCTACTGGCAGACGGTTACGCTGCACGGCACGGCGTGGCGTCTCGGCATTGACTGTGCGGTGGAAAACCTGGAAAAATAGCCGCGGGCGCTGCTAGGAAGGCCCGGCGCCTTCCGGAGGGCGGCTCGCCGTGACGGCGTCTTCGATGGCGCAGCACAGCTGGACCTGGTCAAAGGGCTTGCGCACCAGGAGATGGACGTCTTTGGTGTCTTCGCGGCTCAGCGTCAGCGCGCCGTGTCCCGTCATGATCATGAAGGTCTTGTCCGGATCCAGGCGCTTCATGTTGGAAATCAGCTCGCAGCCGTTCATGTCCGGCATGCACTGATCGCTGATGACCACGTCCACGTCGTTTACGTGCTCCCGGTACCACGCAAGCGCGTCTTTCGGATTGTCGAAGATGACCGCGCTGTGGCCGAGGTTTTCCGCGTACTTTTCCATGATGTCCAGCATGTACTTTTCGTCGTCCACCACCAGCAGGCGGCGCGGAACGGGCGGTTCATCGGACGGACGGCGCGTTTCCTTCCGCGCGTCGGCGATCAGGAGCTCCATTTCGAAAGTCGTCCAGCTTTTGCCGCCGCCGGTTTCGTCGGCGGGCCGGCCGTTCTTTTCCGGAGGAATGAAATCCGTCGTGTGGCGGATGCGCGCTCCGAAGCGGTCCAGCGTGCTTTTTACAGCCAGAAGACCGATGCCGCTGCCGCCGTGCGTCGAGCGGACTTTTTCCGCAAACAGGCGGGCCAGGACAGGTTCGGCAATGGGCGGGCCGTCGTTGGCCACGCGCACCCGAATGACGTCTTCCCCCTGTGCGTTTTCGCCCTTTTCCCAGGAAATGCTGATCACGTTGCTGCCGCCGCGGGGAAATTCGGCGACGGCGTTGTTGATCAGGTTGACGACGATGCCCATGAACTCCCCGGCGTTGCCGAACACCGTGACGGGAGGCGACGCTTCGCAAACCGCGACGGAAACGGTTTTGCCCTGGTCCTGCGCCATGGGTTTGTACTGGCCCTTGGACAGGGACACGGCGCCGCGGATGGCCGGCCGCATTTCAAAACTGCCCAGAGAATGATCGCGTTTGACGTAGTCCCGGATGCCCGACGTGACGTCGCGGATGACCAGGCTGCCGCTGTCCACGTAGGACAGGTACTTGCGCGCGGCTTCCAGATTTTTCCTGAGTTCAAAAAGCTGACGGGGCAGCCGCTCGGTTACGGAATTCCGCCCGGACGGTAAAAATCCGTCGGCCCCTGTTTCCGGCGGGGAAGGGACGCCGGCTGTGGCGTGCGGAAACGCTTTGGCCGGTTCGCCGCGCGCCGCGTCGATGCGGGCCAGCGTCTTTTCCATCCGGGCCAGATACATGCGGGTGAGATCCTGGCCGCCGGTGATGCCGCCGAGCGCATTGTTGATGTCGTGGCTCAGGCCCGCGACCAGTGCGGCGATGGCTTTTTCGGTCGAAGCCTGCGCGAGCGCCGCGTCCTTGGCCGCGAGCTCGGCTTCCATCTGCTTGAGGTCGCTTACATCTTCGGAGATGCCCAGGAGATACTCCAGGCGGCCCCGCTCGTCGTAAAGGGGAATCAGGTTGGATTTCAGCGTGGACATCCGGCCGCTGCTCGCGGGGACCGTATGCTCGAAGGTCACGGCGGATCCGGTGCTGAGCGCCGCGTCCTCGAATTCGGAAAGCAGGCGGGAAAGCTGCGGGGAATGGCCGCACAGATCGTCCCACATTTTGTTGCCGATGACGTACCGGCCGCCGTTCCGGCAGTCCTTCATGTAAACGGCCATCGGAAAATTGCCGAAGACCTTGGCCGTGAGGTCGCGGCTCCGGAGCAGTTCCTCTTCGGCCTTTTTTCGTTCGGTGATGTCCTTGGCGATGCACATCACCGAACCGACGCTTCCGTCTTGGGTCTGTACCGGATCGATGCTCGTCATGTAGCAGTGCGTTTCGCCCTGCCGCGGAATCCACATTTCGCTGCTGGAATGGCGGCCGTCGGCGAAGACCTCGCTTACCGCCCTGTGGATCCTATTGGCCTCCTCCTGGGGAAACATGTGCCAGACCAGCTGTCCCGGAATATCCGCGACGTTCATTTCCACGGCCTGGGCGAAGGCCCGGTTGGCGTAGCGGAAGGTTCCGTCGGGGTTGAAGATGAAGATCAGGTCATTGGATTCCTCAAACAGGATGCGGTATTTTTCTTCGCTTTCCCGCAGCGCTTCCTCGTTGTGCTTCTGCCGCGTGATGTCCGTCTGCACAACGATCATGCGCAGCGGGCGGCCGTTCTCGGCGACGATCCTGGCCATGTTCAGCACCCAGCGGTAGTCGCCGTTCTGGTGCCGGATGCGGTATTCGCAGTTGACGGTTTTAACCTCTGACCGGACCAGCAGGGCGAAGGCGGCGAAAGTTTTATCCCGGTCGTCGGGATGGACGAGCCCTTCCCAGAAAGAAATGTCGCCGCCGACATCGCGCGCGCCATAACCGAGTATGGCTGTCCACTGGCGCGAAAAATGCGCTTCATTGCTTTGGACGTTCCATTCCCAGACGCTGTTGCCCGCATCTTCCAGAACCGCCTTCAGCACGTCCCGGCCTTCGCGCCGGGCGCGCTTTTCCCAGCTGGAAAATACGTGCCCAAAGACGTTCCTGATGATCTCGCGCTTGAAAAGAGGCATGCCCCGCCTTTCTCAGTCGATTTTTATTTGATTAACATCTTATGTAAAATGATGTACGCATTCTATTCATGTCGCCGGAAAATGCAAAGGATTTTTCGCACAGCCGGCGCGGTTTTTTTCAAGCTTCGCGCCCGGAGACAAAGCACGGACGCCGCGAAAAGCGGACGGGCAGCGGCGGCGGAAAGGCGGTAACCGACAATGGGACGAAAAGCAGTTGCCGGAATCATCGGAGCGGCAGTGTTGGCCTTATGGCTTGCGGGATCCGTTGCGGCGGCCGATGAACTCCGGCCGGTGCGGGGACCCCTGGACCGGTACAACATCGACCTTTCGCAGAGCTCCGTTTCGGGGCTCTCGGCGGGCGGATTTATGGCCGGCCAGTTTTTTGTGGCCTACTCCGACATCGTGGCGGGCGCCGGCATCTTTGCCGGTGGTCCTTACGGCTGCGCGCGCGGCGACATCATCAAGGCCCTCGACGACTGCATGGCCTGCCCGTCTTTGCTCACGTTTGCGGTGATGAACGATCTGGTGCAGAAAGCCCGCGCCCTGGCCCGCGCGGGCCGGATCGATCCTCCGGAAAATCTGCAAAACAGGAAAGTATACCTCTTCAGCGGGCTGGCCGATAAGACCGTTTCTCCCGGCGTGGTGGACCGGGCCTACGACTGGTATTTGAAAGCGGGCGTGCCGCGCGCCGCCCTCCATTACAAGAAAAGCGTGCCCGCGGGCCACGCGCTGCCGACGGTCGCTTACGGCAACGTCTGCGATGACGTGGACCGGCCGCCCTGGATGAGCGCCTGCCGCTACGACGGGGCGGGAGAAATGCTGCGGCATATCTACGGGCCGCTGAAGCCGGCGCGAAAGGCGACGGGGAGGCTTGTCGAATTCGCGCAAAAGGATTTTGCCGACGTCGCCTCGGCGACGCCCGGGGAACTGGCCGCCCGGGCCGGCCTGCACGAGTTCGGCTACGCGTATGTGCCGCAGTCCTGCGCCCAGGGAGCTGTGTGCCGGATTCACGTCGTGTTCCACGGCTGCCGCCAGATTGTCGACGCGGATCCGGAAGGAAAGGATCTGGAAAAAGGCGGCGTTCCCTTCGGCCTGCAGATGGTTCTCCATGCCGGCTACAACGAATGGGCCGACGCCAATCATTTTATCGTTCTGTATCCGCAGGCGCAGAAAAGCGCGGCCAATCCCAACGGCTGCTTCGACTGGTGGGGGTATCTCGGCGGCGGGCCGGACGCCTACCTGACGAAGGACGCCCCGCAGATGAAGGCGGTACGCGCCATGATGCGGGCCGCCAGCGGAAAATAGGCCATCGAAATTTTTATCCGGGCGTTTTGCGCCGTCCTCCGGCGGTTTTGCCGAAGCATGGCTGTTGCGTATTTACGTCCGCGGTGTTCGGTGATATAAAGGCGCGCCTTGCGGTTCAAGGAAAATCTCGACGGGAGCTGCCGATGGACACCGCAAACATGTTTATGCTGCTGGCGATGGCCGCCTATCTCGCGGCCGTGATCGGAATCGGCATTGCTTACGCGAGACGCAACGACGCGGTCGGCGATTTTTACCTGGGCGGCCGGAAGCTGGGGCCCGTCGTCACGGCGATGAGCGCCGAAGCTTCCGATATGAGCAGCTGGCTGTTGATGGGGCTTCCCGGCGTCGCTTACCTCACCGGGCTCGCGGACGCGGGTTGGACGGCGATCGGCCTGGCCGCCGGCACCTACCTCAACTGGCTGGCCGTGGCCAGGAGGCTGCGCATCTACTCCCAGACGGCGGGCAATGCCATTACCCTGCCTGATTTCTTTTCCAACCGTTACCGGGATTCGAAAAAACTGCTGACGTGGATGTCGTCGGCGGTCATTCTCATTTTCTTCATTCCCTATACCGCGGCCGGTTTTGCAGCCTGCGGCAGGCTCTTCAACAGCCTGTTCGGTGTGGATTACGTTTCGGGCATGCTGCTGGGCGCGGCTGTGGTTGTCGCCTATACGGCCGTGGGCGGATTTCTGGCCGAAAGCGCGAGCGACCTGATTCAGGGGATCATCATGAGCATTGCGCTTTTGGCCATTCTGATTTTTGCGCTCGACTGGGCGGGCGGGCCGGGCGCCGTGATCGACCGCGCGGGCGCACTGCCCGGGTATCTGAGCCTGACCCGGTCGTATGATGCGGTTTCCCGCACCGCAGCGGCTTACGGCTTTGTCTCCATCATCTCCACGCTGGCCTGGGGGCTGGGCTATTTCGGCATGCCCCACATTCTGCTGAGGTTCATGGCCATCGGCGACCGGAAAAAACTGACGCTGTCACGGCGCATCGCGACCGTCTGGGTCGTGGTGTCGCTTTCCGTCGCGGTGATGATCGGCCTGGCCGGCTATGCGCTTTCCGCGGATGGAGGGATTCCGGCGCTGGCGGGCTCGGCCTCCGAAACCGTCATTCTTCACCTGGCGGAGCTTTTGAGCCGCCACGGAGCGCTGTGCGCTCTTCTGGCCGGCGTGGTGCTGGCGGGCATTCTGGCCGCCACCATGTCCACCTCCGATTCGCAGCTTCTGGTCGCATCGTCGAGCGTGTCCGAGAACCTGCTCAAGGAATGCTTCGGCGTCCGGCTGTCCGATCGGGCAACTCTGGTTGTTGCCCGGGCCACCGTGGTGCTCATCGCGGTTATTGCCGCCTTTATCGCCCGCGATCCGGCAAGCTCGGTCTTCGCCATTGTATCGTTTGCGTGGGCCGGCTTCGGCGCTTCGTTCGGACCGGTGGTCCTGTTTGCGCTGTTCTGGCGGCGCTCCACTCTGTCCGGTGCGCTGGCGGGCATGGTAACGGGCGGCGTTGCCGTCTTTGCCTGGAAGTATCTGGTGCGGCCGCTGGGCGGCGCCTGGAACATCTATGAACTGCTGCCCGCCTTTATCGCGGCGAGCGCCGCCATTGTCCTGGTCAGCCTCCTCACAAAGCCGCCCGGGCGCGACATCACCGAAGAATTCGACGCCGTCGCCCGCACCGAAAATTGACGGTCCGCTGCCGCCGGGTTTTTAAAGTTGACACAACCTTGTGTTTTTTGTATCCGTGAAGGAAGTGAAAATAAGCCCTGTTTGTTTTCCGGTCCGTTGCGCGGGTAAATCATGGAGACGAATCGTCTGGTTCAGCAATTAAGGGAATGGGAAAAGGATATTTTCGAGGAATGGCTGCGCCGGATGCGCGCCTCCGGCTGCGTCAATTCCCGGATAACGAACCGCGAGGATTTTTCCAGGCGGTTTGCGGGCGTCATGGCGGCGCTTGACGCCTGCGACCAGGAGCCGCAGTCCTCCCGGCCGGCCCAGAGCGACGACGACAGGCAATGTCTGGCAGAGCCGCTGATCGACGAAGCGCGCTTCGGACGGGAGCGCGGCATGGATCTGGAATTTTTCCTGGGCTATTTCAAGACGCTGATTTCCTGCATCGAAAAGCGGCTGATCGGCATGACGGAGGCTTTGCCCCGAGCGGCCGAGCTGGTGCTGAAACTGAGGCAGGTGGCGGATTTCACGGAGCTGACCGTCATCGCCGGCTGGCGGGCGGCAGGCCCGGACCGGACGCCGCGGCGGACGCTCAATTCCGGAACGTCCGATAAACTGCTCGGCGCGATTTTCATGTCCGTCGGCGAAGGCATTCTGCTGGTCGACGAGGACGGCGAGATTGTCCGGGCCAATCAGCACGCCTGCGAGATTTACGGATTGCAGGAGCAAAACATCGTCGGCGCGGATATCCGGTCTCTGCTGGATGAGGCGGGAGCGGGGCTGCTGATGCGGTACTGCGCCGAAATGGCGGAGGGGCAGCGCCGGCATGCCGAAGTGACCTGTCTGTACGTGGACGGCAAGACTTTTCCCGCGGCCGTGACGGTAACCCGCAGCGACCTCGACGGCCGGAAATACTGGTCGCTTATCGTCCGGGACGACACGCAGCAAAAGGCCATGGAGAAGCAGCTGCGCGAGGACAAGCAGCAGGTCGAGGACATGAACCGGACGCTGAAAACCGTGATGAAGAGCATCGAGCAGGATCGCCGGGATTTCGAAAGCCGGGTGGCGGCGAAAATCAAGACGTCCCTGCTGCCCGGATTGAAGAAGATTGACGCCGCCGCCGAGGCGTCGGTCCGGAAAAGTTACCTGGCCATTCTGGAAGAGCAGCTGGTTTCGCTGACGGCCGGTTTTGAAAAGGAGCTGGACCCGGGGCTCCTCAAACTTTCGCGAACGGAAATTGAAGTCTGCCGCCTGATTCAGGCCGGATCGTCCGGCAAGGAGATCTGCGACGCCATGAAGCTGTCGTTCGAGACGGTTCAGACGCACCGCCGCAACATCCGGCGCAAGCTGGGTCTGAACGGCGAAAAAATGAACCTGCACGCCTTTTTGATGAACCGGGTCTTGTAGCGGAAACAGGAAGGCGCGCGGGTAAAAAAATGAAACATGATAGTAAGGATGCCGGATATGTGGAATGAAGAGTATGACGTGGTGGTCATCGGTTCGGGATTTGCCGGGCTGGCGGCGGCCATTGAGGCGCGCAAGCTTTGCTCGTCCGTGATCGTCCTGGAAAAGATGGCCGTGCCGGGAGGCAATTCCACCATCAGCGGCGGCCTGTTTGCCGCCGCCGGGTCGCCGCTGCAGGCCCGGGACAACATCGCGGATTCGCCGGAACTGATGCTGGCGGACATGCTGGCCGCGGGGCGCAATTACAACCATCGGGAGCTGGCCCGCATCGTGGCCGAACGCTCCACAGGGACGCTTCTGTGGACGATCGACGACCTGGGCGTGAAGTACAAGCCCGAGCTCAGCCACCTGGGCGGCCATTCCGTGCCGCGGACCTACAATACGGCCAATACCTCGGGGGCGGGCATCATCCGGCCGATGCTGGTCCGCTGCCGCGAAATGGACATTCCGATCCGCCTCAAAACATTCCTGACGGGCCTGATTGCCGACGAAAACGGCGACGTGGAAGGCGTCGAGGTCCGCGAGGACTACATCTTTCCCAACCGCGAAAGCGGCGTCGGTAAGCGCATCCGGGCGAAGCAGGCGGTGATTCTGGCGACGGGCGGCTTCAGCCAGGACAAGGAGTTCCGCGCCGTTCAGAATCCCATGCTGACGGAGGACATCGAATGCACGAACCACCGGGGCGCAACGGCGGAAAGCCTCATCTGCGCGCTCGCGGCCGGCGCGACGCCCGTACAGCTGTCCATGATCCAGCTGGGGCCCTGGGCATCCCGCGACGAGGAAGGCTTCGGCGTCGGCTCCATGTTTTCCATGCTGGCCGGCTTTCCCTACGGCATTCTGATCGATCTGCACACGGGCGAGCGCTTCGTCAATGAACAGGCGGACCGCAAGCTCCTGGTGGACGCCATGCTGAGCTCGGGCCGGGAATCGATTGCCATCGTGGACGAGATGGGCGTGCGCCACGCCTCCACGCTGGAGCAGTGCCTGAAGCGGGGCGTCGTGCGGAAATACAATTCAATCGAGGAGCTGGCCGTTGCCAATCAGGTGCCGCTGGCGCCGCTTCAGGCTACCGTGGCCTCCTACAATGCGCTTGTCGAACAGGGGCGCGACGACCGGTTTGGAAAACCGATTCCCCGGGACCTCCAGCCCCTGACCCATCCGCCGTTTTTCTGCATCCGCCTGATTTCCAAGGTTCACCACTGCATGGGCGGCATCCGGATCAATGCCAAAGCGCAGGTCATCCGGATGGCTTCCCATCAGCCCATCGGGCGCTTTTATGCGGCGGGCGAGATCGTGGGGGGGGTGCACGGCGCCAGCCGTCTGGGCAGCAACGCCATTCCCGAATGCCTGGTCTTCGGCCGGATTGCCGGCGCCAATGCGGCCAGTGAAACACCCCGGTCGTCAATCTGACAGGGGCGCAGGCGGTCGGTCTAGTCTTTGATTTCCTTTGCTGGCGATTGCTTCTTCAATCGGGTATTAAAATTTACCCGATATTTACCCGCTAAATCCCCCTTATTCAATTTTTTGTCCGGTGCTAAAAAATTACCGTCATTGATGCGGGCGTTAATCGGGTATGCAGATGAGACGGCACAGCCTCTTCATCCACGGCAGGAGGACATTCTGACGCTTCCCGAATTTTCTCCGCTGTTCAATACAGGGGGCGGACAAGGTCCGCCGGAAACAATGAAATCTTTATTCTTTGGAGGCTGCGATGGAAAAAAATGAAAAGAAGGATGTAAGAGACGAACAACAAACAGTCCAAGGCCTGACCCGCCGTACGCTGCTCAAGGGAGCGGCGGCGCTGGGCGCTTTGACCGCCGGAGGAATGGCGCTCAACATGGCTGCGCCGGGAGCGGCGGAGGCCGTTGAACGGCCCCTGCCCAAAAAGTGGGACGAAACGCTGGACGTGGTCGTTATCGGTTCCGGATTTGCCGGGTGCTCCGCCGCCGCGCAGGCGGCAATCGAAGGCGCTAAAAGCGTGGTGGTTCTGGAAAAAATGCCGACCTACGGCGGCAACTCCATTATCAACGGCGGCGTTTACGCTTCCTGGGACGACAAATTCCACTATCGCGAGAAGCTCAACCTGGGCAAGGACAGCGTTCAGCTGCACATTGAAGACACGCTCAAGGGCGGCGATTTTTTCAGCAATCCGGCGCTGGTGAAGGTCCTGGCGGAAGGGGCCACCGATGCGCTCAACTGGATGATCGACGACGGCGGCGCAGTGATCCGTCCGACAGTTGTGCGGGCGGGCGGCCATTCGGCTTACCGGACGCATGCAACGGGCACCGGCGCGGTTTATGTGAATGCCCTCAAGCGGATCGCGGAAAAGAACGGCGCCAAATTCCGGATGGGCACGCAGGTGACCTGGATCTGGAGAAAAGACGCGAATCCCAAGAGCCCCGTTCTGGGTGTCGAAGTCAAAAAGGGCGGCAAAGTGTCCAATCTTAAAATCACCAAGGGCCTGATTCTGGCCTCCGGCGGATTCAGCCGCGACGAAAAGATGCGCGCCGATCACTACCCCTATCTGGCCGGCCAGTGGAACTGCACGAATCACAAGGGCGCCACGGGCGAAATGATCCGCTACGCCCAGGCCGTCGGCGCGGACACGCTGCAGATGAACTTCATCCAGCTGTATCCCTATGCCGATCCGGATACGGGCATTCTCGACACGCCGGCGCTCTACCCCTTCAACGGACCGGGCAACGGCATCGTTTACGTCACCAAGCAGGGGAAGCGCTTCATCAGTGAACTGGCGCGGCGCGACCATGTGAGCTTCGCGCAGATTGCACTGGGGCCTCAGGGCAAACCCACCTACACGATTTTCAGCGATGAGATGGTGGAAAAATTCGGCGGGACGCGGAAAGAAGTCGAGACGGGCTTGAAGCACAACCGTCTGGTCGTCGCCGACACGATTGCTGAACTGGCTAAAAAAGCGGGAATTCCCGCCGATGCGCTTGTCGATACCATTGAAAAGCACAACCGGTATCTGGCGGAAGGCAAAGATCCCGAATTCGGGAAACCGATTACCAAGGCCATGACACCGATGGTTAAAGGACCCTTCTACGCCGTCGCCCAGTGGCCGGCGGTTCACCACACCATGGGCGGTTTGCGGATCAATGATCAGGCCCAGGTGATTGACGTTTTTGGCGATGTCATTCCCAAGCTCTACGCGGCGGGCGAAGTGGCGGGCGGCGTTCACGGTTCCAACCGTCTGGGCAGCAACGCCATTCCCGATTGCGTCGTCTTTGGACGCGTCGCCGGCAAGAACGTAGCGAAGGCTTAACTTAAAAAATCGGCCCCCGCTTTCGCCCGGCAGGCGGGAAGGCGAGGCCACCGTTGGAAAAAGACGGCGGGGAGGACAAACGTCCTTCCCGCCTTTTTTCTTCATCGGGAAACTTTGGCCGCCCTCCGGACAGCCCTTCCTTTAAGCCGTTTGAACGGCCATCTTTTCGCGGTGGCGCAAAAGGGCAAGCTCAATAAGCCGGTCGAGCAGTTTGCGGTAGGGAAGGCCGGTGGCTTCCCAGAGCTTGGGGTACATGCTGATGCTGGTGAAGCCGGGCAGCGTGTTGATCTCGTTGAGGTAGAAGCCGCCCGTTTTTTTATCGAGGAAAAAATCCACCCGCGCCATGGAATTGCCGTTGAGTGCCTGGAAGCCGGCGACGGCGCAGGCGCGGATGGCCGCGGCCAGACGCGCGGGAAGCTTGGCCGGAATGCGCATCTTGGCGCCCTCGGGGTCCAGGTATTTGGCTTCGTAGGAGTAAAACTCATGCGCGGGCAGGATTTCGCCCAGCACGGACGCCTGCGGTTCGTCGTTGCCCAGCACCGCGCATTCGATTTCGCGGCAGTCGATGCCGGTTTCAATCATGATCCCGGTGTCGAACTGGAGGGCGTAATCGATCGCACAGGCGAGATCCTTTTTTGCCTTGACTTTGCGGATGCCCACGGAAGATCCGGTGCGCAGGGGTTTCACGAACCAGGGCGGACAAAGCTCTTTTTGCGCCCGCCGCAGCACGGCCGCGGGCCGGCTGCCCCATGCAAAGCGGCTGGCCGTTATCCAGGGGACCACCGGAATGCCCGCCTGCGCCAGAAGCCGCTTGGCGAGGTCCTTGTCCATGCCGACGGCTGCGCCGGCCACGTCCACGCCCACGTAGGGAACGCACGCCAGTTCGAGCAGGCCCTGCAGTGTGCCGTCCTCGCCGTAAGTGCCGTGCAGTACCGGAAAGATCACATCGAGGGCGACTTTTTTGCCGCTCTCGATGTCGTAAACGAAGAGCCGGCTTCCCTCTTCAAAATGATTGACGAGCCACGTCCCCTTTTTCTGCAGGGCCAGAACGCGGCCGAAGGCTTTATCCGCGACGATGACGGGGCGGTCCTGAACATACCAGCGTCCGTCGCGGTCGATGCCCACGGCGACGATGTCGTATTTCTGCGGGTCCAGCGCCGCGACGACGGAGGCCGCAGAGCACAAAGACACGTCATGCTCGCCGGACCGGCCGCCGTAGAGCACGCCGATTTTGAGCCGGGACGATTGCCGGGTTTTTCCTGGAGGTTTCATGGTTCATCCTTTTTAATAGGTGTAAGTGACGGCCGATCCGCAGGAGAAACGGTCCGTGTACTGCCCTTCGATGGTGACGCGGAATCCCTTGAAAAGCGGAATATCGGCGCCGAAAAAGGCGCCCGCCGCGGATTTGTTTTTAAAGGAGATGTCGCGGCTTGCGCCCTGGAGGCCCCAAACGGCGGCCGACAGGTCTCCGTCGGCCCGGGCGTAATAAACATAAGGGCCGGCGTAGAGGCGAAGCCCGCCGGGAACTCTCGCCTGGAGGCCCGCGCCGAAATTGACATCCCAGACGTGCTTGAGTTTCAAATCGATCATGTAGGGCGTCGCGCCGGTGACGCCGGTCACATCATCGGTGAAATTGCTGAAGTTGTAGTTTCCCTGGACGAAGGCGCCGACGCCGAAGACGGCGGTGACCGGATAAAAGGCCTTGGCCCCCAGCGTCCCGAAAAATTTCCAGTTTTCGTCAAAGTGCATTTTGGATGCTGTGGTCAGGGCGGAAGCGGAGCGAAAAGCGTCGAAGATTTTGAAATCCGTGATGCCGAGGCGTCCGTAAATTTCCCAGAGGCCGGCCCGGCCGTAAGCCGCCTGCGAGTAAATCTGGTTCTGCCGCGACACAAAATCCGTGTGGCCCGAAAGCGTGTCTTCAACGTAGCGGTAACCGATGGCGGTATTGAGGCCGCCGACGGTTTGGGAGAGGGTCTGCGGCGGACCGAACATGCCGCCCGCCCAGGCGAGCTGTCCCCCCAGCAGCAAAATGAAAAAAACGGTAAGGTATAGTCGTTTCGTAAAAAAATCCTCCCGGCGTTTTATTCCCCGGACTGGGCCGCGTCCGGCCGCGGCGCGTCGCGGCCGGCTTTGCGCAAGCACAGGGATCTGGCCCGGCGTTCCTCCACTTCCTTCATGCGGTACTGGATATAGCCGTTGCGAATCGCGATATAGGGATCGATCGAGGCTTCAATGACCGCTTCGTAGTCTCCGAGCCGCAGCGAGGTGCTGTTGACCGTTTGGAGGGACTTGGTGATGATCGAGGCGTACCAGATGTTCAGAAACGAAAGCGGGTAGAGCACCTGATTGCCGAGAATGTCCACCGAATCGCGTGGGCTGGACGGTCCGAAGAAGGGCCAGACAATATAAAAGCCGTGCCCCACACCGAAAACGCCCAGGGTCTGCCCCAGGTCTGTATCCTGCTTTTTCAAAAGGAGCTCGCCGCCGCCGGCGGGATCCATCAGCCCGCCGATGCCCCACACGGTGTTGATGACGAAGCGGCCGGTTTCCGTGGCCGCGCCGGCGAAGTCCGTCTGCAGGAGGCAGCTCACCAGGCGGGTCGGGTAGTGCAGATGGAAAAAGAAGTTTTTAACGCTGAGGCGCGCCGGCTCCGGGACGACGGCCTTATATCCCCGGGCGACCGGCTTGAGCAGCCAGAAGTACAGCTTATCGTTGACCTGGTGCATGGCCCGGTTGAAGGGTTCGATCGGATCGGCGATCGTGACGGGCTTGTCCGCAAAAGGATCGTCCGCGTCGTCTTCCTCTTCCGTATACTCTTCCTCGAAAGCGTCCTTCTTCGTCTGCGCCGGGGCGGTCGCGGGCGCGGAGGGCGCGGCAGAGACGGCATCCGGCGCAGCAGGGCCGGCAGCCGGGCACAGCCGCGGACCGGTCCACGAAAGGAGCATCGCAAAAAACAGAATCAGGAACAGGCGGTATGTCATGACTTCGGCGACCGTTTAACGTCTAATGGGTTTTGACTTTCTTGCGCAGCGTCGCCAGAAGATCTTCCGGCGTGCCGGAGGCCAGGATTTCGCTGAACTGCGTCCGGTAATTCTGTACGAGGCTCACGTTTTCCACAACCACGTCGTACACCTTCCACTTGCCGCTTTTAAGGATCATCCGGTAGTAGATGGGCACTTCCTTGGAGGAGGTGATGATCTTGGACTGCACTTCCGCCTTGTCGTCCCCGATCAGCGTTTCCTTGTAAAAGACGACTTTCTCGTTGGAATATTCGAGAATCCGGTCCAGGTAGGTCTTTTCCATCACCTGCTCGAACAAGTCGACGAATTCCCGGCGCTGGTCGGGCGTGAACTTGTTCCAGTTGCGCGTCAGTGTGCGCCGCGAAAATTCCATCTCGTCGAACATGTCCTTGTAGATCACGCGCAGCTTTTCCGTCTTGGCTTCCTTGGCCTGCGGACCTTTGAGCTTCGGATCTTTCAAAACGTCCAGCACCCGGGTGACGGTGTTTTCGACGGCAGCGGTCGGAGCGCCGGCCCAGGCCGGCACGGCCAGCAGAAAAAGGATCACCAGACTCCATCCCATAAAACGTTTTTGCATCTTTTAAGCCTCCTGCAGCTTATTTCTTTTCCGGATTTTTCGTTTCGCCTTTTTTGACGTCGCCGAAGGCGTACTTGCTGATGAGCGACTCGATGTCGACGGGGGCCTGCGTGTCCGTGATGACGTCGTTGGGCTTGAGGAGATCGCCGCCGCCGCCCGGATCGATGCTCAGGTACTTGTCGCCGATGAGCCCTTCCGTCTTGATCGCGGCGATGGCGTCATCGTAGATCTTGATGTCTCTTTTGACGCGGATCTCCACGACGGCCCGCTGGTCTTCCTGATCCATGGTGATCCGCTCCACACGGCCGACGTTGATGCCCAGAATGTTCACGGGATTGCCCTTGCGCAGGCCGGACACGGAGGTGAATTTGGCGACGAGCGGATACGTGTCGTCGCCGAACAGATTCAGCTTGCCCAGCTTGACGGTCATGTAGCCGACGCACACCAGTCCTAAAACGACGAAGATGCCGACGGCGGTTTCCAGTGTGTACTTTTTCATACGTTTACTCCCCGGCGGCGCAGGACAGCCGCCCGATTTCTTTTTGTTGAGACCTGGCCAGTAAAATCACCGAATCGATATCGCCCTGGGCCTGCCCTTCGGCGATCCCGGCGAGGATGACCAGATCGACGGATGCGCCGGACGCCGACCGGCAGGCGGTTTCCCCAATGCGGGGCACCATGTACGCGTTGAAGTCGCGGACGAAATCGTTCACGATGCCTTCAGTTTCGGCAAGCGAAGAATAGGGAACCATGGTGATGATTTCGTTTGTGCTGCGGCGGGTGGAAAAGCCGCCGATGGCGCTGAAGTGCTTGTCGATGTAAAGCCCCATCGTCGACAGGACTTCCTGCGCCGTATCGTACCCGACGCGCGACATGATCGCGTGCAGCTCCTGGAGACCGAAAACCACCAGGCAGTAGGGATCTTTCTGCGACCGCCGCTTCATCTGAACGTGGTTGAGAATCTTGAACTGGCGCCGGGAGTACAGGCCGGTCAGCTCTTTCTGCAGCGCCTCGAGCGAGCCGATGACCTCGTCCATGAAGGGATGGTCGAAGCTTTCCAGCTCCTCCGGCGTGCCCTGAAAGACGATCTGCCGGTTGTAAAGCGCGAGGATGCGGTTGGAGATGAAATACACGTCCGGAATCTCGTGGCTCACCAGGATGGCGGTGAAATTGAATTTGCGCTGATACTGGGCGATCATGCTCAGGATGGCGTTCTTGCGGACCGGGTCCTGCCCGGTGGTCGGTTCGTCGAACAGGACGATCTGCGGATCCGTAATCAGCGCGCGCGCCAGCGCCGCCCGCTTCTGCATGCCGCCGGAAAGCTCCGACGGGTACTTGCCGACGGCTTCGGTAAGCTCCGTTTGCTTGACCCGGGCCATGACCCGGCGGTGGATTTCCGTTTTCTTCAGATTGGTGGTCTCCCTGAGCGGGAGCGCGATGTTGTCATAAACCGTGAGCGAATCGAACAGCGCGTTTTGCTGAAACATGTAGCTGATCCGCGCCAGGGAAGCGTCCAGGACGGATTTTTTCGTCCCTGAAATCGGCTGGCCGCGAAACAGGATCACGCCTTCGTCGGGCTGGATGAGCCCGATGATGTGCTTGAGGATCACGCTTTTACCCGCGCCTGACAGGCCGATAATCGTCGTGACCTGGCCTTCGTAAATCTGCAGATTTACCCGGTCCAGGACCGTCTTATCCCCGAAGCGCTTGGTGACATTTTGAAATTCGATGAGCGGCGCGTCCATTTTCTCTCACTAAATCAACAGGGAGGTGACTACGTAGTCCGATACCAGGATCAATACGCAGGAGATCACCACCGCCGATGTGGTGGCGAGCCCCACCGCCTGGGCGCCGTGGCTGTCGCGGCGCATGTGCGCGAAGTAGCCCTGGTAACAGCAGACGGTGGCGACGAGCACCGCAAAGACGATCGACTTGACAAATCCGTTGGTGACGTCGGCCAGAACCACGTAAACCTGTGTGCTGTGCCAGTAGACACCGGCGTTCAATCCCAGGAGCATGACTGCGGAAAGGTACCCGCCGAAAATGCCCACCAGATCGGCGACGGCGGTGAGCAGCGGAAAACTGATGATCGCCGCGATGATTTTGGGGCTGACGATGTAGCGGATGGGATTAATGTGCATCGTCTGCAAAGCGTCGATCTGCTCGCTGATGCGCTGGATGCCGATTTCGGCGGCGATGGCCGAGCCGGCGCGCGCCGTGATCATGATGGCCGTGAGCACCGGGCCCAGTTCCATGATGAGCGACAAAGCCACCAGGGATCCCACCGCCCCTTCCGCGCCGAACTGCGTCAGCGCGTGATAGGCCTGCAGACCCAAAACCATGCCCGTGAACAGGCTGACCAGCATGATGATGGTGAGGGAGCGGGCGCCGATGAAGTAAATCTGCTGGATGATCTTGGAAAACTGTTTGCGCCGGAACGCCTGCCACAGGGCGAGCGCCAGGAAAATCGCCGCCGCCCCCAGGTTGTTGACCCAGCCGATCACCATCCGCCCGATCGCGGCAAAAGGATCCAGCCACGACCAGCCTTCCCGGGTGCCATTGTTGTTGTATTGAGTCCTTATGGTTGCATCAAACGCCATTTACAGGTTCCTTGGGTGCGACGGATCGTTTACTGTTCTGCGGGCCGATAGTAACATCGGCTCCATCTTTTGACAAGAAATTCCTTGTTCGGGGAAAAGACGAAAGAATAATAATATCTTGTAAAATTCGTCTTCGGGCGCGGCCAAAACCCGGGCGGTATTGACACGCGCCGGGAGAATGGATATATTGCCGCCAGCTATAACGAGTGAAGGTGTTTTTATGATTCGTTATTTTAACCCAGCGCAGATCCCGGTGGCGGCCAGGGCGTTTAACGACGCGGAAAAACTGGTGCTGCGCCATTTTCGTTTGAGCGAAAACGACCTGCGCAAAAACAAATACGATGTAAAAACGCTTGCATTTCTCGAAGAGCATGAAGTAAAGGACGGAGCGTTCGCACATTTGTGCAAATATTCCTATGAGAAGTCTTCCGAAACGGTTCCGGAAGAAAAGGAAGGATTTGATTTCTACCGGGTATGCCTGCAGGACAACATCATTCTCGACGCGGTGGACCGGGCCAATTCCTTCATCAAGTTGAACCCTTTGATGCTCTACATCGCGGTGCATGAACTGATTCATGTTTTGCGCTTCGGCGACGGAACCGCCGACTTTGAAGCCTCCGCGGAAGAAAAGGACCGGGAAGAAAAGATCGTCCACAATCTGACGCGCAGCGCTCTCGAACCGGTCCGGCACAAGGAAATGGATATGGTTCTGGACTGCTTCAGCGGCCAGTTCGCGATCAGCGATTTATATCATTAATCTGAGGAGGTTGACTTATGCCTATCTATGAATATCGGTGCAAGAAATGCGGCAAACAATTCGAGGCGTTTCAGGGCATCACGGAGCCGGATCTGAAAACCTGCAAGTTCTGCAGGGGGAAGGTTCAGAAAATGATGTCGCTTTCGTCCTTCAGTCTGAAGGGGAGCGGCTGGTACGCGACCGACTATGCGGGCAAGAAACCGCAGCCGGCCAAACATAAAGAGGAATCCTCTCCGGCCGAGACCTCTCCGGCCGCGGCCGATTCTTCGGCGGCAGCAGGC
>Ga0228535_1002035_pt1 | contig 22863 bp, 23 predicted proteins | sample SJ1metagenome_FD_168457 | JGI IMG/M metagenome (GOLD analysis project Ga0228535, IMG submission 168457) | Enriched culture of PCE-dechlorinating microbial communities from Ithaca, New York, USA - SJ1 | ecosystem: Engineered > Modeled > Simulated communities (microbial... > Unclassified | place... | reverse complement strand
CCGCCACCACGTTCTCCACGTTATCCTTGTTCACATCGAAGCACACCACCTCGTGGCCCGCCTTCAGCAGGTTCTTTGCCATGGGCTTGCCCATGATGCCTAGTCCGATGAATCCAATCTTCATAGTTGTTTCCTTTCTTGAGTATGTGAGTTACTTGCTGCGCAGCTTTGCCATCTCGGCACGCCACAGGCGCAAATCAGCAAGATCCAGTTTACCGTCCTCGGTCGCTTTGCATCCATTGAGGACGGGAAGCTCAGCCTGTTGCATCTGACGGCAGGCATCGGCAACCTGGTCGGCAACTTCGTTGGGGATCAAGACAGCACCGTGCTTGTCGGCATGGATGAGATCGCCGGGACGCACGATCAGGCCGCCGATTTCCACCGGAGTACCGGTTGTCTCCATATGAATGTATCCATGAGAAACCAAGGTACAGGAGGCAAGATAGGTAAAGCCCAGCGAGTAGGCCTCGTCGAGATCGCGCACCCCGCCGTTGGTCACCACACCCATGCAACCAAGCGCCTTGTGTACAGTAGTCTGCACTTCTCCCCAGAAGGAGCCGATCGGCTCTTCATCGATATCCTGAATGATGGAAATGGGTGTCGAAGGACAATCGAGAATGGACTGATAATACGCATACAACGTCTCCTCGTTCTCCTTGGTTCCCGGATACCTGGCACTGATTTTTGCAGTGCAGGCATAGCCGACGATTGGTTTTCTATCAGGAAAGAGTGCCTTGATGGCCGGTGAGGTGAATCCTTCGGTCTTGCTTCTCAGCTTGAACTTTTCGATGGCGTTACACACTGTCGGGGTATCGAACTGTCTGAGTTCCTCTAATTGCGCTTCTGTCAAATACTTCATAGAACCTCCATGGATGCTCGTGGTACAGGCGGATTGTTGACCGGCCAGGAAGGAGTCTTTCCGGACAACACTTCATCAATTCCTTGGGCTGCAAACAGCGCCATGCGGATTTTTGCATCGCTTGTCAGTGCTGCATTATGCGGAGTAAGCAACAAATGCTCAATCGCCAGCAACGGATTATCCGCCTTAGGCGGTTCATCGTTCATCACATCAAGTGCCGCTCCAGCTATCAAACCCTGTTGCAACGCCTCAAGCAAGTCAGCTTCCACCAAGATTTCACCGCGTGCAAGATTCAAAAAATACGCACTTTGTTTCATCAATCTGAACTGATCGATGGTAATTGTCTTGTTGTTCTGCTCACTTGCAGGATAGTGTGCCGAAACATAGTCGCCTAGGCGGAATGCATCGTCAAAGTGTTCGAGTTTTTCCACATAGTCGGGTGTATCCATTTGATCCAGCAAGGGATCATAGGCATACACCTTCATACCAAGTCCATAATGTGCTTTCTTTGCCACCAGCTTGCCGATTTTTCCGTAGCCCAGCAAGGCGAGCGTTTTCCCTTCAAGATCCATGCCCGCCTTGCGGTTGCGAAAACCGTAATCGGCGGCATGGGCGGCTTTGTTGCTCTCCAGCAGGTTCCTACCCAAAGCGATAATGAAACCGATCGTCATCTCCGCCACCGAGTTGGAATTTGAAGTGGCTCCGTTGGTCACCCAAATCCCCAATTCTTCGGCATGGGCCAGATCGACCTTGTCCACTCCGACTCCATGGCGGGCCATGACCTTCACCTGTTTGGCAGCATCCAGGATTTCCTTGTCATACGCTTCGTTGCGAAACAAAACCGCATCGACATCAGCAATATCGGCAAGCAGGGAGGCCTTGTCGGTCCCTCTCCCCATACGTATGGAATAGCCCCGTTCACGAAGGTAGGCTTTGCCCACCTCGGCGATATCCTCGGGAATCAACACGACTGCCTTCAATGAGTTTCCTCCGAACGAACGCTTTTCACCAATTGCACGGCCTTTTCCCAAGCAGAGATGAAACTGTCGCGGAAATACATTACCGGTCCATAATGCTCGAATTCCTCAATGCTCAATCCACCTTCCTGATAGGCCTGATTGAATTGAGGCAGTTTGTTCTGCAAGGCGTCAAGCACCATTGGCTGCACTGGATTGAACAATCGACTCACAACAGGCTTGTCTTGCTCGATCAGGGCGTCGCAACTTCCCACCCAATTCATGGTGACACACACATCACCGCCCACCATCTCATAGAAGTCATCCAAGGTACGGGCTCCACCACTGATGAATCCCATGCCATAACCCCGATCGTGGTTCAGCTGGTAGACTTTCTTGGCTATTACCATTCCGGCCTGATGCAATACATCGCCATTGATATCGATACCTTTAGCTTTCACATCCTTACGAAGCCACTCATTGAAAATGCCCGTGATCAAGGAGAAATACATCACCGGCTGCTTGCCTGTCTGTGCATGCACACGCTGGTAGATTTCTCCCAAGGCAATCACCTGATCGACACCCATGACCTCGGTGGCATTGATGGGGGTTCCTTCGGCGAGCAGAATCTCCAACGCCTTCAAGCCACTTTCAGTTGCAGGAATCTTTATCATGATGTTGGGATTCATGCGGCGGTTCAACCGCGCTTCATCAAGAATCACCTGATAATCCTCTTCATGAATCGGATCACCCTGGATGCTTACATAACCATATTTGCCATGACTTTTCTCATACACATCCATGAAGATGTCGGAGACCCCTTTGATCAATTTACGCTGAAGAATACAAATGACCTCATTATCATCCCCTGTTTCAGCAAGAGTCTCCCTAAGCAGATTGAGTGCGTACTCCTTCTCCTGCGCATGGGTGAGCATTTTCCAAACATACGAAGGATTCTGGGTGCAACCGGTGGCGCCGCTTGCGATACCGATTGCAGCCTCTTCCCTGCTTACATTATTCACCCAGAACTTGGTGGGGGTCAGCTGGGCAACCCTCTGAAAATAATTCATTGCAAACTCCTTAGAACGTACTTTCACTGAATTTCTTTACATTGGCACGAGCCAGCGCTCCCAAGGAAAGCGTATCGCTCATACACGTCACCAGATGAGCACCTTTCTCGAACTTGGCCTTCGCCGCATCCCAGTCAGGCCCCAAGGCCATCAAATACTTGGACGATGCGAGCACCTTTGCCTCAACCTCTTCAAGCGCAGCCTTGGCCTGAGGTGCTTGTGCATTGCCCAAATACCCAAGGTTGGTTGCCAAGTCAACAGGTCCGACCATAATCCCGTCAAAGCCATCGAGCTTGAGGATCTCATCCAGATTCTCCATTCCCTTGGGCGACTCAATCATCAAAAACAGCATGACCAATTCATTTGCCTTGGTGAAATAGGAAAGCGGATCATTGCCGTAATGAGCTGCCCTGGTACTGCCGGCCACTCCCCTGACTCCAGTCAGTGGATACCGTACAGCGGCGATGGCAGCCTTGGCATCTTCAACCGTTTCCACATTCGGAACGATGATGCCGTACGCCCCTGCATCCAAGATTCGCTTGATGGTTACAAAGTCATTCCAAGGAACCCTGACAAAAGGAACGGCAGGATAGCCATTCATCGCCTGGAACTGCGTTACCAACGTTGCCAGATCTACAGGTGAGTGTTCCATGTCGATGACAATGACATCCATGCCGGCATCGGCAAGCACCTCGGTCGTAATATTGCTTGCAGCCTGGGCCCATGCTGCAAGTACTTTTCCACCTTTTTGCAAGGTTTCCTTCACTGCGTTGTAATTCTTTCCAATCATCACATCTGTCCTTGCGTTTGTTCCAATGCCTCAGCCCGCCTGTTCGCACGAGGCAGCAATATCGCAAAGGCCACCGTGAGCAAGAGGAAGAAAAGAGAATCGAAATTCGTTATAAAAACCAGGGGGTTTCCGCTGCTTATCGTCAGTGAAGTCCGCAGATACTGTTCAGCCAACGGTCCGAGAATAACGGCCAGGATAAATGGCACGTTCGGGTATCCTTGTTTCTTGAAGAAGTACATGACCACACCGATCAGAAGAGCAACACCCATCTGGAAGGCCGAGTAGGTTGCCGCAAAGACACCAAGAATGGCAATCAGTGCGATGGAACTATACAGAACCAACCGGTTGATTCGAACAATCTTCAGATAGTACGGACCAAAGAGAAACAGACTCAGCGGCATCAGTACAGCAGCGCTGATCAACAGGGCCATATACATGGGAGCCATGACGTGCATCTGTTTGACCAACAAATCGGGACCTGGAACGACACCATAGACCATCAAGACACCAAGGATGATGGCAGTTGTACCGTCACCTGGGATACCCAAGGAGAGCATCGGCACCATTGCACCGCCGCACATGGCATTGTTGGCAGTCTCTGCAGCAACAAGGCCATCCACCGCACCTGAACCAAATCGTTCGGGGTGCTTGCTCACCCGTTTGGCTTCAACATAGGAGACAAACGAGGCCATGGAAGCACCTGCGCCGGGAAGTACACCGATCATATACCCGGTAAGAGAACTCTTTATATATGTTTTCCAACCCACTTCCTTCATTTCCTGCAAAGAGGGGAAGAAATCACGGCGCTTGAACCGTACGCTGTTGGCTGCAGAAGTCATTTTCTTGTATTCGGCATTGTTGACTGTTGCCTGGTCAAACAACTCGCTGATGGCGAAGGCCCCGATGATCAGGGTGGTTAAGTCGATGCCTTCAATGAGATTGGGAATGCCAAACGTAAACCGGGAGACTGATTTGAGCGGGTCCATGCCGATGGTTGACAGCATTACACCGAATGCCATGGTGAGCAGCGCCTTAGCACGTTTTTTCTCAACAATCACGATGACCACAAGGGCAAAGAGAATCAAGGAAAACTTGCCGGGAGTCCTGATCTTCAATGCAAGGCTTACGGCCAGCGGAGAAACAAAGATCAACAACAAGGCACCAATAGCGCCACCGATTGCAGATCCGATGGTAGCATGCCCGATCGCCTTGGCTCCCAAGCCATTCTTCATCATTGGATGTCCTTCCATACAGGTCATCAAGGCTGAAGGTGCTCCTGGAATGTTGATGGTGATTGCAGTGATGCTTCCCGAGTAGATACCCGACATATACACTCCCATGCACATGATCAGGGCATAGGTCATCGGCATCGTGTAGGTCATCGGCAGCAAGAGTACGATAGCCAGCATGGAAGTCAAGCCGGGCAGGGCACCAAAAATAATTCCGATGAAGAACCCGATTGAAAGGTACAGCAGGGAAAGCGGTTGGAACACTACCGGCGTTCCGGCAAGAATTTGCAGTATTTGATCCATGACTTACCTCCAGAAATCCGGGAATCTGATGTCAAAACCGATGACATACATTACATAGACAACGACCCCGACCAAGAGGGAATAGATGATTTTTCGTTTGATATTCTGCGGTTTGTCATCATACACAAGCATGAAGCAAAACACATACAATGGAGCGAGTATCGTAAAACCGACTGCTTCAAACAGCAGAATGAACACTGCCATGATCAGAACAATCAAGGCAGGCTTGATGCTTTTCTTTTTCTTGGTGACAACCACCGTGCCGTTCTCGGCAAGTTCTTTTTTCACCGACTTCATTCCATCGAGAAAAAGCTTGATGGCTGCCGGGGAGGCAATCAGGAAAATCAAAAAGGGGAAAGAAGACTCGCTGAGCAGGCCCTCAACCATCGGAGGGGCCATTTGCAGGGCGCTTACCACGTATATTATCAGGGCTATCTGCATGAAAAAGGGGATGGTTACCTTTGTCTGCAAATATGGCTTAAGGGTTTTCATAAGGTGTAGTTACTCCGTAAGAAATACAGTCGGTTTCAAGGGCTACCGCATGGACTGACCATGCGGTAGATTTGTGATTTCCAACAATCAATGCAATGAAACGTAAGAAGTCTGCTTATTTGATAACGCCGGCATCCTTGAGAGCCTGCAGAGCCTTGGTCTCGCCTGCAATCTTTCCGTCGATGAAGGTCTTCAACTCTGCGCCGCTCTTGAAGTCGGGGGTAACACCAACTGTTGCAGCCCAATCAGCAAATTCCTTGCTGGTTGTAGCAACACCGTAGGCTTTTGCCAACTTCTCGACTACGTCGGCAGGAGTTCCTGCAGGGACGGCAAGCGTCAGGAAGGAACCGGAAAGGAGGCTGTCGGAAAGACCAAGCTCCTTGCTTGTGGGAACCGTGGGATAGCCTGCGTTGCGCACAGTACTGAACTCTACCACTCCAACGGCATCACCACTGCTGAGAATCGGTGCAAAGTCACCAAGGCTGGTAATTGCAGCATCGACCTCACCATTGAGGATGGCTTCACGCTGGGGAGCGGAACTCTGATAGGAGATCATATTGAACTTCACACCATAGAGTTCCTGGATCTTCAGGGCCAGCAGGTTTACACGGCTTCCGATTCCCTGGTCTGCAACACGGATTTTACCAGGATTGGCTTTTGCAGCAGCAATAAGGGCGTCGAAGGTCTTGTAGGGAGAATTCTTACCGACCATGATGGCATCGGGTTCCTGGGTGATCAAAGCGAAAATCTCGAGTTTTGCCAGGTCATAGCCTTTGATCAGACCAGTGAACGGAGCATTGATGATTGAACCGTAGTTCAGGTTTCCGATCGTGTATCCATCAGCTTTTGCACCCATCAGCAGGTTCGGACCAACAGCATCGTCAGCACCGGGCTTGTTCACAAAATATACAGACTTTCCCAATTCCTTCTCAGCGAGCTGAGAGACTTTGCGGGAGATGGCATCCGTTCCGCCACCAGCACCGGAGCTGACGATGAATTCAATATCCTTGCTTGGATATGCTTCAGGAGCACCTTGGGCAAACAGGGCAGAAGCCGCCAGCAGAACACAAGTCAGAAGAACAAGAACTTTCTTCCCTTTCATAAGAACCTCCACATGATCGGACTCTCCCCATTGGTTTGACCGATCACTTAGTGTTATTGACCCCGTAATACGGGGTTGTAAATCTGTTTATCACTGATTATCAGATTCACATGTTCAAAGTATATCATCCATTTTCAAATTGTCAACAAAATTCAACATGAATCAAACACAAAGATATTTCTTTTCTATAAAAGCAATTATACAAACTAAACCGGTCAATCAACCCGTTTAGCATACCATAGAAAGCACGAAGCCTCAGTGATTCATAGCCAAACGGACCATTCTTCTGTTGCTGTGCTGCTCGGCAATATCAGCGGCACGCAGGCTGTCTTGATCACGAATCGCCTCATATAAATCACGGTGATCCTTGCGTGACTGGGGAAACTCCGATACGAAATCGGCATAGTGCAGACGAGCCTGCCTGAGCATGGAATGAATGACGGTGATCAGGCTAAAGAAAAGTGCATTCCTGCTGGCATTCGCCAATTTTGCATGATATGCCTCATCGAGGCGAACCATCTCGGCATGCTCGGTGGCGGTCTCCATTTGGTCAAGAATCTTTTTCATCTCCGCCAGATCCTCTATGGTTCGTATGTTGGCGGCACGTTTTGCAATCCCCCGCTCCAGGGTCGTTTTCAATTCATACAAGTCAAAAAGCGGAGGTTCCACATTCATATACATCGCTTCGAACAACAAGGCAAAAGGGCCAAGGATATTGGAAAGGCCCATATCGGCGACATAACAACCGGAACGAGGAAGGATCTTGATCAATCCCATGGCCGCAGCACGAAGACAACCCGAACGGATCTGGCTTTGCGAAACATTCAACTCATTGGCAAAGGTCCGGATCGAGGGAAGCTTATCCCCAGGTTGCAGGCCTTTCTCACGAATGTACCGAACCAACGAGAAGACCATCCTATCCTCTTCATCCCTGCAAAGACCATCGATCACTTCGTCCATATCATCCTTCCAAATCTGATTATCACTTAATAGAAGATGACACTCTTTTGGACATACTGTCAAGAATTTACGCACCGATCCCACCATCTCTTGCACTCTTTCATTGACATACCCCATGGCCAAGTTTAGTATATATCTGATATATCATTTGAGGAGCATACCATGAACGAACCATTATCCAGCTACATGAAAGTCGGTCTCATTCACTTCATGGCCTATCCGGTCGCAAGTGGGGAGGGACCCATAGTTGAAACATTCAAGAAAATCGCCGCAGATCCCTTCTTTGAAGCTGTGGAAGTGACGTGGATTCGCGATAGCGAAGCAAGGAAACAGGTTCGCTTCATGAAGGAAACCGCCGCGCTCACCCTCGCCTATGGTGCACAACCCCGACTGCTTTCCACCAAGATGAATATCAATGACCTGGATGAGGCAAAACGTCAGGCAGCGGTAGCCAACTTGAAAGAAGGCATCGATGAGGCATATGAACTGGGTGCCAGTGCCTTTGCGTTCCTCAGCGGCAGGTATGAGCAAGAGACCTTGGAAGAGTCGTATAAGGCGCTTGTGGCTTCCACGAAGGAAATCTGCGCGTATGCAGCAACGAAGGGAAGCATGAAGATCGCCCTGGAGGTTTTTGACTACGACATCGACAAGAAAAGCCTCATCGGACCTGCCTCCTTGGCCAAGCGGTATGCAAAAGAGATTCGCAAGGACTATCCCGAGTTCGGTTTGTTGGTCGATCTCAGCCACATCCCCCTGCTTCATGAAAGCATTGAACAGTCATTGTCACCGGTCAAGAAATACATCACCCATGCCCACATGGGCAACTGTGTCGTCAAGGACCCTTCTCTTCCCGGCTACGGCGATTTACATCCCCGTTTCGGCTTCCCCGGAGGCGAGAACAACGTACAGGAGTTGGCCGACTACCTGCAATTCCTGCTGTCGATAGGATTTTTAAACAAGGAGAATCGACCGGTTGTAAGTTTCGAAGTTAAACCGTTTGGCAATGAGGATCCCGATTTGGTGGTTGCCAATGCAAAACGGACCCTCGTGCTTGCATGGAACAAGGTTAAACCGATAAAAGACTAGCGAAAAAAGGGTATGACATGTATCATGCATCAGAAGACGGAGGATATCGAATGCAATCGGTAGCGCAGCAAGGTGCAGTTTTTCAGACAGCAGCTGAAAAAGCGTATGAGATCATCAGCAAGAAAATCATGAAAGGCGAATATGAGCCTGGTATGAGATTGGTTCGCCGCCAGCTCGCCCAAGAGCTTGGTGTCAGCCCCATTCCCATCCTAGAGGCTATGAAGCGCCTGGAGCAGGACGGCTTGATCGAATACAAGGCACATTGGGGCTCCATCGTAACCATCCCCACCGTCGAACGGGTCATGGACATGTTTGCCTTCCGCGAGGCTATTGAGTGTCAGGTGGCAAGAATCCTTGCCACCAAAGCCACGGAGGAACAGAAGAAAGCACTTCGCTCCCTTGCCGAGGAGTTGGATGTTCTCCGCTTTGAAGGCACGGAAACAGAAAAAATAACCCAGTTGCACATCCGCTTTCATGTCATGATGGCGGAGTGCACAGGCTTTTCCTCCCTCATCACCGGCCTTCAGAAGATCAACTTCACCTGGCTGCTCTTCAATGCAGTGCAATCAAGGCGCGCAAGACCTGCCATCCAGCGGTATTGGCATGTCACCCTGATCGACAACATTCTTGATCAAGACCCGGACAAGGCGGAGAAAGTAATGCGCGACCATATCTACGACTCGTACTACCCTTTCATCGAGGATTTGAAGAACTCCTCAAGTAAGTAGGGAAGTAAAAGTCGCAGAAAGTACAAGTCCTACTTCAGTAAATAATTATTGGATAATCAGTACCAGTAAAAAGGTTTTGTTTGACAGCTGGTAATATACATGATATATCATCTATATCTGTTGTTTTCTGTCATAGGAAAATTACAAAACCACGAAAGGAGCATCCATGAAACAGACACATCTACGTTTTATTGTCATCGTTACCGTCCTGGCACTGATTGCAAGCTTCGGCTTGTTCGCGGCAGGGGCCAAGGAAAGTGCTGCAACACAAGCAGATCCGGCAGCCACCTATCCTGAAAAGCCCATTCAGATTATCGTCCCGGTTGGAGCCGGTGGTGATACCGACCTTAATGCCCGCCTCTTCTCCAAGTACCTCGAAAAGGAACTTGGTCAGAGCCTTGCTGTGGTAAACGTCACCGGCGGTGGCGGGACGATCGGCATGCAGCGCGTTCTCGACTCCGACGCCGATGGATACACTGCCCTTTTCTTCCATGGCGAGGCGATGATCCCCAAGATCGCAGGACTTGTCGATTACGGCATAGAGGCTTTTGACATGGTCGGCATCGGACTGCTGGACGACACCACCGTATTGGCAACCCACCCCGGCATGCCCTTCAAAACACTGCCCGAATTCATCTCCTACGCCAAGGCAAATCCCGGCAAGGTGGAGTTCGGCATGATGACCGGCGGCTATCCGCACCTCGTTGGTATAGTGCTTGAAGCCGAAGCCGGCATCGATTTGAATCTGGTTGACGTCGGCGGCAATGCTGCAAAGACGGTCGCCCTGAAAGGCCGCAAGACCCAGGTAATCAACACCCAGTACGGCCTTACCCTCGACTACTTCAAGAGCGGTGACTTCGTTGTGCTCGGCCTGACTTCCAAAGAACGCAATCCTCTCTTCCCTGATGTTCCCACCACCGCCGAACAAGGTCTGGACCTTGAATTCAACAAGTTCTTCTTCGTTGGTATGCCCAAGGGCACTCCCAAGAGCATTGTTGACAAGTTCAGCGCAGCAATGAAACGCGTTGTTGAGAATCCTCAGTACCAAGCAGAAGCTGCCAAGTACTTTGTCACTCCGACCTACATGGCTCCGGAGCAGGCGACCGAGCATGCACAGCAGGTCTATGAATACTTCGCCCAGTACCAGGACCTCTTCAGGGGAACTTCGAAGTAACACATCCAAATCTTCTTCAGTGCAGGGCCCTGAAAAGGGCCTTGCACATACTTATCGAGGGTATTCGTTATGAACAAGAAAACAATCGGTTTGGGATTCTTCAGCATAGCCTTGGGAATCGCCATCCTGATCATGAGCAACGATATCAGGGACTTCGCTGCAGTAGGCGTCGGAGCAAAATTCTTCCCCCGTATTGCGGCTGCCGGATTCATGATTCTTGGTGCCTTGCTTGTATACCAAAACCGCACCATGCTCTTCGTGCGTTCACACTCAGAGACTGCCAGCATGAAAGGGTCCTCCTTATCACCTGTGCTGACCCTGGCAATCCTTATTCTCTATCTTGCCCTGATTCCGATCTTGGGCTACATCATCGCCTCAACACTCTACATATTCGGTCAAATCCTCATTCTGAACCGAGGCAACAAGCAACACTACCTACGCTATGCCACCATCTCCATCTTCAGTGCAGTGCTTACGTATCTGTTGTTTGTAAAAGTATTCAGCGTCATGATTCCCGCGGGAATCCTCGGGTAAAGGAGTAGATCACATGATTTTGGAAGGAATTCTGGCCGTTTTCACGGTAAAAACTCTATTGCTCATCTTCGGGGGAACCGTTCTGGGAATCCTCTTCGGGTCCATTCCCGGTATTACGGTTACCATGGGAGTCGCCCTCTTTCTCCCGATCACCTTCAGTATGAATGCGGTGGAAGGCCTCTCCCTTCTGATGGGCCTCTACATCGGCGGGACCAGTGGAGGACTCATATCAGCCATTCTGCTCAACATACCAGGAACTCCGGCATCGGTATGCACCTGTTTCGACGGAACTCCGATGGCCCGGAACGGACAAGCAGGAAAAGCACTGGGCATCGGCATTGTATTCTCGTTTCTCGGTGGCATATTCAGCCTGTTGGTCCTCTATTTCATCTCCCCGTTGGTGGCTGAAGTAGCGTTGAACTTCGCCTCGTTTGAATACTTCTCCATCGGAATCTTCAGCCTCACCCTCGTTTCCACCATGTCGGGCAAATCGTTGGTCAAAGGCCTGTTCAGTGCTCTGCTTGGGTTTGCCTTCACCTTCATCGGCATGGCCCCCATCACAGCCTTCCCTCGTTTCACCTTTGGCATCAAGGAGTTGAACGGGGGAATCAGCCTGCTGCCGGCACTCATCGGCTTGTTCGCCGTCGCCCAGCTGTTTGAAGCATCCGAGCAAGGCGCAGGGGAAAAAGTTAAACCGGTGGAGTATGCCATCAAGGGCTTCGGGTTCTCTCTGAAGGAATTTTTATCGCAGAAAATTAACTTCCTCCGCTCGGCGGTGCTGGGTACCGGTATCGGCATCCTGCCCGGTCTTGGCGGGGCCATCTGCAGCGTAGTCTCGTACGGCATTGCCAAGAACCAATCGAAGACTCCTGAACTCTTTGGAAAAGGGTCCATCGAGGGACTCGTTGCCAGTGAGACTGCCAATAATGCATCAACAGGCGGGGCTTTGGTTCCCCTGATGACCCTCGGCATTCCCGGAGACAACACCACCGCCATCCTGCTGGCCGGCTTTATGATCCACGGCATCACCCCGGGGCCCCTCTTGTTCGAGAACAACGGGGTGCTCGTGTACGCCATATTCACTGCACTGCTTATATCGAATATTTTCATGCTCATCAGTGAGTTCGGAGGCATGCGCCTCTTCGTCAAGATTCTTGCCGTTCCCAAGCATATCCTGCTTCCCATCGTACTGACCCTGTGTGTAATCGGATCCTACGGTCTGAACAACCGCATGTTCGACGTATGGACCATGCTCTTCTTCGGAGTTCTCGGATTTGGCATGAAGAAGTTCGACATACCCGCTACGCCACTGCTGCTTGGTTTCATTTTGGGACCCATCATCGAGACGGAACTGCGCCGCGGTCTGATGAGAAGCCAGGGAAGTTTCCTTCCCTTCTTTACCGAGCCTATCAGCGGCGTCATTCTCACCCTTACCATCCTTATCGTCCTGTTTTCAGCCTTTAAAGCGACTCGAAAAAGGAAATCCAATCAGCACCAGGAGGTGCCTACATCATGAAACGTACTATAACCTGCAACACCTCGGACCTTGCATTCTGGGATAAGACCGCCGATTTGGTCGATCAATTCATCGACATACCGCTCAACTACCGACAAAGCGGGCACCCCGGGGGATCACGCTCCAAAGTACACATGCTGCTCTCGCTGATGCTCAGCGGAGCCATGGTTTGGGACATCCGCGACAGCGACAAACCCTTCGGGGATAAGTTTGTCCTCGGTTGCGGTCATACCATTCCCCTTGTCTATGCCACGTTGGCTGTGCTCAACGAAGCGTTGCGCTTTGCCTACCAACAGACCGGTGACAGGAAATACCTGATTAAAGACGCAAAAAACCGTGCACTCTATTGGGAGGACCTGTTGGGTTTTCGACATCGGGGAGGGCTTTCCGGCCATGCCGAGGCAAATGGAAAGACTTCATTTTTGAAGGCCAACACCGGCCCGTCCGGTCATGGCACCCCTGCAGCAGCCGGTCTGGCATTTGCGCTGAAGCGAGCAGGAGCCGGCGATGTGAAGGTCTTCATCATGGAAGGTGAAGGAGGCCTTACCCCAGGGGCCACCCACGAGACGCTTAACACCGCCTGGGGCATGGCTTTGGACAACCTGCACTTCCTTGTAGACTGGAATGACTATGGCATCGATGGGCACAAGACCAGTGATGTCCTGCCGGGCAAGCCCGAGGATTGGTTCGCTCCTCATGGCTGGAAAGTTTTCGGCACTGAAAACGGTTCTGATTTTTCCTCTCTCACACAGCAGTTGCACGCAATGATTAGTGTTGACAACCAGGAAAAACAACCCTCGATGCTTTGGTTCAAGACCCGCAAAGGACGGGGTTACGGCAAATATGACGCTCCGAGCCACGGATCCCCCCATGCCAGGAACAGCGAATTGTACTGGAACCTCAGAAAAGAGTTTGCAGCCAAGTATGGGGCCAGGTTTGTACATGTCGATGCCAAGGACCCTGCCGATGAAGCAGAGTTCCGAGCGAATCTTGAGGCAGTTGTGAACGTAATGCATGCCGATCAAGCTCTGTGCATGTACCTTGCAGACCGCTTGGTCGAGCTCGGCGATGCCGTTCCCCGCAAGATTGAGACCTTCAAGCTGAACAGCAAGGGTAATCCCTTCAACGACCCGGTATTCTGGGACAGCAAGAACTATCCTGAACAACTCTGGGGAAAACCCGGCCAGAAGTTGGCGAACAGGGCCGGCATGGGTGCCTGGGGCTCCTATATCAATTACCTAGGCAAGACCAAGTACAACCGCCCTCTGTTTCTTGCAGCCTCTGCGGACTTGAGCGGTTCGACCAACCTCTGGGGCTTTGCCAACGGTTGGGAAGGCGAATCCGGATATGGTTGGTATGAGCGTGTCGGGGATGATAACGGGGTGATGGCACCTACTGAAATCACGGAGTTCTCCAATGCCGGCATGATGAGTTCAGCTGCAACGCTGAACTTCAGCGACAAGCCCAAGGAGGATTTCGACGGTTTTTACACCGCCGTTTCCACCTATGCCTCCTTCTCTTATCTTAAATATGGTTCGATGAGACTGTTCAGTCAGTTCTGCCAGGATGCCGACAACAAGATAGGAAAGGTGCTTTGGGTCGGAGCTCATACCGGACCGGAGACAGCGGATGACAGCCGAACCCACTTTGGCATTTTCTCCGTCGGAGTGCATCAGCTCTTTCCGAAGGGACACATCATCAACTTGTTCCCTTGGGACTACAACGAAGTACCCGTCCTCTTGGCCGAAGCCTTCAAGAGCAGCATTCCCTTGATCGCTCTCCATGTCACCAGACCCGAGTTGGAGATTCCGGACCGCCAAAAACTGGGAATTCCCTCTCATTTCGAGGCCGCCAAGGGAGCATATGTACTCAGGCCGTACAGCAAGGGCAAACAGAAGATGGGGACCATCTTCGTACAGGGAACCAGCGCCGTCTACAGCACTCTTTCCCTGCTACCTACGCTGGAGAAGGAAGGGTTGAACGTGAAGATAGTCTGTGTGACCAGTACCGAGCTGTTTGAAATGCAGAGCAAACAATACCGGGACAGTGTGCTCACGGATGCAGACCGTGCCGATTCGACCTTTTTCACCACCCAAGCAAGAAGGATGATGAGTGCCTGGGATTTCAACAGCGTCAGTGAACAATACTGCCTATCCAGCGACCATGATGATCGATGGAGGACGGGCGGGACACTCGATGAGGTCTTGGATGAAGCCCATATGAGCCCGACGTGGGTGCTGGAGGCTATCAGAAGATTTGCATCGGAGCGTGAGCAGAGACTCGCAACACTTTCACAGCAACTTGCATCTGCAAAACAATAATACGATAAGGATATATACATGACAGTCAAAGATTTGAAACAAGGTAAAGCAGCGGTAGGAACCATGGTAAGAATGGTGCGGAATCCGGCGATTGTATTGGTGGCGGCCAATGCAGGCCTGGATTTTGTTATGTTCGATATGGAACATGGCGCCTTCTCATTTGAAACCATCGCTGATGCATCCTCCCTGGCACGGGCAAAAGGCATTGAGTGCTTTGTACGTGTACCGGAACTGTCCAAGGGCAATGTCTCCCGTGCACTCGATTGCGGGGTGACCGGAGTCATGGTTCCCATGGTCAAAAATGGTGAGGAAGCCCGCAGGTTCGCCGACTGGGCGAAATTCGCCCCGACCGGACAGCGCGGCTTAGGTGGCAGCGGAGCCCATACCGAGTACCTTGATGCAGCAAAAAATCCTGAGGCATTCATGAAGCAGGAGAATGAAAAGGTCCTCACCATCGCCCAGATTGAACTTGCCGAGGCAATCGACAACATCGAGGACATTGCCGCCACCGACGGTATCGACGCGCTTCTGATCGGGCCGGCCGACCTGTCCAACTCGTTGGGAGTAAGCGGACAGTTCAATCATCCCAAGATGGATGAGGCAATCGCCAAAGTTGCGGCAGCGGCTAAGAAGCATCACAAGATTTTCGGTTTCCATGCAGCCGAGGAACTCACCCGCAAGTGGATGCCCTACGGCCTTACCCTGCGTATGAGCCTGATGGATATCAACCTGCTTGCCAAGGGTATGGCGGCCATCACCTCGCTTAGGGACTGACCGCATAGAGATGCATGTACAACCTCCTGCTAAATGTGCGGGAGGTTGTTCTTTTTCCTCACCTCTTTCCTAGAACGCAAATTTCAGCAATACTACAGTATAGCGACGATTAGGAGGCATCACATGCACACACCCCATACCCTCATCACCTGCATTGTCAACAAAGGCATGGCGGAAGCAGTTATGGAGGCGGCAAGAAAGGCAGGAGCCTCGGGAGGAACCATCCTCTCAGCTCGTGGCACGGGCAAGGAAGAGGATGTCAAGTTCTTCGGCTACTCGCTTGTACCGGAGAAGGAGATGCTTCTTGTCCTGGTCGGAGCCGGTCAGACCGGAAAGGTGCTCCAAGCCATCAAGGAAGTACCGTCACTTGTCGAGCCGGGAGCAGGAATCGCCTTTTGTGTCGATGTCGAGCGTTTTATGACCTTCGGCGAGCCTGAGACTCTGTAGCACCCTCTTGGGGCAATCGAAGCACAAGGCCGAGCAGCAAACAGATTATTGAGACAAACAAAATCCCCAAACCGACCCCGAACAGGGTGCTGAGCCAGCCGAGCAGCAGGGCGATTGCAGCTGCGAACATGCTTTCGGCCTGCGACTCTACAGACAGAGCCGATGCAAGCGATGTTTGATCCATCCGCTCGCTTACATAGGCGATTCCCATCGGCTTACGCAGATTCTCCAGAATATAAATGCCGAGGTACAGCACTACGGCCAGCACCACATAGGAAAGATGGAGCAAAAGGCCGCTGACCAATCCAAGGGAGAGCCCGATCAACAGGGTGATGTTCAGCGGCGTAGCCAAGCCGTTGAAATGCGATGCCAACGCTCCCGATTTACTGGAAGCAAATGCGGTTGTTGCGTACAAGAGGGAGTAGACAATTCCTATCACCAACGCAGTCCGTTTCTGGTCCTCGAAAGCCAGAAATATCGGAAGGCTCAGGGCAAGGGTCTGCAAGAGCGGCTGCAAATAGTCCTTGAACGCTTTGTAGTAGCCGCTGTACAGAGCCTGGCTGGAGATGGTGCGCACCATCGAAAGACTCTTCATGGTAACAACAAGCGAGCGGAAAACGGTGACGAACTCCTGTCCTACCCGCTTGTCGCCGGCATGCCGATTCCCGTCAAGACTCTTTGGATAGGAGAGAATGAGGAACATGTTGAGTACATACGGTATGATGGTAAAAAGAAAAATTGGAGCATAGGATCCTTGATACAGGACAAGCAGGGCTGCAATCAGAGCGGATATGGCGGCTCCTCTCTGCGACCAAGCACGGGTGTGCCCGTAGTAGTAGGTTTTCTGGTCCTCCCACCCGTTGAGTCTCAGGTAATCGAAGATCATCGCCTTGTGGGTTCCGGTACGAAAGGCATCCCCAAAGGCGTAGGCAATCATCGCAAGCAGCAAAATCTCAAAACGGTCGGCGAAATAGAAGGTTATAAAAGCCAGGATATAGGCAAGAAAGGAGAATACCATCGTCATTCTTCTTCCGACACTGTCTGCGAAAATACCTGAAGGGATTTCAGTTATGTTGATCAGCACTTCACGGGTCGCATAGAGGGTCCCGATCTCAAGATAACTCAGCCCCTTGTCCAAGAAGACCAGCAGCATGAACGGCTCATAAAACCTCAGGTCCTTGAGAAACCCGTAGGCACAAAACTTTGCATACTGCACATTTTTAGTGAATGTTTGCTTTGGCATACTAACAACCTCGCTTGGTATGTAGCACCTAAACGCAAAGAAGTCAAAGGTCTCCTACTTGACTGGAGGAGTTCCTGTCGAAGTACGAACAACCAAGCGATTTTGATACTCCACGCGCGTTACCGCACCTTGTTCCAGGGTACGGGGTTGCTGCCGATCCATTTTCTCACAGAGAAGACGAACTGCACTCTTGCCTCCCTGGAGGATGTAGTGTTCGACGGTGGTAAGCCCTACTCCGGCAAAGGAGGAAGGATAGATGTTGTCAAATCCGCAGACACTGTAATCTTCAGGGATCGAGGCCCCGCTCTCCTTGATGGCATCGATGACTCCATAGGCGACCATATCGTTGATGGCAACCATGGCTGTAACATCCGGAGTCTCCTTCATGCAGCGTTTTGCCAGGGCGTAGCCTGTCTGGTACTCGATATCAAGGGTGTTGAGCTCGGTGAGCGAGGATACCTCGGCTGTGTAGAGACTGAGTTTGGCCGTTTGTCCGAACTGCTTGATGGCGGCCTTCAGTCCCTCGAAGCGCCTGACCCGGGCGCTGTGCTCGCTGTTGAGACTGGTAGAGAGGTAGGCAATCCTGCGATGACCCAAAGAGAGCAGATGATTGGCTACCAAGATGCCTGCGTTGAAGTTGTTTACATCCACTGTATCGAGACCGATGTCGTTCTGCTTGTCGCCGACGGCCACCACCGGTACGGTCTTGTTCAATTCTCGAACAAGCTCGGGTTGTTGAGGAATCATGGCAAAGATCACCCCGCCGACTGAAGGTTCCTTGGCAAACTCACAGATTCGCTTCTCCTTGTCGAGATCCCAATAGGTGGTGAACAGCATGGTACCCAGTCCACGCACCTTGGCTTCCTGCTCCATCCCCTGGATGATGGATGCAAAATAGGGATTTATGACCGAGGGACAGACAATGATGACGACCTTACGGTCCTCCTTGGAGTGTTTGCACTCATAGCCCAGTTGTCGACTGACGGTATAGACTGCGTTGATCGTCTCATCAGAGAAGCGATTCAGGCTCTTGGAGGCAAGAATCATGGAAACACTGGCAGAAGATATGCCAACTTTGTCTGCGATGTCCTGTAGGGTGACTTTTTTCTTGCGCATCAAGGTACCTCATTGCAATCAATGCTTAATATTAAACATTGGTACGAGTACATTGCAAGCGAAAAGAGAAAATTCTTGCATGTACCATTAGCCCATTTAGATATATATTACATATAATTACAATAACTCCACCAAGAATCACCCATACTATAATTTTTAAGCTTCAACAAATAAAGCTAAAAGTTTCAACATCCACGATCAGCATCCCAAAGCATCCAGTTCTTGGGTGATGGAGCGGACGATGTGTTCCTTGAGATCAGCGAAATCCATCAGGGGTACCTGGGACACATTCATCTCTTCCCACTTCCAGCTTGGATGGAAAGCATACGCTCTTTGCAGATGATTCGTCACTCGTATATCAATATCGGCACTGGTTCTCAACCTGTCTGAGAACAAGTCCATCACAAGGAAGCCGGCATTGCCTGCACCTTCATTACAGCAGCTCTCACAATCGGGAAGCAGAGAGAACAACTCACCCGAAGGAAGAAACGCATGCTTGCCGGGCTGGCAGTACAGTACCGGCTTTTGGTCATCAGCAACTCTTGCCAGCTTCGAGGCATTAAGATACCTGCCATGAAATGATGCCTCGACATGTATGATGGTTTGGTCCTGTACCGTCACCCAGATGTGCTCCAAATCATACAGATGTTGTATGTCATAGAGCCAAAACAGCTGGAACTCCACCACCATGGTACCGTTGGGAACCACTACAAGCCTTCTAAATGAATCACTTGCCCGTGTACTGGTGAAAACGGTTGTTCCGATTGCCGTAAGGGCGAACGGCTCCCGTATATCCTGCATGATGTGCGGCAGGTATGATCTCAACACAACCTCTCTCCTCGCATCGCTTTCTGGTCAAGTTCCTTCACCAATGCATACAGGTCATCATACGTTCGGACAGTGTAGCAGCTCCTCTCGCTTGGATGCTCAATGGTATGAAAGTAACGGGGCGACCAATCGAACCAGATGGAGGTGAGGCCGAACTCATTTGCACCCTTCACATCCTTACGGATGTTGTTGCCGATCATCACGATGCGCTTCTTGTCAGACTCGGTGAGCTGCAATGCCTGCATTGCGGCCTCAAACATGACGGCCGAGGGTTTCTGCTTTCCCACCACCTCACTGACAACCCAGGCGTCAAAACAGGCCTTCAGATCTTTTTCACGATAGACATTCAAAAAATCCTGGTTCTTCCCATCGGCCACCAACGCAATCGTATACCCTTGTTGATGCAGCTTGAGTAGAAACTCCCTGCCGCCGGGAATGAACTCGGCTCGGATAATCTCATCGCCTTCATATACCTGGGTCGACTCATCGATCAGGGTATCGCCGCTGTCAATAAAAATGATCAGGTCATGCATAGTGCGCTATTCCTTGCAGTTTCAGTTCTTTGCTGTGATGACAGGCTACAAAATGACCCTTTTCCAGCATCTCGAATGAAGGATCCTTTTGCCTGCAGATATCGGTACAGTATCGGCATCGGGGATGGAAGAAACAACCGGTGGGAGGATTCGCAGGATTGGGAATTTCCCCCGTCAACGGGATTTTCTCTACTACAATGGTTGGATCGGCAATCGGGACGGAAGAGAGCAAGGCCTCGGTGTAGGGGTGCAACGGACGGATGTACAGATCCTTGGTAGGTGAATACTCCACCAACCGTCCGAGGTACATCACCCCCACTTGGTCTGAGATGTACTCCACAACCGACAGGTCATGGCTGATGAACATGTAAGTCAGCCCCATCTGCCGCTGCAGATCCTTGAGCAGGTTTATCACCTGGGCCTGGATGGAGACATCCAGTGCGCTTACCGCCTCGTCGCAAACGATAAGCCGTGGATTGAGGACCAAGGCCCTTGCGATGCCGATTCTCTGACGTTGGCCTCCGCTGAAGGCGTGGGGATAGCGTTTGAGATAACTCGGATTCAAACCGGTCTTTTCGGCTATTTCCATAACCAGTTGCTCACGCTCTGTCTTTTTCATCTTCGGGTAGTTGGCCTTCAGCGGTTCACTGATGATATCCAGGACAGTCATGCGGGGATCGAGAGAACTGTAGGGATCCTGAAAAATCATCTGGATTTCCTTGCGGATGGGCTTGAGCTCCTTGGCGGTCAGCTTCAGGAAATCAACCACCTCCCCACCGGCCGTCCTATACAGAACACTACCCTCGCTCGCATCGATGGCACGAACAACACTGCGTCCGAGGGTGGTCTTGCCGCATCCGCTCTCCCCTACGATACCGATGGTCTGGCCTTGCTCAACCGTGAAGGAGACGTTGCTCACCGCATGTACCGTCACCTGCTTTCCGACAAAGCGCTTGGAGAGGTTCTTCACCTCCAACAGGGTCTCAGCCATTGGTCTCCTCCTTGGGGTAGTAACATCTTACCTTGTGACCGTCTGCAATCTCGACCAAATCGGGATTTGGCCCTTCGCACAGTTTTCCTCGTCTGGTACAGCGCTCGTAGAATCCGCACCGATCTGGAAGATTCAGAGCAAGTGGTACCGTACCATCGATGGAGTACAGTTTTTCCTGGGTATGGGTGCCCACCTTGTGCACCGAGCCGAGCAGCCCTTGGGTGTAGGGGTGCAGCGGCTCGATGTACAATGACTTGACAGGAGCTTCTTCCACTATCTGGCCCAAATACATGACGGCCACCCGGTCGCACATGCCGGCAACAACTCCAAGATCGTGGGTGATGAATAGAATCGCCATCTTGTAGGTTTTCTGCAACTCCTTCATCAGGTCCAGGATCTGGGCCTGGATGGTCACATCCAAGGCCGTCGTCGGTTCGTCGGCGATCAGCAATGCGGGTCTGCAAACCAAGGCCATGGCGATGAGAGCTCGTTGCAACATCCCCCCTGAAAACTCATGGGGGTACTGATTGTACCGTTTCTCGGCATTGGCAATGCCGACTTGCTTCATGATATCGAGCGTGATCTGCTTGGACTTCTCCTTGTCCTTGGTGATATGCAGCAGAGTACTCTCGTTGATTTGTTTGCCGATGGAGTACATCGGGTGGAACGCGACCATGGGTTCTTGAAAGATCATGGCGGCCTTGCTGCCCCTGATTGCACGAATCTCCTTGCTTCCGTATTTGAGACTCAGCAAATCCTCGATTTTTCCATCCACATCGAATAAAATTTTCCCGCTGCTGATGCACTTCTTCTCGTTGATTCCCAAAATCGCCCGGCTGGTCAAACTTTTGCCGCAGCCGCTTTCACCGACAAGGCCAAGCGTCTCACCCTCGGCGATGGAGAAGGAGACCCCACGAACAGGTTCGAGCCTTCCCTCGTCCAACGCTATGTTTACATGCAGGTCCTGCACGTCTACGACTGTTTTCATTGCATACCTCCGCTCATTTGTAGGGATCGGCCGCATCCCTGAGACCGTCACCGAGGAAGTTGAAGGCGAGTACGGTGATTACAACCGCAGCAAGGGGTATAAGACGCCAAGGATAGCTTGCAATCGAGGCAATTTCCTGTGCTTCCTGCAGCAACACACCCCAGCTGGTGGCGGGGGCCCGTATACCCAAACCTAGAAAACTCATGGACGTCTCACCGATGATCATCGAGGGGATGCCGAGGGTCAGATTAACAATCAAATAGCTCATGAAGCCTGGAACCAAGTGTTTGAGAATGATGTTGAAATCAGAGACACCGGCAAGCTTTGCAGCAGTGACAAAGTCCTCCTGCCGCAGAGAGATGAACTTTCCGCGCACGATGCGGGCAAGGCCCGTCCATCCGAGCAGGCTGATGATGATGGTGATATACAGATACATCTGGACAACCGGTACATCGGAGGGGATTGCGGCAGAGAGAGCCATCCAGAGAGGAATCGCAGGAAAAGAGGAGAGAACCTCGATGATCCGCTGTACAACCAAATCGAGCCACCCTCCGAAATATCCGGAGAGAGAGCCGATGAGAATGCCTAGAATGAAGCTGATAAAGGTTCCAGCGAATGGAATCGTAAGCGAAACCTGACTGCCAAGAATCATGCGGCTGAACAGGTCCCTACCCATGGAATCGGACCCGAAGAGGAAAATCGAGTAGGTGGGGGCCGCTAGGCCCCAACCTCTCACACCACCGTACGTGCCGTTCGGCATACGGCGGTTCAACCAAACAGACTATTGTACCTGAAATCAAGTACAATCCCATCCCGCTCCATG
>Ga0228535_1002033_pt1 | contig 22891 bp, 17 predicted proteins | sample SJ1metagenome_FD_168457 | JGI IMG/M metagenome (GOLD analysis project Ga0228535, IMG submission 168457) | Enriched culture of PCE-dechlorinating microbial communities from Ithaca, New York, USA - SJ1 | ecosystem: Engineered > Modeled > Simulated communities (microbial... > Unclassified | place... | reverse complement strand
TGAACCAGGGCATCGACGTGCTCGTCATCATCCCCAACGATGCGGAGAAACTCTCCGATGTCTGCCGGGAAGCCAGGCGCAAGGGTGTGCCGGTCATGAGCTACGACCGCCTCGTGCACAATGCCAACGTCGATGTCTATATCTCGTTCGACAACGAAAAGGTGGGGAGTCTTCAGGCTCAGACCGTCACGGAGGCGGTCCCCGGAGGGAACTATGTCATCATCAACGGCGCGATCACCGACAACAACGCCTTCATGATCAACAGAGGATTCCATTCCGTCCTCGACCCCTCCATCGCGGAGGGGAAGATCCGCCTCCTCGAGGAAATCTGGCCGAGCGACTGGATGAGCGACGAGGTGCGCACGCGCTTCGAGGCGCTGGTCAAATCGGGACAGAGGATCGACGCCGTGCTCTGCGGGAACGACATGTTCGCCGAGACCGTCATCTCGGTGCTCTCGGAGAACCGCATGGTCGGCAAAACCAAGGTGACCGGCCAGGATGCCGAGCTCGCGGCCTGTCAGCGCATCGCGGAGGGCAGCCAGTTTGCGACGATCTACAAGCCCATCGACGCGCTTGCGCTCAAGGCGGCCGGCTTCGCCGTCATGATGGCCCACGGAGAGAAAATCAGGTACGACAACAAAATAGACGATGGCCGCTACAGGGTTCCCTATATCGCGCTCGAGCCGATCCTCGTCACCGCCAAGACCCTGGACTCCACGGTCATCAAAGATGGGTTTCATACGCGCGAAGACGTCTACCGCAATGTGAAGCGCTGAGCGGAGAGCCTCCGGGCCGTCCCGGGTCCTTCCTTTCTGGACATTTTTGAGGGTTTCCGCCCGAAAAGTGCTATTCCCCCGTGCCGGGCGCTCCGAAATGCGCAAATGGTCGGTATTTGTCACATCATTCCTAATGCGCGATTCAAAAATAGGGTGGAAACTTATAGGTGGCGCATGTTGAACTATGGGAACAGGCGCCGGAACCGCCGAATGGCGGCAACAGTTCATAGAGGAGGAATCCTGATGAAACGAACACTGTTTATTGCAATGCTCTTTGCAATAGTCGCCGGCATTGTATTTGCCGACACCCAGGTAGGCATTGTCCTTCCGACCAAGGATGAGCCCCGCTGGATTCAGGACCAGACCCGGTTCCTGGATGCACTCAAGAGCGCTGGCTTCAGCGCGAAGGTACTCTTCAGCCAGGGCGACTCCGCAAAGGAGAAGGCCAACGTCGAAGCCCTTCTGAGTGAAAATATCAAAGTGCTCATCATCTGCCCGCAGGACGGAACCGCAGCAGCCGCTGCCGCCGACCTCGCGCACAGTGCAGGCGTAAAGGTCATCTCCTATGACCGCCTCATCCGCGAGACGACCAGCGTCGACTACTATGTCACCTTCGACAGCTTCCAGGTAGGAAAAGCTTGGGGCGACTATCTCAACTCCAAAGTTCCCGCCGGCAGCAAGGGCAACAACCTCTACCTGTACGCGGGAGCCGCGAGCGACAACAACTCCTTCATCTTCTTCGAAGGTGCATGGAGTGCCCTCCAGCCTAAGATCGCCGACGGCACCTATATCGTGCGCAACTCCGACAAGGCAGTCTCTCTCGCGAAGAAAGCCACGCTGACCCGCGATGAAGAAGCCTCGATCATCGGCCAGGTGACGACCAACTGGAACTTCGGCGATGCGAAGAACAAGGCCGAGGCCAATCTCACCGCTGCTCCAAAGGCGGGCAAGGGCATCGTCTACGTCGCCGCGCCGAACGATGGAACGGCCCGTGCAATCGCGGACGCCTTTGCGGCCGACAGGGATGTGACGACCTACTACATCACCGGCCAGGATGCCGAGATTGCGTCGGTCCAGTACATCATCGATGGCAAGCAGTCTATGACCGTCCTGAAAGACGTGCGCACGCTGGTCAGCGATGCGATCGCAGCGGCAGTCGCCTACATGAAGGGACAGACCCCGCCGGTCACCAACTACTACAACAATGGCAAAAAGGATGTCCCTGCCAAGCCGACCGCCATCGTCGTCGTGACGAAGGAGAATGTCAAGAAAGAGATCGTCGATTCCGGATACTGGCCTGCCAGCAATTTCACTGGCCTTAAATAATGATTAAAAAGTCAATTATCCCCCGATAGGCGGGGAAAATGGGGAGCCGCTCTTTCTGGGCGGCTCCTCTTTGCAATACAATTACTCCAGGCAGGTACGGTATGAGTGACAATATTTTGGAAATGAGGCACATCACAAAGACTTTTCCCGGCGTTCTCGCGCTTTCCGACGTGAATTTCGAGGTGCGCCGGGGAGAAATCCACTGTCTGGTCGGGGAAAATGGTGCCGGCAAATCGACTCTGATAAAGGTACTGAGCGGTGTGTATCCGCACGGCGATTTCGAGGGTGAGATTGTCTTCAACGGCAAAAAGGTGACATTCGGCAGTATCCACGATAGCGAAGAGGCCGGCATCGGCGTCATCTACCAGGAACTCGCGCTCGTGCCCGACATGACTGTCTATGAAAACATAATGCTCGGGCATGAAATCAGGCGCGGCATAACCGTCGATGTACAGAAGATGATCCGTAAGACCGAGGAACTCCTGAAAAGAGTGAGGCTTTCGATCAACCCGAGCGCAAAAGTCAAGGATCTCGGCATCGGAAAGCAGCAGCTGGTCGAAATTGCAAAGGCCCTCAGCCGCAATGTATCGCTCCTCGTGCTCGATGAACCGACGGCGACACTGAACGAAGACGACTGCGACAACCTGCTCGACATTCTCAGATTTTTGAAGACACAGGGTGTCACGTCCATCATGATCTCGCACAAGCTCAAGGAAGTGCTCAAGATTGCCGAGACGATCACCGTGCTCCGGGATGGCCAGACAATCTGCACCCTCGACCGACAGAAGGACAAGGTCGACGAACAGGTTCTCATAAAGCACATGGTGGGGCGCTCCATCGAGAACATCTATCCCCCGCGCACGTCCAGACCCGGCGATGAAGTCGTGCTCGAGGTGAAGCACTGGAATGCCTACGATGCGGGGCTCGGCCGCAAAGTGCTGGACAATGTCAATTTCCACGTGTGCAAGGGCGAGGTCGTGGGTCTCTCCGGCCTCGTCGGTTCGGGCAGAACCGAGCTGGCGCGGAGTCTTTTCGGCAACCCCGACGGTTACGCTGTTTCCGGAGACCTTTTCTTTAAGGGCAAGAAACAGCGGTTCGCCCACCCCCGCAGTGCGATCCGGTCCGGGCTCGCGTATGCCACGGAGGACCGCAAGCGCAACGGGCTTATCCTGATCAAGTCGATACAGGAAAACATCTCGCTTGCAAATCTCCAGGGAGTATCGAAGAATGGCATCATCAACGAGGAGCTCGACAAACAGAGCGCGCTCAACTTCGTGAACTCCCTTTCAATAAAGACACCGGGCATCAACCAGCTCGTCATGAACCTCTCGGGCGGCAACCAGCAGAAGGTATCGGTCGCCAAGTGGCTTTTCGTGGGCCCCGATCTGCTCATCTTCGACGAGCCGACGCGAGGTATCGATGTCGGTGCGAAGTATGAAATCTACACCATCATCAATGACCTCGTGGCAAAGGGTATGAGCATTCTCATGATCTCATCCGAATTGCCTGAAATTCTCGGCATGAGCGACCGAATCTATGTCGTCGCAAATGGAACGATCACTGGCGAACTCGATGCAAAATCAGCGACGCAGGAAGCCGTCATGCGCCTTGCGACGCAGTACTGAGGAGGAAGCATATGAATGAATTGTTGACGGTACTGAGAAAAAATGTCCGCGAATATGGCATGTATATCGCACTGGCGGCCATCATGGCCGTATTTACGATACTGTCGCACGGCGTGTTTATATCGTCGAGGAATATAGCCAATCTGCTGAACCAGACCGGGTACATCGCAGTCCTCGCCGTCGGGATGACGCTGGTCATCGTCATACGGCACATAGACCTGTCGGTCGGATTCCTGTCGGGATTCCTGGGGGCGATCGCTGCCATCTCGCTTACGCAGTGGCACTGGCCGGTCTGGCTCTGCATTCTGTTCGTGCTGGGACTCGGGATCTGTGCGGGCCTTCTGACCTCCCTGCCGGTGGCGAGCCTCGGCATTCCGGCCTTCGTCGCCTCGCTCGCGGGCTGGCTCATATACCGCGGCGCCCTGATGCTCGTCACGGCCGCGACCGGGACCATCATCGTCCCGAACGAGTCCTTCAACGCGCTCGGCAACGGGTACATCCCGGACCTCTTCGCGAGCGACACCTTCCTGCCTAACCTCCACAAGACCACGCTCCTTCTGGGAGTCCTCACGATCATCGTCTTCATCTTCGGCCAGTTCGCCGACCGCAGGCGCAAACTGCAGTACAAATTCGAGGTGCTCTCCGGCGGCCTCTTTGTGGCGAAGCTGATCTTCATGTCGGTCATCCTCGGTTTCATCGCCTGGATACTGGCCGGCTACAACGGCATGTCCTGGACCATCGTCATCATGCTGGCCGTCGTGCTGGTGTACGATTTTATCACGCGCCGCACGGTCATCGGGCGCCACATATACGCGGTGGGCGGCAACCCCGAGGCCGCCGAACTCTCGGGCATAAGCGTGAAGAACATCACGTTCGCTGTCTTTGGGTCGATGGGCTTCCTCGCGGCGCTCTCGGGCATTCTGTTTACGGCGAGGCTCAAATCCGCCACACCGCAGGCAGGCAGCCTCTTCGAGATGGACGCAATAGCCTCCGCCTACATCGGCGGCGTCTCGGCCGCAGGGGGCATCGGCTCGATCAGCGGCTCCCTCCTCGGCGCCCTCGTCTACATGTCGCTCATGAACGGCATGAACCTCCTCGGCACCGACATATCGCTGCAGTACGTCATCCGCGGCCTTGTGCTGCTCCTGGCGGTCATCTTCGACGTGGTGACGCGCAAGCGGAAGGCCTGATCCTACAGTTAAGGTTTCCAGAGAATCAGAAGGCCCGCTTCCAGGAAAGGCCGCCCCACTTCTTGGGTGCCCTTTCCGGAAGCGGGCCTTTTTTGAAAAAATATACAGAACAATATTGACTTCGGTCTGGATAGGCGTTAGCGTCTTTAATCATCTCATATATGAGGCTGTCAGATATGCGCAGACGGTTCAGCTGTATTCTTTTGGGCGTTTTTTTGGCCTTTATCGCGGCCCCGGCCTTTTCAGACCCCTTCCCCGGTGCCGGAACCATACTCCACGATGTCCGTCCCGGCAATGTCCTGAAAAGTCTCATGGCGGCACAATGAAAAGACTCCTCGCCGTCTGCTGTTTTCTGTCTATTCTCTCGTCTGTACAGGTCAGCGCGCAGACGGGTCTTGAACTGGTCTCTTCCGAGGTGAAGGCGGGGGCGGGCGTGACCGCGGTGCGCCCGCTCTCCGACTTCTTCCCGGAGCTGGGGGAAACGCCCTTCGATACGCCCGTTTTCTTCATGGGGGATTCGGGCGCCCCGCTCTGCGCGGCCGTCGTCTCGGGCACGCACGCCAACGAGATCGCGGGTATTCTCGCCGCGTACTGGATCATAGAGCGCTGCCGCGTGCCGGAGGGAAGGCTCGTCGTCGTGCCGCACGCCAACGCCTCGGGCTCGACCTGGTCGCTTCAGAACGCCCGCGAGCCCCGGATCTTGCAGTTGGGAGACCGCCTCCTCCGGTACGGCACGAGGCTTTCCAATCCGGCCCAGGAGACTCTTCCCGATCCGGCGCGCTTTGTTCCCCCGGAGGCCTCGGGCAATTTTCCTCCGCTCGCCGGCCAGGAAGCGCGCAATCTGAACCGCCAGTATCCCGGCAGGCAGGACGGCAACCGTACGGCGCAGACCGCCTACGCCATCACGCAGATGCTGCAGGCCCAAAAGGCGCGGATCGCCCTCGACCTGCACGAGGCGAGCGTGGGATCATCGCTCGTATGGTCCATGATCACGCGCACCGAGCACCTCGATGCTGCCGCGCTCGCCGTGCTCGATGTCGAGGATGAGACGGGCGTCTCCTTTCACCTGGAAGATTCGCGGGAGGAATTTGCGGGATATTCCCATTGGGAATGGGGAAAACTCGGCATCAGCGCCTTCCTTGTGGAGACGCCGAACCCGGCGCAGCCTACAGACGATCCCACAATCGACCAGCTCCACAATGCGGCGGCGCCCCTGGCAAAGAGGGTGTACGTCCACCTCTGTGCGGCGAAATCGCTGCTCGCCTACGCCGCCGGCGGCCTTGAAAGCGCCGGCTCCCTGCGCATCGAGGGTTTTCCCGCTTCAGTCGAGGAAGTGAGCCGATGGCTCGAGGGCAGGCTGTAGATTCCGGGAAGTCGGATGCGCGCCGTCTCTCTCTCCTTGAAACAGCGGAGCACATCAGGGCCTTTCTTGCGCGATGGCGGCGCGAAGGGGGCCCCGCCATCGCGGCGATCGAAGACCCCGGCCTGATCGAAGAGGCGGAAGATGCCCTGGAGCTTCTGCCGGAGATACCCGCGTGGGCCTCCTCTGCGGGGGCCATAGCCCCGAGAGGCCGGAACTCTGTCCTCCTGTGGCTGAAAGCTAATCCATGTGAGAAAATTCCCGCCGGCATTCAGCTTCTCTTCAGGGAACCTCGGCGCTGGGCCTCCCGATCGGTGAAAATCCATTATTACGTGATTCCTTCTTGTTCCGGAGAACAGAAAGGTGCGCTGCTCTCCGGGCTCGAACGGTACGGGGGCGACCCTGTCGTGCTGAGTCCGCCGGCACCGGGGGATATACTCATCCATATCTCTGAATCGCACTGATAATGCATCGTGTACCGGCGCCGGTTCAAATCTGTAGATTTACACTTGTGGACCCCGCAGTTGTCCAGGTATAATGAAAAGGATTTTACTACATGCCCAAGGAGGAACTCGAGCATGAAGAAATTATTGTTTGCGGCGCTGGCAGTCGCTCTCGTGCTGGCAGGTTGCGGTGGCGGCGGCAAATCCGACGTCATAAAGGTGGGTTGGCTCGGCGCCCTGACGGGCGACCAGGCGGTCTGGGGCGAAAACGAGCTCAACACCGTCAAGATGCTGTTCGAAGAGTACAATGCCGCGGGCGGCATCGATGTGGGAGGCAAGAAATACCAGCTCGAAGTGATCGGCTACGACAACAAGGGCGATGCCCAGGAATCCGTCAACGTGACGAAGCGTCTCACCGGCCAGGATAAGGTCGTGGCCATTATCGGCCCGAATGCGTCGGGCAACGCGATTCCGATGGCGCCGATCCTCGAAAAGGCCAAGGTGCCCGACATCGCGACGGTGGCGACCAACCCCAAGGTCACGGTGCAGGACGGCAAGGTGAAGCCATACAACTTCCGCGTCTGCTTCATCGATCCCTATCAGGGCGCGGTGGCCGCAGGTTTCGCCTACGACAGGCTGAATGCGCGCACGGCCGCGGTTCTCTACGATGTGAGCGACGACTATTCGCAGGGCCTCCGCGAGTTCTTCAAGATGAACTTCGAAAAGAAGGGCGGCACGATCATCGCGGACGAATCCTTCAACTCGGGCGACGTCGATTTCAGGCCGCAGCTCTCGAAGATCAAGGCCGCAAATCCTGACGTCATCTTCATGCCCTACTTCTTCAAGGAAGTGGCGCTCTCGGCCAACCAGGCGAGGGACCTCGGCATCAAGGCGACCCTCCTCGGCGGCGACGGATGGCCTTCGGACCAGCTCATCTCCATGGGCGGCAAGGCTGTCGAGGGCAGCTACTTCGTCAACCACCTCGACTACGCCGACCCCGCGGTCCAGGATTTCAAGGGCCGCTACAAGGCAAAGTATGGCAAGGAGACAGAGCTGAACGGCTTCCTCGCGCACGACGCAGTGCTGCTCTTTGTCGAGGGCCTCAAGAAGGCGGGCAAGCCGAATGGCGAGGCCATCGCCAAGGCGCTTGAGGGAATCGACGTTCAGGGCATCACGGGGCGTCTCCACATCAGCGCCGAGACCCACAACCCCGAGGGCAAGGATGCGGCGATCGAAAAGATCGTGGACGGCCAGTACATCTTCCAGGAGAAGTACGCGGCCGAATAGCGCGTTGAACAGAGAGGCAACCGGCGGCGGATCCGGTTGCCTTTTTTATTTATTTTCTATAATCTCCGCATAATTATGCATCCAATTCCAAAGGATGGGCTATGGTCCAATTCCTCCAGCAACTGATAAACGGCCTGTCGATTGGCTCTGTCTATGCCCTCATGGCAGTCGGATATTCGCTGGTCTATTCCATCATGAACTTTTCGAACTTTGCGCACGGCGGGGTGATCATGCTCGGCGCGTACTTCGGCTTTTTCAGCCTGACGCTCCTGAAGCTGCCTTTTGCGGCGGCCTTTCTGCTGGCCTCCGTCGGCACCTTTGTCGTCGCCATCATCGTGGAGAGAATCGCGTACAAACCCTTGAGGGAGCGCAGGGCACCATTCCTGTACTTCATCATTTCGGCGATGGGCGCCTCCATTCTGCTCGAGAACCTCGTGATCGCGACCATCGGCCCCACATTCCGGACATATCCGGAGGTCTTCCCCAAGGCCCCGATCGAGCTGGGGCCCCTCGCGGTCGGCCGGCTCGACCTCATCATCTTTGTCATCTCCGCGGTGAGCCTGACCCTCCTGATTCTCTTTATCGACAAAACGAAGCTCGGCAAGGCGATTCAGGCCGCCTCGTACAACGTGAAGGCCTGCGCGCTCATGGGCGTCAACACAGACAGGGTGATCCTCACGGTGTTCGGCCTCGGCGGTTTTCTGGCCGGCATCGCCGGAGTCTTTTTCGGGATGAAATACACGGTGTACCCGCAGATCGGCAACATCACGACGAAGTCCTTCATCGCGGCGGTGTTCGGGGGACTCGGCAGCCTCCCGGGCGCCGTGCTCGGCTCCGTCCTGCTCGGCATCATCGAGACGTTTGTCGCCGGGTATCTGTCCTCCCAGTTCAGGGACCTGATCGCCTTTGTGATCCTCATCGCCGTGCTCGTTCTGAGGCCCACCGGCATCATGGGCAAAGTCACCGAAGACAAGGCTTAAGGAGACGGGCATGGATTGGACATACATTCAGGGAATTTTGATGCTCGCCGGCATCAACATGATCGCCGTGCTGGGCCTGAGCCTCCTCACGGGTTTTACGGGGCTCTTCTCCTTCGGCCACGCGGGATTCATGGCGATCGGCGCCTATGTCGGCGCGTGGATCAGCGCCTCGCCGGCATCGACACCGGCGGGCCTGGGGCTGCCCTTCATCCTGGCCATCGTCGGGGGCGGGGCGGCCGCGGGCGCCGTGAGCTACTTTATCGGAAGGATAAGCCTCAATCTCAAGGGCGATTATTTCTGCATCGCCACCCTGGGCTTCGGTGAGGCAATAAGGCTCATCTTCAACAATGTGAACCGCTTCGGCGGGGCCCGCGGATGGCCGGGCGTCCCCTCGAAGAGCACCTTCCTCGCGATCCTCATCGCCGACATCGTCGCCGTGCTGTTTCTTGCGAATCTGGTCAAGTCGCGGCACGGCCGGAACATGATCGCGGTGCGCGAGGAGGAGCTCGCCGCCCAGATCGCCGGCATCAACGTGTTCAAGTACAAGATGATCTCGCTCATCATCAGCGCGGTGTACGCGGGCGTCGCCGGCGTATTCTTCGCGCACTACATGACCTTCATCCAGCCCAAGATGTTCTCGCTCACAAAGTCGACGGAGCTCACGATCATCGTCATCTTCGGGGGGCTCGGATCGATATCCGGCTCGGTCCTGGGGGCCCTTGTGCTCACCGCGCTGCCCGAAGTCCTGAGGGCCTTCGAGATATGGAGGCTCGTGTTCTACGGCGCGGCGGTCATCCTCATCATGGTGAGCCGGCCGAAGGGCCTCATGGGCGGCATGGAGTTGACACCCTCGGGCATCCGGAAGGTGGCCGCGGAGCGGAAAGCCCTCCGCGAGGCAAAGGCCAAGCTGCTCGCCGAAACTCCGGGCGGAGAGGGGGACTGACGATGGCAGCCATTCTCCACATCCGCGACCTGACAAAGCAGTTCGGCGGCCTCACCGCGGTGGATGCCGTCAGCTTCGGCGTGCCCGAAGGCGGCATCGTCGGTCTCATCGGCCCGAACGGCGCGGGCAAGACGACCATCTTCAACCTGATCACCGGAGTCTACAGGCCGACATCGGGTTCGATAGAGTTCGGGGACAGATCGATCGTGGGGCTCGAACCCTTCCGCATCGCGGACATGGGCATCACGCGCACGTTCCAGAACATCCGCCTCTTCAAGAACCTCAGCGTCTTCGACAATGTCCTGACCGCCTGTCACCTTAACGCGAATTATTCCTTCGCCGACGCAATTCTCCGCTTACCGCGTTTCAGGGCGCAGGAGAAGGGCCTCATGGCCAAGGCCGAGAATCTGCTCGGCATCATGGGCCTTCTGGGTTACAAGGACCTGATCGCGAACAATCTGCCCTACGGGCTCCAGCGCAGGCTCGAGATCGTGCGGGCCCTGGCGCTCAACCCTACGCTCCTTCTGCTCGACGAGCCTGCGGCGGGCATGAACCCTGACGAGACCGAACAGCTCATGCGCCTCATCGTGCGGATCAGAGACGATTTCAAGCTGTCGGTCCTCGTGATAGAGCACCACATGGACCTGATCATGGGAGTCTGCGAGCACATCATCGTGCTCAATTTCGGAGAGAAGATAGCGGAGGGCTCTGCCGACGAGGTGTCGAAGAATCCTCAGGTCATCGAGGCGTACCTCGGGACCAGCGGGGAGGCTGCTAATGCTTGAAGTGAAGAATCTGCACGTGGCCTATGGCGGCATCCGCGCCCTCAAGGGCATCTCGCTCTCCGTGCAGAAGGGAGAGATCGTCACGATCATCGGCGCGAACGGGGCCGGCAAGTCGACGCTCCTCAACACCATCTCCGGCTTTCTGAAGCCGGTCAGGGGATCGGTGCTCTACAACGGAAAGTCTCTTCCCAGAAGGCCGGACCTGATCGTCAAATCGGGCATCTGCCATGTGCCGGAGGGGAGGCTCGTCTTCGCGAATCTGAGCCTCGAGGACAATCTCCTGCTCGGCGCATACCTCCGGAACGACAGAAAGGCGGTCCAGGCTGACCTGGAAAAGGTGTACCAGATCTTTCCGAGGCTGAAAGAGCGCAGGACCCAGAGGGCCGGAACGCTCTCCGGGGGAGAGCAGCAGATGCTCGCGATGGGCCGGGCGCTCATGACAAACGGCGAGCTGATGCTCATGGACGAGCCCTCCCTGGGCCTCGCGCCCCTCCTCGTGCAGACCGTGTTCGGCATCATCGAGCAGTTCCGCGGGCTCGGCAAGACCATTCTTCTCGTCGAGCAGAATGCCTTCAAGGCGCTGCAGCTGGCGGACCGGGCCTATATTCTCGAGCAGGGCAGAATCGTGAAGGAAGGCCCCGCCCGCGATCTTGCGCGCGACCCCGCGGTCAAGGCGGCCTATCTGGGCTCGCGGGGCGGCGGCGGAGGCTGAGTTCCCACGCCGCGCCGGCTGACTCCTAAGTGACATTTGAGCCCCCAGGTGGCGTGGTCGCCCGGGCGCAAGGATGCTCTCCTCGCCGCCCCGGTGGCTGACCCTTAAGTGACACTTGGGCCCTTCTTGGCAGGGGCTGGCATATCCTGTGGCGGCGGCCGAACACCACCGGCGGCCGAGTTCCCGCGCCGACCTGCCCCTGCAATCCTACTGCCGGCCCATCAGCGCCTTATAGAAGCGCACGCAGCGCTCCAGATTCTCGATGCTAACCTTCTCGTTGACATTGTGCACTGCCGCGAGGTCTTCCTGAGTCTGTACGAGCGGCTGGAACCTGTAGATGTCGTCGGTGATGCCGCGGTAGTGCTTGGTGTCGGTGCCCGCCGTGAAGAGGAAGGGGGCAGGGGCAGCGTCGGGAAAGGCCTCCGCTATCGCCGAAACGATCGATTTCCAGCCTTCGGATGAGGTCGAGGACTCTGCCGAGGGCTCCACGACGTGCTCGGGGAACTTCGCGTACGCCTTTGCGCCGTAGGGGGCGATGAGCGCGTTGAGGCGGTCTATGACCTCGGCGACCGTCGCGCCCGGCAATATGCGGACGTTGACCACGGCCTGGGCGAGGTTGGGCAGGACGTTCTCCTTCGGGCTCGCCTGAGCCATGGTCGCGGCGCAGGTCGTCCTCACCATCGCGTTCGTGGAAGGAGCCGCGGAGAAGGCCTTCAGAATAAGGGGGCCGAGGATGTGCCGGAGCGCAAATATCTGCCTGTAGGGGGGCTTTGCGTGCGGCGCGAGCGCGGCGAGAAATTCGTCGGTGGTCTTGGTGAGCCTGGCGGGGAAGGGGCTATCTTCCATGCGCGCGAGCGCGTGGGCGAGCGCCCCGAGGGCGGTGTGCCGCGGCGGCATGGACGCATGCCCCCCCTGTCCCGGCACCTCGACGACGATGTCGGCATAGCCTTTCTCGGCGATGCCGATGAGGGCGATCGGTGTCCGGACGAAGCCGATCAGGCCCTGTCCGACGGGGCTTCCCTCGTCGATCACCCAGGAAGCGTGGACATTCTGTTCGGAGAACCACTGCGAGATTGCGCCGGCGCCCCTCCTGCCGCCCACCTCCTCGTCGCCGCCGAAGGCGAAGTAGAGGGTCCTCTCAGGCTTAAAGCCGCCCGAGATGAGTGTTTCCGCGGATTCGAGGATGCAGGCGATCTGCACCTTGATGTCCTGCGTCCCGCGGCCCCAGACATAGCCGTCCCTGATGGCGCCCGAAAAGGGAGGCTCAGCCCACGGGTCGCTCTCCGAAGCGGGGACGACGTCGAAGTGGGCGCAGAAGATCGCGGGCTTCAGGGCAGGATTCTTTCCCTGCCAGCGGAAGACGATGCCCCGCGGGCCGACGAGGGTCCTCTCGAGGGCCGCGTGCACGCCGGGGAAAAGGTCGGCGAGGGCCCCGATGAGGGCGGCAAAAGGTCCTTCATCCTCTTCTTCCGGACGGAAAGAAGAGACAGTGCGAAACTTCACCAGAGTCGAAAGCTTATCAGCGATATTCATGGGTCTGTCCTTTTACAGCTATCTTAGAGCACGGAGGCTGCAGAGCGCAATGCGTCGCCGCAGGGGAAACGGCATGTCAAGTGCACTTTCTGTCCAGCAGAATCTGCTCCAGATCGGCTCTCGAATCGATGTCGCGCAGCACGAAGCGGTCGTCGACGTCGACATAGCCGATGTCGGACTCGTGGTCTCTGAAGAAACCCCTCAGCCCATCCGGGCCGCGCCACCCCCCCAGGCTGCCGAAGACCGCGCGGTGCAAAAGCGGAGGGTGCCCGGCTGCCCCCCTGTGCCGCGGCACCACGATGGGCCGCGCGCCCATCGCGAGGCGTGTCGCACCCACGGTGGCCGGCGACACAAAGGGAATGTCGACCGGCAGCACGAAGGCGGCGTCGAAATCCGGGGGCACCGCGCCGATGCCGGCGAGCACCGAGCTGAACATGCCCTCGCTGAAGCGGCCGTTGTACACGGGGTGCATCCCGTGCGCACCGGCGAGCCCGCCCACCTTCTCGGCGTTGAAGCCCGTCACGACGATGATGTAGTCGATGCCGGCGTCCACAAAAGTCTGCGCCGCGTGCAGGAGCATGGGGAGCCCTTCGACGAGGACTGTCGGCTTTGCCGCGCCCATGCGGGAAGAGTAGCCGGCGGCGAGGATGATCGCGGCCGGCCGCCTCGCTTCAAAGCTGTTCATAGGGCTTGCCGGGCGATATTCCGGCGCGCACGGCGATGATTTCGGCCACGATGCTCACCGCGATCTCTTCGGGCGTGCGCGCGCCGATTGCGAGCCCGACCGGCGAGTGGACGCGCGCGAGGTCCGCGTCGGTGTAGCCTTCGCGCCGGAGGCTGGCGAAGATGCCGTCGCGCTTGGTCTTCGAGCCGATGAGGCCTACGTAGCCTGCCTCCGTGCGCAGCAGCTCCGCGAGCATCCCTCTGTCGATGTCGGGCTTGCGGGTGAGGATGAGCGCACAGTCCTGCGGACCGATTTCGATTGCAGGGGTCTTGCCGCAGGGCGCGAGCGGATGTTCGAGGCTCTCGATGATCCTGAGAAGGCTCGCGTGCGGGAAACGCTCCGGAGTCAGCAGCTCCGGCCTGTCGTCAGTGACCACCACCCTGAAGCCGGCGAGGCTCGCGACCTCGCAGGTCGCCTTCCCCACATGGCCGGACCCGAAGATGTACACGAGAGGCTCGGGCGTCAGCCCGAGCCAGAAGACGGAGGAGTCTTTCAGCCCGGGGGCATCGTCGGCTTCCAGGGCAAAAGTGGCGGCGCTCCTGAATTCGGGTCGCACAAGGTCCAGGGCCCTCAGAAGGGCCGCCAAGAGGCCTCTCTCACCCCCCGCGGGTGCCGTAGGGAACAGCACTCGGTTTTCTCCCTCTATCGCGAAGCAGTGCCGTCCCCGCAGAGTGTGCACCGTGACAAAGGCGCAGGGCTTCCCGTCCTCGACCCGCCCGAAGCAGGCGCGCAGGGCGCGTGCGGCCTCGCCCTCGGCTTCGATTTTCTCGAGGTGGACCGAGAGTCGGCCCCCGCAGATCATCTGCGTGTTGTTGGTTTCGGGCGTAAGGTCGAATTCGAGGTCGCGCGCAATCCGGCCTGCGCGGCCTGCCTCGCCTTCGGGCCCGAAGAGCTGCTGCACGGCGTCGATGGTCTCGTGCTCCGCGTAGCCTCCTCCGACCGTCCCGGCCATGGCGCCGCTCGAATCCATCGCGAGGAGCGCGTCCGGGCCCCTCGCCGTGGAGCCCGAGGCCCGGGTCACGGCGGCGAGCACGACTGTCTTTCCGCTGTCCAGGCGTCCCAAAACCCATTTTCTGAGCTCGTCCATGAGGAACCCCTATTGTGCCTTCGCCGCCTTCAGCGCCGCGAGCACGCGCTCGGGAGTGAACGGATACTCGGTGAGCCGGATGCCCACCGCGTTGCGGATCGCATTGGCGATCGCCGAGGGAGGCGTGTCGATGCCGATCTCGCCGGCGGACTTCGCGCCGAAGGGTCCTGAGGGCTCGTAGCTGTCCACCAGTTCGACCGTGATGCGCCCCACGTCCTCCCGCGAAGGGATGGGGTAGGTCATCATGGTGTGGCTGAGCATGTGCCCGGTGTCCGAATAGCGCACATCCTCGTAGAGCGCGAGGCCTATCCCCTGGAGCAGTCCGCCCTCGATCTGAATCTTGGCTAGATTTGGGTTGATCGGCGTGCCGACATCGGCCACCGCGACATAGTGGACCACGTCCACCTTGCCGGTCTCCACGTCGAGCTCGATCTCGACGAAGGCGGCGAGGTAGGGAGGCGGAGACTTGTCGCCCGTGAAGGATTCGGTGACCTCGATCGTCTTCATCTTTGCGCCGTCGTGGTAGAGGGTGTCGTAGCTGAAGTCGTCCAGGGAGAGGGATTGTGTGCCGTCGGCAGTCCTGAAAGTCTTGTCCTTGTAGATGACATCCCCGGGCGCGACACCGAATTTGTCGGCCACCGCGCCGATGAGTTTTGCCTTGAGGCTCCGGGCCGCCTTGAGCACCGCGGAGCCGGACACATAGGTCGTGCTCGACGCGTAGGCCCCCACGTCGAAGGGGGTGTGGTCGGTGTCGGAGGAGTGGACCACGATGTCCTCCATGTCCACGCCGAGCTCTTCGGCCGCGATCTGGGCCAGAATCGTGTCCGAGCCCGTCCCCAGGTCGGTCGCCCCGACGTGGAGCTTGAAGAATCCTCCGTCCTGGAATTCGATGCGCGCCGAGCCCATGTCGATGAGGGGTATCCCCGAGCCCTGCATGGCGATCGCCATGCCCTTCGCGCGCAGCTTTCCCGGCGCGACTTCGCGGACGAGGTGCCCGGGGTCCCAGCCTATGAGTTCCTTGCCCCGCGCGATACACTCCTCGAGCTTGCAGGACTCGATGTTCATCGCGATGCCTTCGGTCCCCTCGCCCATGATGCGGAACACCTCGCTCGTCTCTCCTTCGTGGAGCATGTTCTTGCGCCGCAGTTCCACGGGGTCAACCCCGAGTCTGTGGGCCAGTTCGTCCATCGCCGCTTCGAGGCCGGTGAGCCCCTGAATGGCGCCGTATCCGCGGAAGGCGCCCGCGGACACCTTGTTCGTGTACACCACGTGCCCGCCGAAACGGACCGCCACCGCCTTGTTGTAGAGCGGCAGGGTCTTGGAGCCGGCGACCATGAAGGTGGTGAGCGCGTGTTCGCCGTAGGCGCCAGTGTTGGAGAGCACCTGCATATCGATCGCCCGCAGCATTCCGTCTGGGTTCGCGCCGAGCCGCACTGTGACGCGCATCTCGTGGCGGGTGAAGGTGGCCTCGAAGACCTCGCGGCGGGTGAGGGCGAGGCGGGCGGGCCTGCCCGTCTTCATGGTGACCATGGCGACATAGGGTTCGACGTGGATGTGCTGTTTCCCGCCGAAACCTCCGCCTATCCGCGGCTTTACGATGCGGATCCTGTGCAGGGGCATCTGGAAGGCGAGTCCCAGGAGGCGCCGCGTGTGCCAGGGGTTCTGCGTCGACGTCACGATGACGAGCCGACCGTGCAGGTCGATGTAGCTGAAGGCCGTGTGCGGCTCGAGGGCGACGTGCTGCTGGGCCTGCGTATGTATCGTCGTCTCCACTCTGACCGGCGAAGCCGCAAGTTCCTTTTCCACATCGCCGATCTCCATGCGGTAGGCTGCGGCGATGTTGCGCGCCGGCTCGAAGCCGATGGGGAACATCTCGTGGATACCGGGCTCGGGGTGGATGACGACGGGATTGTCGAGGGCCTCCTCGAAATCGAGCACGGGCTTCAGCACCTGATACTCGACCTTGACGAGGGCGGCGGCCTTCTCCGCGATCGCTTCGCTCTCGGCGGCGACCACGGCCACCTCGTCGCCGACGTAGCGCACGTATTCGTCGAGGATGAAGCGGTCGTGTGGACTCGGCTCAGGGTTGCCCTGTCCTGCCCTCGTTATGGGAATGCGCGGGCAGTCCTTCCAGGTGAGCACGCAGGCGACTCCGGGAAGCGCGAGCGCCTTGACGGGGTCGATCGAGAGAATGCGGGCGAAGGCGTGGGGGCTGCGCACGAGTTTGACATAGAGCGCGTTGGAGGGCGCCAGATCGTCGGCATAGGCGGGGCGGCCAAGCACGAGCCCTTCGCCGTCGACCTTGGGTACGTCGTGGGCGACAACATTGAATTTTCCCGTCGCTTCGAGAGCTGTATCGGCGGAGGGCGGCGTCGGGCTGTGGTCATTGCGCATGTTTGGCCTCCAGGTATTTCTTTATGGCGCGGATCTGCCCTTCATAGCCCGAACAGCGGCACAGGTTCCCCGCGAGATAGTGACGGATCTCCGCCTCGTCCGGGTCGGAGAGCTCTTCCTTCATCGAGAGCACCGTGAGCGCGAAGCCGGGCGCGCAGAAACCGCACTGGTCGGCCCCCTCGGCGGTCAGAAACTCCGCGAATTTCTTCGCTTCCTCGGCGAGGCCCTGGATCGTCGTGATCTCTCTGCCGTCGGCGCGGACGGCGAGGTAGGAACAGGAGAGGACGGGCGCGCCGTCGACCAGGACGGTGCAGGCGCCGCAATTCCCCGTATCGCAGCCTCTCTTTACCTCTGCGTAGCCGCTCCTCCTGAGCACGTCCGTCAGCATTTCGCCGGCCCGGCATTCTACGGGCTGTTCTTTTCCGTTGATATGCAGTGTGATGTTCATCCCCGCACCTCCGTAAGCGCGCGCCGTATGAGCACGGGCAGAATGTCCCTGCGGTACTCGGCGCTCGCCCTGATGTCGCTGCCGAACTGGAGCTCGCGCGCCGCGGCGCGCGCCGCGGCCACAATTTTTTCGTCGGACGGGTGAGGATCGTTGCCCAGAAGGGCCATCGCCTCTCTGCAGAGGCGGGCGGCCGCTGGCCTCGCTCCGACCGCGATGCGCCAGCCGGAACCCGTCCACGCGGACGTAGTGTTGAGGATGGGGAAATCGTTTCGGGAAATTCTCATCTGCTGGTACGCGGCCCTGACTGAAGCGGGCAGCAGGATCTTTTCGAGCAGGAACGGCCCTTCAGCGCCTTTTTCGATGAAGTCCGCCAGGTCGACCGCCCTGCCGGGATGGAAGACCGCCCGGGCGCCCAGCGCACAGAGCGTCGTGTTCAAGTCGGAAAAACCATAGCGCCCGGCTACGGTTCCCCCCACCGTGATGATATTGCGCAGCTGAATGCCGACCACATGACCGACGGTCGCCTCGAAGAGAGCGCCGAAGCGGGCTTTGAGGAGCCGGCTCGTCTCGAGTTCCCTGTAGGTCGTCATGGCGCCGATTTCGATATGGTCGCCGGCTTCCCGGACATACTCCAGGCCCAAGCCGGCCAGATCGACGCCGAGCGCTATGGTTTTCGTGTTTGTCCGAAGCCACGCGGCGCCCCCGATTGCCGTGCCGTGCTGCTCACGAATGAGACGGAATGCTTCATCCGTGTTTTGGGGACGAGCATATTCGAGTATTTCCATCTGCACGCTCCTTGCTGATGTAGATGACTGTCTCCACCCTGATTGGGCTATCATAGCATAGCTTGCCTGAATCGGCAAATTGCCGGGACCGCGCGTTTTTCCGTCGCGGACAGGTTCAGCAAGAGCCCAAGCTGGGGTATACTGGGGACATGGCAGAATTTGTTCATCTCCACAACCATAGCGATTATTCCCTCCTCGACGGCGCTGCGCCCGTTTCGAGGCTGGTAAAAAAGGCCAAGTCCTTCGGCATGCCCGGCGTCGCCATCACCGACCATGGCAACATGTTCGGGGTGATGGCCTTCGAAAAGGAGTGCCGCGACGCCGGCATAAATCCCATCATCGGCTGTGAGTTCTATGTCGCCGGCGGCTCCCGGCTCGAAAAGACAGGGACCGAGAACGGCAACAAATACTGGCACTTCCTGCTGATCGCGGAGAACCTCCAGGGCTACCACAACCTCCTCAAGCTGACATCGAGCTCCTTCACCGAAGGTTTCTACTACAAGCCACGCATCGACGACGAGCTTTTGGCCGCGAATTCCGCGGGGCTGATCGCGTCCTCGGCCTGCCTTGCGGGGGAGATCCCCTCCCTCATCCTTTCGGGCAAGCTCGACCAGGCGGTCAAGAAAATCGGGTTCTACAGGGAATTGTTCGGAAAGGATCACTTCTACCTCGAGCTTCAGGACCACGGCCTCGACGAGCAGCGGATCGTCAACAGAGAGCTGATCCGGCTGTCCAGAGAGCTCGGTGTTCCTCTCCTGGCCACCAACGATCTTCACTATGTCGAGCGCGAAGACGCCGTCGCCCAGGACATTCTCCTCTGCATCGGCACAAACCGCAAGCGCAACGACCCGTCGAGGATGCGCTTCCCGAACGACCAATTCTATATGAAGAGCCCGGAGGAGATGGAGGCGCTCTTCGCCGAGGTGCCCGAGGCCCTCGCGAATACGCTCAAGGTCAACGAGATGGCCAGGCTCAAGATCGAGTTTCCCGGCCCGCTTCTGCCCGATTACCAGGTGCCGGAGGGCTTTTCGACGCCTGAAGAATATCTGCGCCATATCGCGCGGGAAGGTCTCCGCACCCGCTATGCGAACCCCAGTTCCGAGGCCCTCGAGCGCCTCGAATACGAGCTCGATGTCATCATCAAGATGGGGTTTACGGGGTATTTCCTCATCGTGTGGGACTTCATCCACTGGGCGAAGGAGCACGGCATTCCGGTGGGGCCGGGGCGCGGCTCGGGCGCGGGCTCGATCGTCGCGTATTCCATGCGCATCACGGACATCGACCCTCTGAAATACGACCTGCTGTTCGAGCGATTCCTGAATCCTGAGCGCATTTCCATGCCCGACTTCGACGTCGACTTCGACTTCGAACGCCGCGGCGAAGTCATCGACTACGTGGCGGAGAAGTACGGACACGACCGCGTCGCGCAGATCATTACCTTCGGCACGCTGAAGGCGAAGGCCGTGCTAAAAGACGTCGCCCGCGCCCTGGACATCCCCTTCGACGAGGCGAACCAGATCGCCAAGCTCGTCCCCGAAGACCCCAAGATGTCGCTCGCAAAGGCCCTGAAGATGGAGCCCAAGTTCGCCGCCCTCATGCAGAACCCCCGGTACTCCGAGCTCTTCTCCATCGCGGCGAAACTGGAAAACCTGCACCGCCACAGCTCACTCCACGCGGCGGGCATCGTCATCGGCAAATCGGTGCTCACGGACTACGTCCCGCTCTACAAGGATCCGAAGACTGGCCTCGTGGCCACGCAGTATACCATGGAGTATCTCGAAAACTGCGGCCTCGTGAAGATGGACTTCCTGGGCCTCAAGACCCTCACCCTGATCCGCAACACCCTCGATCTCCTCCACAGGCGCGGCGTCGACATCAAAGAAGAGGATATCCCCGACGCCGACCCCAAGACCTTCAAGATGCTCTGCGGGGGCAAGAGCACCTCCATTTTCCAGTTTGAATCGCAGGGCATGCAGTCGGTCCTGAAGCGCGCGAAGCCTTCCACCATTGAGGACCTCATCGCGTTGAACGCCCTGTATCGGCCGGGCCCCATGGAGAATATCGATCAGTTCATCAATTCCAAGAACGGCAAGACGGCCATAACCTATCCCCACCCATCCCTCGAGAAATATCTCAAGGGGACCTACGGCGTGATCGTGTACCAGGAGCAGGTCATGCAGGTCGCGCGCGAAGTCGCGGGGTACTCGCTGGGACGGGCGGATCTCCTGCGGCGCGCCATGGGGAAGAAAAAGCTCGAGATTCTGCAGAAAGAGGAAGGGCCCTTCATCGAGGGCGCCCTCGCCCGCGGATACGGCAGGGATGAAGCCAAGAGTATCTTCGAAATACTGACGCCCTTTGCGGGCTACGGTTTCAACAAGTCGCACGCGGCCGCCTACTCGGTCGTCGCCTACCAGACGGCCTACCTCAAGGCCAACTATCCCGCAGAGTTCATGGCGGCCAACCTCACCAACGAGATAAGCAACACCGACAAACTCACGGAGTACATCAGCGAGGCGCGCCAGATGGGACTGTCCGTCCGGCCCCCCGACATCAACCGCTCCGACGCGAATTTCAGCGTGGACCACGGCCAGATCGTCTATGGTTTTCTGGGCATCAAGGGCGTGGGGGAAGGCATCGCTGAGGCGATCCAGGAAGAGCGCAGAGCGCACGGCAAATTTGTCGATTTCATCGATTTCCTGACGCGGCTCCACGACGCCGGGCTCAACCGGAAGACGATGGAATCGCTCATACTGGCGGGGTGCTTCGATTCGCTGAAGCACAGGCGCCGCCAGCTTCTGAACAACCTCGAGCGCGCGATGGAGCATGTCGAGGGCAAGCGCTCGTTCGAGGCTTCGCGCGATGGCTCGCTCTTCGACATGGAGGATATGGGCTCCTACCCCGATTTTGTATTCGAGCCGGCCGACGAGTTCTCCAACCAGGAGATGCTGCAGTCGGAGAAGGAGCTCCTGGGATTTTTCTTCTCGGCGCACCCGATGGATGAGTACCGGATGATATGGGAGCGCTCGTCCACCCTCGACATGGGACACCTCGACCAGGCGAGCCCCAACCGCGAATACATCGCGGTCGCGCTTCTCACGGAATTCCGCGTGCACACGACACAGAACGGGCGGCGGATGGCCTTCGGTAAACTCGAGGATTACCACGGATCCATCGATATAGTGATCTTTCCCGACATGCTCGAGAAGAACGAAGGGGCCTTCGTAAAGGACCGCGTGCTCTGCGTGCGGGGCATATTCGACAATTCCCGCCGCGCTCCCTCGCTGAAAATCCAGGAGATTCTCGACCCCGAGGCCCTGAAGAAGATGTCCTGGCGCGAGCTTCACATTCAGCTGTCTCCGGCGCTCTGCCGCGCGGAGTCGGGCGGCGCCGCGGAGCAGTCTGGCGAATCAGGTTTATATCAGCTCAGGGATGCGGTATATTCTCTCCATGGGCAGTGCAAGGTCATCTTCCACCTCCCGCTGTCCCGGGGAGGCGAGGCTCTGATCGAGGCTGGGCCCCATACGACCTGCTCGGCGAGCGATGAAGACATTGCGCTGTTGAAAAAGCAGCCTGCGGTGGCGGAGGTCTGGCGGGTATGAACATAAAAATTCTCGGCAACGGGGGATTCTACAACGAGGGATTGCCGTACAACGCGATGGCGATAGACGGCCACGTGCTCGTGGAGACGCCCCCCGATATTCTGCAGTCCCTGATGCAGCAGGGGATGAGCCCCGCCCAGATGGACACTGTCTTTATAAGCCACATCCACGGCGACCACTGTTTCGGCTTTCCCTTCTTCTTTTTCAACTGGCTCTACTGGGGCGACTCCGGCTCCCACTACAACAGGGGCACGCGGCTTGTCGTCATCGGCCCCGAAGGTTTTGCGGGCCACCTGCGCGAACTCATGCGCCTCGCGATTCCGCCCGAACACCCGTACCTGCGCGATTTCGACCAGAGAGTGCAGATCGTCGAGATCGATGAGGACGATGTCATCGCCGTCAAGGGGAATCTCTGGTTCGGATTCAGGCGCACGGCGCACTCTCTGCCGACCTTCTCCCTGATCGCGGGGGAGAGGGGGCAGGATGGGGCTCTCCCCTCGTCCCCGGAATATCTCGAAAAGGCCCTCTTCATCTACAGCTCGGACACCTCCATGTTCGAAGGCGTGCGGGTGCTCCTGGACTCGGGCGCAAAGCTCATCCTCTGCGATACGAATGGAGAAAGGGAGAACGGAGTGCACATGAGTCCGCAGGAGCTCTTGGCCGCGGCGCAGGGCCTGTCCGGTGCCGGCATCGGGCGCCTCCGGGGCATCCACATGAGCAGAAAGATGGAGAGGGTGGGGGAGCTTCAGTTCGTGCAGCCGGGCGAGGAATTTAATTTGAGATAGGCTGTAAGAGAGAAAGCATTTATTTGAACATTCGGTTGAATGCGCGCCAGCCGACGAGCACCGACACGACAAAGACCACCGATACGATTCCCAGAGATGCATAGTGAAC
>Ga0228535_1002032_pt1 | contig 22915 bp, 18 predicted proteins | sample SJ1metagenome_FD_168457 | JGI IMG/M metagenome (GOLD analysis project Ga0228535, IMG submission 168457) | Enriched culture of PCE-dechlorinating microbial communities from Ithaca, New York, USA - SJ1 | ecosystem: Engineered > Modeled > Simulated communities (microbial... > Unclassified | place... | reverse complement strand
CGGCACCTTCGCCGAGCTTGTCTCCCAACGCATCGACGATGAGGTTGGGGACCGGCACACCCCCAGGGGACACACCATCCACGCCCAAAAGCCGCAGAGTGGCGCGTTCGACCGTGACGGTGGTATGGACATCGATGAAATCGAGGACCGGCGCACAGATTTTCTTGGCCAATTCGCGGGCCCTGTCGATCTTTTCTCCGGGTAAATTGAGCTTGGCTTTCATCATATACTAATGCTCCTCGCCGCTTTGAATCATCCTCCGCTTGCAGGGCGTCCCATGCCGAGCACGCAACCTGAAAAGCTCCTCTGCCCTGTCGACGAGCTCCGCGTCGAGACCAAGCAGGCGCGCGATCACCAGGGCGTCGGAATCCGGCACCCTCTTGGATTCGTCCGAAGGGACCACGCGGTACCGCATGAGTGAATTGATGCGCGCCAAAAGCGCGTCAAGCGTCTCTTCTCCGTTTGCCTCTCCGGAGTCAATCGTCGCACGCGCATGTTCGGCGTCGAGTCCGGCCATCCGGAATGCCCTCCCCTTGCTCTTTAGGGGCGAACATTGAATGTGTGTCGCAAAGAGGCAGATTGTGCCCGAAAATGAAGCCATATGTTCGACGAGAGCCTTCATCAAGGCCTCTGCCTCGTCTGCGCTCGTCGTGTGCGCAAATTCATCGAAGACCGCAAGGCCAGGGGCGCTCCGCACTGCCCTCAGTACGTCGATGAGCCTCCGAATTTCAAAGCCATAGGCTGAAAGGCCCCTGGCCGCTGTCTCTCCCGCTTCGCCGACGACATCGATCCACTGAAACACAGGTGTCTCGAAGTATGTCGCGGGCACAAACATCCCGCACTGAGCCAGCACCTGCAGAAACACAAGAGTCTGTAAGACGCAGGTTTTGCCGCCCATGTTCGAACCACTGAGTATCCCCACAGGCTTGTCCAGGCTAAAGTCGAGAGGTTTGTAGAGCACAGCGCGCGAGGCGCACTCTTCTTCGAGGGGAATAAGGCGGGCTGCCCTGCAGGAGATGTGGGGAGTCTCGCCGCCTGCCGGCGCGCGGCCATTGTGGGCGGCCTCCATATCATGGATATCCCTGGCGGCGCCTTTCGTGAGAGAGGGCCGCACCATGTGGTATTGCTGGGTGAGCTTCCACTGAGCGAGCGCATAGTCAAAGCGCTTTATGGCGCTACAATATTGGGCAAGCGCAGCGGATGCAGCGGTGACAAGGCTGGAGAGCCGGATAATCGCTTCCCGCTCAAGGATGCGTTCTTCCTCTCGGGCTCGGCGGCGCTGCTCTTCCGCACTAAGGAGGGCGGCACCGGGGACAATGCGCACGATCATCGAGCGAGTATCATAGGGCTCGGCCGCAAGGGACGGACAGCTGCCCCCGCGCCCTTTTTCAACCGCGGCGAGCGCCCTGTCCGTAGATACAACGATGAATTCCCTGCCGGCAAAATCAAAGCCATAGGCTTCTCTGCAGGCCGCTTCGAGAGCCTGCATATGCCGGGCCACGGTATGGTCTGCCTCGGCAATCCTGGCTCGGATTGCGCCAAGCCTCGGCTCGTGGCCCTCGGAAATCGCAAAGCTCTCTGCGTCGCGGCTGCCCGCGGAGAGCATCCCTAATAAATCTGCGGACTCAAAGGCGAGCCCAAAGCGATCGCGGGATACTTCGTCGACAAGATCACATATATTCTTGTAATGTAAAAGAAATTTCTTGAAGAGAAATAGTTCCAAGAGGCCATATTGTGCTGCGTCGTCCACTTGGGGGATACGGGGAAGTTTCCCTAAATGCCAAAAAAGCCTGTCGCGCCGGATATCGCCGAGCGCCGCAAGAAGGGTTCCTGCTGCCTCGATGTCGTCGTAGAGCAATTCGAGAGCCTCGGCCTCAGTGATGAATCCGACCTCCGCGATGTGGTCTCTGCCATAGGGGCTGAGTGGGGCGATGCGGGACAGCATTGAATTCAGCCTGCAAAAAGAAGCTACATGAGGTGGAATCGGCACGATATCATGCATGATGTCCCTCTTTCAGACCTTCAAGACAAGCCCCATTCATTTCCTCACCCTCATACGGATTCCAGCTCAGGATCGAAGCGAGAACTTCCGCGGGGAGATTCGCCCCGCACTCCTCTTCATCCACATCGCAGAGAGCGACAATATAGCCTCGAAAATCTATTTCTTTCTGTACAAATAATCTGTTTTGCTCTACAAGCGAAGAGATCTCCTGTGGCTTCAAGAAAATATGCGTAAAATCTTTCACTATAAACGCGACGTTTTTTTGAATGGCATAGTCTTCTAAAATCATGCGGGAGAGAGGGCCATCGAGAACAATGGGGGCATTATGCATCAGGACCCCCTCATTCCACAGAGGGAGATGGGCACGACGATACATATCGGCCATCCGCTGTGCCACCTGCAGGAGATTGGAGCGGTCGATCCGCACGGTACAGAAAAGCTGGGCATTGGGCAGCGCGGATATGGGAGATATCCGATCAAGGGTCCCGTCGACGAGGACGGTGTGATGAGGATACTGCGCGCGCATTGCCTCATCGGCAAGAGCGGCGAGTGCGCTACTCTCCGAGGGCCCCACAAGAATCCCGTTTCCACGTCGTCCTGCCCGCACCAAAACGATAGGCCCGAGCGCGCTCGAACCCAATGCTCCCGCGAGGATTGTAGGCTCGCAGTCAAGGCGATCCACCACACCCGCGGCCGTAGAAAAAATCTCTCCTTCCCACAGCTCGACGTTCGTGCCACCTACCCCACTGCCCTTCCCTTCTCCCTCATACCCTGCGCACAGAATGGCCACCCGCATCCCTACACTTCGGATGTACGCAAGCGCGGCCTTCATCGCCAAGGTCTTGCCGCTCGCAGCGGAGAACCCGGCGAAAAAGCTCAGGTTGCCGATAAAAGACGATGCATCCAGGGGCATATCAATTCTCGGGCTCTGTTCTGTGGCGATTCAGACGTGCCAGATTCTTCGGCTCCAGAGCTTTCTCCTCGCCGCTCAAAAGTCTGGCGACTCCACAGGTCGGGTTGAGCCAGGGCTCGTCGCGGCAGATGCGGCATTGACCGCAGTCTTCCTTGTACGATTCCGGCTCTTCATATGAGGTGATGACACCTTCGTAGTTGCGCAGAATGACTCTCTTCTCATTCGATGTGATGAGGTAGTCCGGCATGACGGGGATCTTCCCGCCCCCACCCGGCGCGTCGATGACAAATGTAGGCACCGCCATCCCCGACGTATGACCACGCAGGTTTTCGATGATCTCGATGCCCTTTGAGACCGTCGTCCTGAAATGCGAAATACCGAGTGACATATCACATTGATAGATATAGTAAGGTCTTACACGGATCATCAATAGTTGCTGGACCAGCTTTTTCATGAGCACGGGACAGTCGTTTATGTCGCGCAACAGAACACTCTGATTGCCGAGCGGAATGCCGGCGTCCGCAAGCTTTTCACAGGCGTCCTTCGCCTCTTTTGTGATCTCCTTCGGATGATTGAAGTGCGTGTTCACATAGATGGGCTGATATTTTTTAAGCATGTCCACGAGCTCGTCCGTCACGCGCATGGGCATCACGACGGGCGTACGCGTGCCGATGCGGATGATCTCAACCGTGGGAATCGCGCGCAATTGGGCGATGATACGCTCGAGCCTTTCTGTGGGCATCACGAAAGGATCACCGCCTGAAATCAGCACGTCACGGATTATGGGGGTTTTTCTGATATATTCCACCGCGGCGGCGATAAGTTCATCTGCCTGATGCGCATCTTCCTGCTTCACGAAACGGCGGCGCGTGCAGTGCCGGCAATTCATGGAACAGACGTTCGTCGCCAGCAGAAGCACCCTGTCGGGGTACCGGTGTGTCAGCCCCGGCACCGGAGAATCGACATCCTCGTGCAGGGGATCGACCTGATCGGATGCGAGAAAATGCGTCTCCTGAATGCGGGGGATTGCCTGCAGGTGCACGGGACACGCCGGATTTGCCGGATCCATGAGTGAAGCATAGTATGGGGTAATCGCCATGCGGAATATTTTCAGAACTTCTCCGATGTCATGGAGTTCCTGGTCAGAGAGAGGGACTACTTGAGCGAGCGTGTCGATGTCGCGAATGTTGTGGTGCATCTGCCAGCGCCAGTCGTACCACTCGTCAGGCGTCACGTCTCTGAACAAGGGAATCTGTTTCCAGTCAAATGAAGGAAATTCCAGCATCATCCTCTCCTGAGATTGAGCATCGCACGCACTTCATCGCTCGACGCGATTGAAAGCTGCGCCTCTTTCGCGATGCGGACAGCGCGCTCCACCAGCTCGGCGTTGGAGCGCGCGAGCTGCCCTTTTGCATAATACACATTGTCTTCAAAGCCGACCCGAATCCATCCGCCGGCAGCAATCGCCCCATACTGCGCCGGGAGTGAAGACTTCCCTATGCCCATCACCGTAAAATAGGCTTCTTGAGGTATCGCGAGCCGGAAGGCGAGCAGGTTCTCTATGGAATAGGGGACGGAACCCGGCACATTGAGCACCACGCCGTAATGAAATGGCGCCTCGATGAGCCCTTCATCGATGAGCATCCTCGATGCGTAGACATGGCCGAGATCGAAACATTCCAGGGTAGGACGCACTCTGTGCTCGCGGAACGCCTCGGCGAAATGCCGCATTATCGGCAGTGTATTGACGATATAATCGTCGCCGAAATTGACCGTGCCGCAGTCCAGGCTCGCCATCTCAGGCTCGAGCTCAACAAGGGGCGCAAGGCGCGCCTCCAGGTCGTCGCCGACCGCGCCGCCCGTGGTGATCTCGATGACGATGCCGCATTTGCGGCGCACAAGCTCCATTGTCTTTTTGAACACGGCGGGGCTCATGGTCGGCCTGGCATCCTCATCCCGCACGTGGAGGTGCAAAATCGCCGCGCCCGCGCGCCACGCATCGAAGGCGGCATCGGCGATCTCCTCTGGCGTCACTGGCAAGGCGGGATTCTGGGCCTTGAGAGTCTCGGCGCCCGTGCAGGCACAGGTGATGACGACTTTCTTCTCCATAGCGCCCCCTCAGCTCCCTATCGGGAAACGCCGCGCGGTGAGCTCAAGCGCCTCGCCGATGGCGTTCAATGCTTTTTCGAGGTCAGCGTCGGTGTGTCGGTGCGCGATGTACCAGTGGTGATAGGGCTGCACAAAAAGCCCCCGCCGTATTGTCTGGGTATAGAAGTACTCGCGGCGCGCCCTATAGGTCTTTTCCTTGTCGGCCGGATGGGGATTGAACGTGAGGTATGGCATCGGCGGGAGACCCGACACCGTCACGGGCATCCCCGAACGCTCGGCGATGTCTCGCAGACGGGCGAGGAATTTTGTCCCGCGCGCCCAGAGCGAATCAGGCACTTTTTCGCGCTCGAGGATATCGAGGCACTTCATGGCGGCGACCATTTCGAGGCTGTTGGGGAAAAACGTCGACGAGACGAACACCTTCTTTTCGGCCACCTGCATAAATTCGCGCGCGCCTACTACCGCGCTTATCGCGTAGCCATTCGCCAGCGCCTTGCCGAATGTCGCCAAATCTGGTGTCACGCCGTACCTCGACTGCGCCCCGCCCAGCGACACTCTGAAACCGGTGCGGACCTCGTCGAAGATGAGCACTGCCCCATACGCATGCGCAAGCTCCTTGACCGCCTCAAGGTAGCCTGAAGGCGGCGCCATGACAGGCTTTGCATTCGGGTGTCCCACCGGTGTGATGATGACACCCGCGACCTCGCCTTTGTGTGCGGCGAGCTTTGCCTCGAGATCATCCAGGTGGCCATATTCGAATTCGACTGTCAACTTTGAAATTTCTTCAGGAATGCCACCGTGGATTTCCACACACCAGTCATGCCAGCCATGATAGCCACAGCGAAGAATATAGTTGCGGTCTGTATATCCGCGCGTGATGCGCACTGCGAGCGATGTCGCATCCGAGCCCGTCTTTACGAGAATCGCCTCTTCAGCGCAGGGGATAAGAGAAACAAGCCTCTGCTCCAGTTCGTTCTGAATCGGCTGTACGAGCGAAAAACAGAACCCCTTTTCAAGCTGGGCGGCGACAGCTTCCGTAATCTCAGGCTCATTGTATCCGAGGATAATTGGCCCGTAGGCGCAGAGCATGTCGATATAATCATTGCCATCCACATCGACGATGTGCCCGCCATACCCCCGCTCGAGGAAGATGGGATATTCGCCCTCGACGAAGTTGTACGGCCGCCGGATGCCCATGATGCCCCCCGGACATACCTCTTGGGCCTCAGCATACATTCGCAACGATGCATCCAGTTTGAGTCTGGGAAATTCTTTCGGTGCCATAGGGCCTCCTCGCTATTTCACGTACTGTTGCTCGAAAAACTTCCTGAGCTTCGGATTTTCGCGCAATTCCCACAAGGTGATCTCGGCATGATCCCTGGTATAACCGTTGCCGATGATCATGAGCACATCTTTTCCTATGCCCTCCGCACCGAGTGCCGCGCGCGTAAAGCTCGTCGCCATCGAGAAGAAATAGACCGTGCCGCCGTCGCGCACCGGCAAGATCGCCGCCATCTCGGTGCCCTGAATGTTCACGCAGCTGATGGCGATGTCGAATTCCTGGCCCCTGTTTGCCGCGAGCACCTTCTCCAGAAATTCCACGGGTTTCGTCGCGTCGGCCACGACAATCTCGTGCGCGAGCCCCATCTCCCGGATATATGCCCTTGAACGCTCGGAGTGGATGTTCGCCACAACATGCCCCGTCGGCCCCACGCGCTTCATGGCCTCATAACAGCACAGAAGGCCTGATTTCCCGCCGGCACCGAGAATAAGCACCCTGTCGCCAGACTTCACGAGCTTCGCCGTCTGTGCGGGCGCTCCCGCCACATCGAGCGCCGCCAGCGCGAGACGTTCATCCATATCGTCGGGCAGTTTCGCATAGATGCCGGATTCAAAAAGAATCGCCCGGCCCTCGATTTCCACGCGGTCGATATCCTTGTGCACCGCGAGAATACGCTTGATCTTAAGCGGCGTGAGCGAGAGAGACACGAGGCTTGCGATCTTGTCTCCAGGCCCGAGGTCTGGCCGGGCGAGCGCAGGGCCAACCTTCGCCACCCTGCCGATGAACATACCGCCCGAACCGGTGACAGGGTTTTGCTGTTTGCCGCGCGTCGCAACGATGTTCATGATAATGGCCTTGATTTTTTCCTCATCGCCACCGGCCTCTCCCTCAATCTGCGTAAAGCTTGCGGAATCGATATTGAGCGCCAGGACATCCACCAGAATTTCGTTGTCATACAATTTCGACATGTCATTATCGAGTTTTTGCGCGGTCTGCGGCATGGCGCCGGCCGGTTCAAGGACACGATGCGTTCCATACTTGTTGCCCATCGGCATAGCCGCTGTACCTCCCTCCCTATATTCCCACAGGAAGTTCAATCCGTCAATGAGAAATCAAATAATTATTTATAATTAAATATCTTATGAATATTTATGCGTATAGGGTCGGAAAGAAAAATGCAGGGGCTCTCTTCAAAACTCGGGCGGCCCGGGACAGACAATCACACACGATTCTCAAAGTCCTGTTTTCAATAAAAAATATTGTAACCTTTTTCGTTTTACACTCTCTTTAAAAAGAGAAGAATTACATTCATGTTGGTATCAGATAAGCACATACGATACACGCAAACTTTTTTATACAAGTGTATAAATACTGGTTTACAGAATTGTAGCCATGCCTTATATTTATTCACGAACATTGAGAAAAAGGCAGGGGAATGTTTCCTTCATTCAATTTCAAAGAGTACGAATTAGTCACGAGCACCAGCGGTGCTTTCAGCGGTGTCGAAGTCGACCTCATGGTCGAAATCCTCAAAGACTGGCAGAAAGCACCGGGGCAGCCCTACACTCTTCTCGAGCTGCGGGACGGTAAGACCCTCGTCGCATTCGCCATTATCCACCGGGTGTCCGGACGAAATTTTACATTCGATATTCGCTTTATTGTGCTCGACCGCGATTACAGATCGAGCAGTGCCATGCAGCACCTCTTCGAGCTGATCGACGAAGAGTTGCTCAAGAAAATCCCGTTCGCAGTCATCCGGATCGAAATCTCGTCGGTGAAGAGGGAGAGCCTCGGCGAAAATGCGCTTGAGAATGCGAGTTTCTGCCAGATCGGCCACATAGCGGCCTACTACGGCGAAAATGACGATTTCTTCTTTTATATAAAGGCAATTTTCAGAAACCCGCCCAACTTCATCAAAGTTTCCAAACCCTTTGAGGATGAGCTGCCCGCGGCCATTTCTCTCGAGGAATTCCATACACAGGAATAGGAGAGATAGCATGCTGGTGGGTGCCATAGAAGGCGGGGGCACAAAATTTGTCTGTGCTATTGCGTTATTCGATCCTGATGATTCCACGGAGAAGCCGAAAATCGTCGAACAGATCCGCATCCCTACCGAAGAGCCGCAGAAGACTCTTGCGGCCGTCTCGGATTTTTTCCGGAGCGCGGGAGGTGCACAGGGGAGGGGGCGGGACGGACCGGGGACAAGGGGCAGCCGGGCCATTGACGCCGTCGGACTGGGCATGTTCGGCCCTGTCGAATGCGACGAGCGCAGTCCGCGCTGGGGCTACCTCCTCAACACCCCAAAGCCGGGCTGGGCCGACCTCGATGTCGCCCGGAGACTCCAGAGAGAGCTCGGAGTCCCCGTCAGGCTCGAGACGGACGTCGCCGCAGCAGCGCTCGGCGAATGGAAATGGGGAGCAGGCAGAGAGACGCATATCTGTGCGTATGTCACGGTGGGAACGGGCATCGGCGCCGGTATCCTCGTCGACGGGGTGCCACTGCGCGGCCGTTTCCATCCTGAAGTTGGACACATGCGCGTTCCGAGGGCGGGGACAGGCTCCGGCGGCGGGGTCCGCATGGACGATGCGAATTTCAAGGGCGTCTGCATCCACCACGGCGACTGCCTCGAAGGACTGGCGAGCGGCCCCGCCATCGCGGCCCGCTGGGGAACCGCGCCCGAAGACCTGCCCGCCGCCCACCCCGCCTGGCGACTCGAGGCCGACTACCTCGCGCTCGCTTTTTCCAATATTGCGCTCACCGCATCGCCAGACCGCATCATTGTGGGCGGCGGAATCGGCCTGCACGGCGGCCTCCTCGACATGGTCGCCGGCCGCATGCACGAACTGCTCGGAGACTACATGCAGACCCTCAATTCAGTGGAGGCGATCCGCGGATATATCGTGCGGGCCGAGCTTGGCGGAGAAGCGGGCATTCTCGGGGCCGCGCAGCTCGGGCGTGAAGCGGCACGGAATACATAGTTGCGGGCAGGCCGGCCGTCGCCGGGAGCCGCCCGGTGACAGTGCGGCCTTGATTTGTGCGCCGTCTTTCTGCTATAGTACGCCCTGTTTGTCTCGAGCCGAGATAGCTCATCTGGCAGAGCGGCGCACTCGTAATGCGCAGGTGTCGGGTTCGATTCCCGATCTCGGCTAAATAAAATACAAAAGAGGTGGCGCAATTGTTCCCCCTGTCGCAGCTTTTTCTGGCCTTGACCATTTTTGTGGCTCGCGTGGCTGATGTCTCGCTCGGGACCTTCAGACAGGCGATGGTGATACGTGGCAAGAAACTCTATGCATTTCTTTTAGCCTTTGCGGAATCTCTCATCTGGGTATTTGCTGTTTCCAAAGTCCTCACCGACATAGACGGACCGATAACAGCCTTGGCGTTTGCGGGTGGTTTTGCCGTCGGCACATTCGTCGGCATCTGGATTGAGGATCTTTTTAAGATCGGGGAACAGGCCGTCCGCATCTTCAGCGCAGACGGTGATTCAATCGCAGCAAGCCTCCGCAAGGAAGGATTCCGGGTCACTGTCTTTGACGGTCGGGGACGCGACGGCAAGGTGAACCTGCTCTTCGTCCAGGTACGGCGCCGTGAGGTGGGCAAGGTCCGCAACCTCTCCCGCATGATCGATCCGCAGTGTTATCTTGTGATCGATGATGTACGGGCAATCTCATACGGAAGCCTTGAGATCGGGAAATAACATTTCATCCCACCTACAGCAACCTATTTAACGTCGCGCCTCGTTGCACAATTGAAGATTCGGATTTATAATTCGCGCAATTTCAATGTCGAGGAGGCGCTCGTGACATTCATCAATGGTGATACATGGTTATATATAGGCATTGGCTGCGGCCTTGCCTCTATTGTTGTGTCTCTCTTCTACTATCGCTGGGTTGCCCGGCAGGAACCCGGTATAAAAAAGGCGCAGGAGATTGCCGGGTGGATCAAGGAGGGGGCCTCGACATACCTTAAGAAGCTGTATCGTGCCCTTATCGTGGTCGCTCTGGTGTTGGGTGTCGTGCTGGCCTTCGTCTTCTCCGGGAATGAGGCCAAGCCTCTACACGGCCTCTACACGGCGCTCGCCTTTGGCTTCGGAGCTCTCTGTTCGGCCCTCGCCGGCTGGCTGGGGATGTCGATCGCCGTCAAGGCCAATGTGCGCACGGCCACGGCCTGCCAGCGAAGCCTCGGCCAAGGTTTCAATGTGGCGTTCAAGGCCGGTTCGGTCATGGGGCTGGCGATGGTCGGTGTCGCGGTCTTCGGCATCAGCCTTCTCTACCTGCTCTTCCATGACCCCGAAATTGTGCTGGGATTCAGTTTCGGAGCCTCATCGCTCGCCCTGTTCGCAAAGGCAGGCGGCGGCATCTACACCAAGACCGCCGATATCGCCGCGGACCTCACGGGGAAGGTGGAACTCGGCATTCCTGAGGATGATCCGCGCAATCCGGCCGTCATCGCGGACAACGTTGGAGATAACGTCGGCGATGTCGCCGGCATGGGGGCGGACATTTTCGATTCCTACGTCGCCTCTGCGGTTGCCTCGATGTTGCTCGGCGCGTCCTATGCAATGACTATAGGAGTCCAGTACGTCATTCTGCCCCTCATCCTCTGCATTCTGGGCATTATAAGCTCTCTTGCGGGTCTTCAGCTCGTAAAGGTGGGGCCGGAGGGGAAGCCCGGCCGGGCGCTCAACTCCGGAACGACAATCTCCTGCGCCATCTTTGCCATTCTCGCTTCGCTGCTCTTCATCATCGTGAACTCCGCGGCGGGCGAGACGGTCCTCAGCTGGGGCGCCCTCATCGCGACCCTGTCGGGGCTTCTTATCGGTATCGTCATCGGCTTTACCACCGATTACTTCACCAACGACGAGCACAAACCCGTACAGCATGTCGCCAGCATATCGGCATCGGGTACGGGCCTCAACATCATAACGGGATTCAGTTATGGCCTCATCTCCATGCTGCCGGCTATCATAGGCATTGTCGCCGCAATATTGACCGCCTACTTCTCGGCCGAGGCCTTCGGTCTCCCCGGCGTCTACGGAATCGGCATCGCGGCGGTGGGAATGCTCTCGCTGACGGGCATCGTCGTCTCGAACGACGCCTATGGCCCAATTGTCGACAACGCAAAGGGAATTGCGGAGATGTCCGGCATGGGCGAGGAAGTCATCGAATCCGCGGACAAGCTCGACTCGGCGGGCAATACCGCCAAGGCCGTGACCAAGGGCTTCTCCATAAGCGCCGCAGCGTTGACCGTATTGGCCATGTACGCCGCCTATTCCGAAGTCATCGTGAAGTACTCGGGGTCTTCGAATTTCGTCCTCGATATCCAGGATCCCTTCGTGCTTGGCGGCATACTGCTCGGCATCTTTGTGCCGCCTCTCTTCAGCGCCCTCACGATGCTCGCGGTCACCAGAAACGCCTTTACGATGATCGGTGAAATCCGGAGACAGTTCAAGGAAAGACCCGGCATTCTTGCAGGGACTGAGCTCCCCGATTATTCGGCCTGCGTCGGCATCGCCTCATCCCACGCGCTGCGCGCGCTCGTGCTGCCGGCTCTTCTCGCCGTGGTGCTTCCAATCCTTGTGGGCTTCATCATGGGGCCAAAGGCGCTGGGTGGCTTCCTCGGCGGATCGATCTTTATCGGCGTCGCATTGGCCCTCCTCATGTCGAATGCGGGCGGCCTCTGGGACAACGCAAAGAAATATATCGAGGCGGGCAATTTCGGCGGGCCGGGCTCCGAAGCACACAAGGCGGCAGTGGTGGGCGATACCGTCGGCGATCCGTTCAAGGACACTGCCGGTCCCTCGCTGAACACTCTGATCACGGTAATGAGCCTTGTTGCCAACCTCTTTGCACCGCTCATCGCTCAGTTCCACCTCTTTGGTTAAAAAGAAGGGCCGCCCCCGCACGGGGCGGCTCTTGCCCTTACGATCGATTAAATATTGACAGCAATACATCCGTATACTATACTAATGTATAGTATACGGTATGACGACAACAGACAAAATCGGCATTCTGGCGGATGCGGCCAAATATGACGCTTCGTGCTCCACCAGCGGCAGCTCGAGAAAAAACACGCCGGGGGGATTGGGGACAGGCGCGGTAGCCGGGATATGCCACGCATGGGCGGCGGACGGCCGATGCATTTCGCTGCTCAAGGTCCTGTTGTCGAATGCCTGCGCCTACGACTGCGCGTACTGTGTCAACCGGCGCTCGAACGATGTCCGCCGCGCCGCGTTCGAGCCTGAGGAACTTGTCAGGCTCATCATCGAATTCTATCGGCGAAACTACATCGAAGGAGCCTTCCTCTCGTCAGGCGTCATAGGATGCCCGGACGGCACGATGGAGCGGCTCATCCACATCGCGCGGACACTGCGCACGCGGGAGCACTTCAACGGATACCTCCATATCAAAATAATCCCCGGTACTTCGGAGCGCCTCGTGCTGGAAGCCGCCCGCTGGGCCGACCGGGCCTCGGTCAACATCGAGCTTCCGAGCTCGGCAAGCCTCGAGTGCTTCGCCCCCGACAAGAAACCCCAGGCCATATTCGGTCCGATGAGGGCCATGGCCAGAGCGAGCGGCTTTGAGCCCCGCTTTCTGCCGGATGCTTCACCCGATGCTCCCTCCACAGAAAACAGGAGGCTTCCGAACCTGCCGCCAAGGCTGATACCAGACCGGGAGAGCTCTCAGCCCTATCCCCAGGCCCGCTCCACTACAATTTCCGGCCCGTCTTCGCTCTCCGTCATGGAGGCGAGAGAGATGCGCCTCCGGAATCCGGACGCGGAACTCATCCCGGCCGGACAGACCACGCAGCTCGTCATCGGCGCAAGCCCCGAATCCGACGCCACGATCCTCGCGCTCGCCGAGAATCTCTATCTGGCCTTCGATGTCCGGCGGGTCTACTATTCGGCCTTCATCCCCACCGGCGGTGATCCGCGCCTTCCTGCGGTTGCCAGGCCGCCGCTCGCCCGCGAGCACCGGCTGTATCAGGCGGACTGGCTCTTCAGATTCTATGGCTTTAAGGCCAAGGAGATACTGGATCCCGCCCATCCCTTCCTCGACTTGAGTCTCGACCCGAAGTCCGGCTGGGCATTGCGGAATCCTGCCATGTTCCCCGTCGAGATCAACAGGGCAGACTACAGAGACCTGCTCAGAGTACCCGGAATCGGGCCCAAGTCGGCATCGCGCATCGTGGCGGCGCGCAGATGCGGCAGCCTTCGCATTGGAAGTCTGGCGGCGCTGGGCGTGGTGATGCGCAGGGCCCGATGGTTCATAACGGTCTCGGGCAAACTGGCCGCAAAGGAACTGGAGGAGATCGGCATCGGCGCCGCCGGAGCTGCGGGTGGCGGCCGGAACGCTGCCGCGAATGGTGGCACAGGCGGCACTGTGGGTGCCAGCCGGGTTGCTGTCGAAGACGGCGGCCCGGGCGAGCGTGGAGGCGGAATTTCGGTGAGCCGCTGGAGCCTTCTCGACCATCCGGAGTTGCTGCGGCGGGTGCTCGTCGATCCTGCCTTCAGGCATGAGCCGTCTTCGCAGCTCGAATTCCAGTGGGAGACAGACTGAGTATGGAATATGCGGGGAAACACGCGGTCATGCGCTTCGACGGCAGTTTTGCGGGGCTGCTCTGCGCGGCGGGAGAGGCCTCCACCCTCACCGCGGTGCCGCGCTATGGGCTGTACTTCAAGAGCCAGGCCGAGGATGAAGAGCTGTTCGAAGAGTCTTTTTTCATCCGGACCGATCAGGAGCGTGCGCGCAAAATCTGGAAGGATGCGGCCGCACAGGGATACGCCGCAAGCCTCGGCACCTGCTTCGATGCCTACTGTTCCGACAGCCCCGGCAGGAATAACCACACCGGCCGCGTTCTCTGTACCATTCTGCGCGAGGCCGCGGTCTCGGCGCATGGCGCCGCGGAACTGTCTTTTGCCCGGGGCATGGCGGCAGGGTTGAGCGACATGGGCGATCCCGACATTCTCTCTGTCGTCACCGCGGCGAGGCGCTGCCGCAACCAGGTGCAGAAGATGAGCGGACTGATCCGTTTTTCCGAACTCGCCGACGGTCTGTGGTATTCGGCCATCAGCCCCGACTGCGATGTCCTCCCCCTCATCGCCCGTCACTTTGCGCTCAGGTTTGCCTCCCAGAGCTTCATGATCCATGACCTGCGGCGCTCGACCGCCATCGTGCACGAACCCGGCACGGCGTGGCACATCGTCGGCGGCGTTTCGCTTCCCAACGGCATGAGGGTATCCGATCTGCCCTGTACGGAAAAGGAATTCCTGATCAGGGAAAGCTGGAGGCGCTATTTCTCTTCCATAGCCATCGAGGCGCGCAGAAATCCTCGGCTCCAGGCCAGTTTCATGCCTAGAAAATATTGGGCTGGCCTTCCCGAAATGTGCCATGATACTGTAGTAGACGATTCAAGATTGCCATCCAAGAAGGAGGTCCCATGAATTCCATCGATGCCGAAATGTTGTTCAAGTGCGTACACACACTGCTCTCTGAACTCGTCAACGGACCCGCCCCAGGGCAGGGAACCTGGATTCTGGACAGGGACCCGTCGGCCGGCCTCGCGGGCACCCTGGATTCACTGAGCGCTGCCCAGGCCTCGCGGCACATCGTAGCCGGCGAATCGAGCATCGCCGGCCACGCCAATCACCTTCTCTTCAGCCTGAGCCTGATGAACCGCTGGGCCGCAGGGGAGAATCCCTTCGAGGGAGCCGACTGGCAAGGCTCATGGAAGATTCAGACCGTCGACGATGCGCAGTGGAAGGAGCTGAGGCGCGAACTCAGGGAACAGGGCCACGCCTGGATGGATGCGCTCGACGCCGACAAAGACTGGGACGAGGAGAGCCTGACGGGTTCGCTGGCGAGCTTCGCCCATCTGGCCTACCACCTCGGCGCCATCCGGAACATGCTGGACACGGCGAAACAGACTCCGGCAGCATAATTTCATTCCTGCAGTAGCCTCGGGACCGCATGAAGGGATAGAATGGGGGCTCGTTGCCCAAACGCCGATGAGGTAGAGGTGTCCAATGGAAGCTGTTGCCGGAGAAAATCGAAGAGAATACCGCGTGTATGCGTCGCGCTGGCTCGTGCTCGGCGTCTACATGCTCGTCAACATGACGATCCAGCTCCTCTGGATAAGCTATGCGCCGGTGACGACTCAGTCGAGCCTGTTCTACGGCGTTTCGGAACTCCAGATAGGCTTCTTCTCCATGGCATTCATGCTCGTCTTCATACCTCTGTCCATTCCCGTCTCCTGGCTCATCGACAGATTCGGCTGTAAGCCGGTGGTCGCGGTCGGCTCGATCGTCGCCGGCCTCTGCGGAATCCTGCGGGGGGTGGCGGGGCCCAATTTCGGATTCGCCCTCGCGATGACTATAGGCATGTCCGCAGCCCAGCCCGTCTTCCTCAACTCGTGGACCAAGGTTTCGGCACTGTGGTTCCCCCCGAACGAGCGGGCCACGGCGGTCGGGCTCCTCACGCTCGCCAATCTCCTCGGCGCGGCCCTCGGCCAGGTCTTAAGTCCCATCCTCACCGAGAGCATGCCGATTTCGACAGTCCAGCTCTACTATGGGCTCGCGGCTTCGGCGGCGGCGCTGCTCTTCGTGGTGCTGGCCAGGGAAAAACCGGCCACGCCGCCCGACGCGTCCGCGGAGAAGGAGCGGGCCCTCATGATCGACGGGCTCAAGCACGCACTCTCCCTCAAGTCCTTCAGGCGATACCTCTTTATGGCCTTCATCGGGCTGGGCATATTCAACGGCATCACGACATGGATCGAGGGCATCGTAAAGCCGCGGGGCTTCGACTCGCAGCAGGCAGGCGTGGTGATAGCCGTCATGCTCATCGCAGGCGTCATCGGCGCTGTCGCGATGCCCGCACTCTCGGACAGGAAGGGAAAGCGCAAGCCATATATTATCCTGGGGCTCCTGGGGAGCATCCCGGGGCTCGTGGGCCTCGCGCTCGCCCCCTCATATGCCCTGCTCCTTCTCTCCAGCTTCATACTCGGATTCTTCCTTGTGTCGGTGAATCCAATCGGCACACAGTATGCATGTGAAACGGCCCTCCCCACGCCCGAAGGCACCTCGAACGGCCTTATCTCGCTGGCGGGACAGATATCCGTGGTGCTCGTCTATGTCATGGAACCGCTCAAGAGGGCGACGGGGTCCTATGTGGTCCCGCTGCTCCTTTTCGCGGCGCTCGTCGTGGTGAGCGCCTCCCTTGCGACGACACTCGTCGAGGGGCACAGGGAATACTAGAACGCGATCAGAGTTTAATTCCCAGGCCACCCTTCCGCTTTCATTCATCTATCGCGGCGACGCAGTCCAGCCAGGCAGAAGCCATAAGATACGCCCCCGCTGCCGAAGGATGCACGCCGTCAGGGCACCAGTATGCGGCCTCCTGCTCCCTGGAGGCCGCCTCGAAAAGGCCCTGGAAGGGGAGGAATAATGCGCCCGCGGAGACGGCGATTTCGCGGGCAATACGCTGATATATCGAAAACTCGGGGAACCATCCTTCGTCAACGTAGCCGCAGCCCCGGAGCGCAAAGGGTTCTCCGATGATGAGCCGGGCCTTGGGCAAAATCGCCTGTGTCCGGGCGACAAGGTCTTTGTAGACCCGCCCGTAGAGTTCGGGCGACCCTTCATAGCCATGTTTTGCGATATGCCAGTAATCATTCACGCCGACGAGAATCGTAATGAAGTCCGGTTTGAGGGCGATGGTGTCTTCCTCCCAGCGCTCGGCCATCGTGGTGACTTTGTCCCCGCTCACTCCGCGGTTGTAGATGCGGAGCCAGCGCTCGGGCAGGTGTGAGAGCAGGATCGATGCCGCCAAGAACGCATAGCCACCTCCCAGACCGAATCCGTCGTTGGGGCCCAGCACGCTTTTGTCCCTGCAGGCCTCGGTGATCGAATCGCCCTGGAAGAGTATGGCCGTATCCCGCCTCAGGGCCGGAAAGGGCGGCACAGCTTCATCATACGGACCCCAAAACCGTTTCGCAGAACTGGCTATAACGTTTCTCCTTTTTCCCAGGAGAAACATGCGCGGCGCAAACCCAGACAGGGCTGCCCGATATTCTTCGGGTGCTCCCTGTCGGGCTTGCCCAGCGTCACGTGGGCCTCCAGGGGCCTCTCTCCCCGCTCGAACTTGATGAGTATATCATTCCAGCCGGAACGCAGGGTGGCGTTGCAGTAGTTCGAACCGTCCCCTCCGCCGTTCCCCAGATTGGGCCTCAGCCCGTTTATCTGCACAGTAGTAGTATGGCGCAGCTCGCCATTCAACCAGAGCCGCATTCTTCCCGTGTTGGACACGCCCAGAATGACTTCGGTCTCTTCGGGCGACCAGATCGAGTTGAAGAAAAACACCGACCCGGCCTTCTCCCCATAGAACGCTTCCGGCGAAAGATCGTTGCCTGCCCTCCAATATGTGGACCAGCCCTGGAGCGGCGCGGAAGGCATGATGGATTCGTCCAGTCCGCAGTCATCTTCCAGAGTCTTTCCCCCGAAGAGAGGAGAGACCAGCCATTTCGAACCGCCCAGCAGCACTAAAGGGACGGCGCAGAGCGCCAGCCTGTCTTTGGCGGATATCATGAAATAACCCCGGTTTGAATCGGCGATAGCACGGGGGGGCGCGCTGACACGATATGTCATCTTGGCCATACCGTAGGCCGCAACACTGAAGCTCTGCCGAGCCGGAGGAGCCACACTCCAGGCGTCGGGGAGCGACAGGCCGACCTCGACCTCGATCGTCTCAGGATGGGGATTGTGAATCTCGAGCTCCAGAGGCAGGGGACGGTCACCAAGGATGGCCGCGCTGTCGAGATATCTGAGAGATACGGAAAGGGTCTTCAGATCCCATGTGACGACGTTGGGCTCGTAAGGCGCCATGCGCTCGATTCTGAATTCGTTCCCCCCTGGGGAAGAATGAAAATCGCTCTCTGCCCTGCCGGCTTCTTCTCCTATCACAACGCTGGCATCCCAGAACTTGAGCACCCTCTTTGCCTCAGCGCACACCTGATCGGTCAACTCGTTGATGTCGGTGGGGGCTCTCAGGTTGCGTATTCCCCCCGTCCGGAGATTTGTGCTGATGGTGTAGCCGAGAGGCCTCATCCATTTCTCGGGGAGACGGGACGCGCCTTCAATGATTCCCAGAATAGCGCCCACCGTCGCGGCGGTGCAGTCTGTATCCCAGCCGCAGTCCACGGCCCGACAGATCGCGTCGCCAAAATCCTCGCCATAGAGGAGGCCGATTATCTGGAAGCTCATGTTGACGGGCGAATACTGGGCGAGGGGGATGCTGTACCGATTCTTGAGGATATCTCTGGCATCCCTCCAGCCGATACCCTTCTGGTGCATTTTCCACGCATCCCGGATAGCCCTGCTCGTGAGACAGTCTTCCGGTATCGAGGCCAGCCCCAGCTCGATGAGGCGGTATTTGTCGCTCTCGAAGAAGGCGCAGGACTCGAGGACGGCGTTGAATACCTCCCCGAAGACCGACTCGCCTCCCGCGTGATCGCAGAGCGCATCCTCGAAGGCGTACCGCGCCGCGATGCCCGGCTCTCCGGGCGCCACACAGGCCCATATCTCCGAACGGATCGGGCTGCCCATGCAGTTCCTGAACCAATTATTGTGCCATCCCGAGAGGGGAGGCATAAGTCCGCGCTTGAGATTGGCCTTGCTCAGGCCGTATTCATCGAAATTGTACATGACGCAGTCGAGCCAGTACTCGGCGAGGTCCTGTGCAGTGATGCCGGGACCGCGCTCTTTCAGTGCCTGGAACCATATGAGCTGTAGTTCCAGATCATCGTTGGGAATTCCTCCCTCGGGGATATTGGAGTACCAGCGCACATCGAGCATCTCGTCGACGCCGAATTTCCTTTCCCAGGGCTCGCCTAAGGTGCCTCCGGCGTTTTTCCCCAGCCAACAACCTAAAACCTTGTCCCTGAACACCGATTCGCTCAGTCGTTTTCCGGGAGAGTTCTCTTCTCTGGAATTCTGCATGTAAAACTCCTTGCTGCCTCTGCACGTCTATACCAATGGTCGCGTTGCCTTGATCTTCTTCTCAACGTCCCGTATGAAACATTCCATGCGCTCGACATTCAACAGCACGCAGGCCGGATACGAAGAGAGCTGGGGCAGATTCTTCACCGAAGCCGCGTACTTTTTTATCCGGGCAATCGTCTCCTCGAGGCAGATTTTCACCGGACGATCGAGGCCGGCGAGGGTGTCCAGTCGATTTTCGGCCCACAGCCTCCCGAATACCCACAGCCTCGTCTCCAGCCGAAAACCTTCGACGTAGGCTTTCATCAATTCGAAGCGGTCCAGAAGATCTTTGTACGCGGTCTCAGTCAGGGCGTGGCGGCCCGATGCAAGCGCGGCCAGAGCCTCATCCATAATCTTCGATGCGCGCTCTTTTTCCCCCAGAATGGACTGGACATTCCCGACCGTAAGTCCGAGCGCGTCCTCTGCATCGGCAAACCAGTTTTTGAGGCTGTGGTGGGTCTCGGCCACCCACTGCGGCTGGCCAAAGGAGACATGGAAGAGACTGTTGTCGGAAAAGACAGTACCGTTCACATAGACAGCCCCGCGCATGATCGGCCACGTCGGTTCCAGGACACTGAGAAGCCAGTCGACCGTCACGTTTATCTGCATCGGCGTGGAGGCAGTATCGAGCATGGATTCACCCTCCAGCCAGCGGAGCACGATTGCACGCCGGTCCGCAGCGGGATTCTTTCCCAGTATCGCCGCGGCATAGAGATTCAGGAGATTGGGCCCGTCGAAGCAGGAGACATCCTGAACGCCCTCCCAATCGGTGCGCATGAAAAAACCCGAGACTTTGTGGTCGAGCCCATATGCCAGCCTGTGTTCGATGTCGTCGAACATGATGGAGGGAACGACTCCCCAGCCGAAGTACTGTCCGTTCACGTCGTACTCTATCCACTGCGGACGCTCACCCACTCTCCCTATGAGTGGATTGTCCGGGAATGTGGGGTAGAAATCGTGCGGCGTGTTCTTGAGCGACAGGACAATCTCCTGCGGAATCACCTCCAGGGCCTCCGCAAACTGTTCCTGCTCCTCCTTCGTGTAGATGAAATCCCTCACCACGAGTCGTTTGCCACGCTTCTTGAAAGGGCCATAGGCGCCAAGGATCATGTTGGTGTGCCACTGCGCGGGAGTCATCTTCTTGCAGAGATCACAGCCGCAGGCGTGCATGTTGGCGATGGCGAGGCGACTCTCACCAGTCCCGAAGGAGACGACGACTCCCGCGAGGTCGGGCAGCGCGACGAAGAGTTCCTCGTACTTCGCCGGAAGGAATTCCTCCCACCAGAAGGGGTCGCTGGGGCAGAGCACGCCGTTCTTCATGAGGCTGGGCTTGTAGTTCAGGATGAAGTCCGAGAACCAGAGCTCCTTATCCTCGATGTACACATCGATGCCACACTGCCGGGCCTCCCTGATAAGCTGCTTGAGAAAATCCCTTCTGTAGAGGTTCAGATTCTCGCGGAGGGCATAGCGATAGATATTCTGGTCTATCTGATTGTAGACTTCAAATATACTGTCGGTGGGGGCGCCGCCACCGAGGAATTTCGCCGGAAAGGTTATGAGGTCCAGGACTCCTACATGGTGGAGGACAAGCGTATTCATGTCGTTTTCCACCATGAATTTCATGTACCTGCGCATTGTCCTGAAATTCCAGATGTGACTCCAGTCATGCACTTCCAGTCCCCGTATGCTGTAATTCTTCATGTGTTTCCTCTCCTGAAAACTATTGCTATTGTATTCATCGGCTAGCTCAAATAAGGATCGGTAGCATCCCTCAGTCCGTCGCCCACAAAATTGAGGAGCAGCACGGTGATGGCGATGGCCAGCCCCGGTACGGCCACCCAGGGATAGAGCGAAATGGTGCGAAAATTCTGCGCATCCTGGAGCAGGGCTCCCCAACTCGTCAGGGGAGGACGCACGCCGAATCCGAGGAAGCTGAGCCCCGCCTCCGCGAGCATCGCCTGCGGGACCGCGAGTGTCACCACGACGACGAGATGGGAATATATCGCCGGGAATATATGCTTGAAAAGAACACGCGGTGTCGAAGCGCCCAGGGCGATTGCGGCCTGAACATGGACAGCATCCCGGAGCGGAAGCGCTTTCCCGCGCACCTGCCTAGCTATATTTGCCCACATCACAAGTGCAATCACCATCGATATGGCGGCTATAAGGAGAGCGGGATTGAGGTCGGGCGGCAAAAAAGCCGCCAGCGCCAGCCCGAGCGGAATGTTGGGAATGGTCATGAACAGCTCGATGACCCTCTGAATGATCATGTCCGCAACTCCGCCAAAAAATCCCGACACAATCCCGGCAATGGAGCCGGCGATCAGCGCAAAAAGGGCCGTGATGAAGGCAATCGCGAGAGAGACGCGGCCACCGTACAGCAGCCTGCTGAACACATCCCTTCCGAGGGCATCCGTGCCCAGTATAAAGACGTGACCGCCCTCGGCGCCGAACAGATGCATATCCAGTTTCAACCCAAGGATTCTGTAGGACGAACCGCGGATGAACAGCCGCAGGTAATGCGGAGCCGTGGTGTCGACTTTCCAGGCTGTCTGTCCCGTGTTGAGGTCGAAGGCAGGTTGGGCATCGTAGACAAAGGGGCGCAGGCTGAATTTTCCACTTTCATTCCTGAATCTGATGTGTGTCGGCGGCGCATACGAGTACGAACTTGTCTCATTGAGCCCATAAGGGGCGAAGAACTCCGCACATATGATGGAAACAGAGAGCAAAAACAGCAAAACGAGGCTGACGAAGGCGATTTTATGCTTCTTGAATCTTTTCCACATAGTTTCAGCTTTTAATCGAAACGAATGCGCGGGTCGGACCACGCGAGGAGTATATCGGCAAGAATATTGCCAATCAGCAGAAGGACAACCATAAGGAGGAGATAGCCTCCCGCAAGGTACATATCCTGCGACTTGAGCGCCACAATGAAGGTCGGCCCGATGACGGGGAGGTTCAGCACCACCGCGGTGACGACGATGCCCGACACCAGCGCCGGCGCACTGAGCCCCGCCAGACTGATGAGAGGATTCATCGCTATCCTCACCGCATGTTTGAAAATCACCTTTCTTTCCGAAAGGCCCTTAGCCCGTGCCGTCTTTATGAAGGGCTGATTCATCACATCCAGAAGATTCCCGCGCATGATTCGGATGACCTGCGCCATATGTGCGGTTCCTATTGCGACAACCGGTATCCAGATATGCCTGAGAAGATCCCAGAACCGCGCCCAGCTCCAGGGCGCTACGATATATTCGGGAGAGAAAAGTCCACCCGTCACGCCCGACCCTACAGAGATGCATACATAGATTATGATCAGTGCCAAAAAGAAGGATGGAATTGACAGTCCCAGAAAGCCGAAGGCTGTGAAAAGATAATCCCAGAAAGAGTATTTTTTTAACGCCGAAAAAATGCCGATCGCTGAACCGATGCCCCAGGACAAGGCCATGGAGAGCCCGGTGATGAGCACTGTCCAGCCCATCTGCCCCCACACTATTTTCAGCACGGGCTGCTGATAGAGAAATGAATAGCCGAGGTCACCGCGCACAAGCCCGCCTATCCACCGGACATACTGTT
>Ga0228535_1002031_pt1 | contig 22952 bp, 13 predicted proteins | sample SJ1metagenome_FD_168457 | JGI IMG/M metagenome (GOLD analysis project Ga0228535, IMG submission 168457) | Enriched culture of PCE-dechlorinating microbial communities from Ithaca, New York, USA - SJ1 | ecosystem: Engineered > Modeled > Simulated communities (microbial... > Unclassified | place... | reverse complement strand
CTGCCTGCTCGGATTCGCCGCCGGATTTCTCTGCTTCGAAGCGTATAAAATCCTCCGCGCCTCCGGTTTGACCCTGGATTTTCCGAGCATGCTCCGCCGCAGCAGCCGGACGCGTTTTTTTCTCTATTCGGTTTTCGAAATCGGGGTCATCGAGGAGCTGTTCAAGTTCTTCCCCTTCTATATCGCGGTCCTGAGGTGGAAGGACTTCGACGAGAAAATCGACGGTGTCGTCTATGCGGCCGTCATCGCCTTCGGTTTCGCGAGCTTCGAGAACCTGTTTTATCTCCCCCGGTTGCGGGGACTCTCTCTGTTCGGCCGGGCCATGGCCTCGCCTCTGACGCATTCGATTTTTTCGTCGTTCTGGGGCTACCTGGTCGGCCTGGCCGTCATCCGGAAAAAGCCCTTGCTCCCCGCCGCGGCCGCCGGCATCCTTCTCGCCGGTTTCATCCACGGCGTGTTTGATTATCTGACCTCCTCGGACGCCTTGAGGCTTTTTTCCGCGCTGCTCATCCTGGTTATCTGGGTGTGGCAGATCAGCTTCCTGGAAAAAGAGGGGGCGAGACGGCTGCGGAAATCCCCGATGACCGGCGAACGGCTTACGCCTCCCCCTGGAGGTTAGGGCGTCCCGACGAAGGGTCCCGGTGCGCGCCGCGCGGAACTTTCCTGAAAGACCGTGAGCGGGCCGGGAAACCGGCGCATTCGATCATGAACGGGATAATGTCTCCGCCCCCGCCGGGGAGCGCCGCGGCTGAGAAACGGGATTCGCCGGGCGATAGCGTCCTCGGCTTCAACCGGAACGCCGGCCGATCCCTTGCCGGACCTGCGCTTCCCAGAATCTACGGTATTCAATGGCGCTGTCCCGAATCCGGCGGATCTCCTCCTCGCTGAGCTTCCGGACGGCCCGGGCCGGCGAGCCGAGGATGAGGGAACCTTCGGAAAAAGCCTTCTTGGGCGAAACGAGCGATCCGGCGGCCACCATGGAGTCCCGGGGAATGACACAGCCGTCCAGGAGAATCGCTCCCATCCCGACGAGGCAATGATCCTCGACCGTGCAGGCGTGAAGGATCGCCCCGTGTCCGACCGTCACGCCGGCGCCGATGATCGTTCCCCGGTCATAATCCACGTGGATCGTGCAGTTGTCCTGGATATTGCTGTTTTCGCCGACAAGAATGTCCTCGATGTCCGCCCGGAGAACCGCGTTATACCAGACGCTGGCCCCTTCCCCGAGGACCACCCGGCCGATGAGATGGGCGCCGGGCGCGACGAAGGCATGCTCGTGAATCTCGGGAACGCGGCGGCTGAAATCGTCCATTCGGCATCTCCTTGAGCGATATCGTCGTCAATAGCATAGGCACCCTCTCCGAACGTGTCAAATCGCGACGCTTTTCCCGATAGCCCCCGGGGTGGCCGGCCGTCCCTTGAATCGGCCGGCGGCGGGACCTCGGGCGTCTTCCGGCACTCCCCCGCCGACGCGCCGCGTTGACCTCCCCATGAGGCTGTGGTATAAGCAATAGCCGAACGATTTCGGATCGTTCAAGGATGCCCCATGAAAAGCGCTTTTTTTAGAACGAAACCACTGCCCGAGCTTCTGGCCGACACGACAATCGAGGGGCACAAGCTGAAGAAGACCCTGCGCGTTTGGGACCTCATCGCTCTTGGCATCGGCTGCATCATCGGCGTCGGCATCTTCGTGCTTCCGGGCGTCGAGGCGGCCCGCCACGCCGGACCGGGAATCATCCTTTCCTTCGCCATCGCGGCGGTCGCCTGCGCCTGCTCCGCCATCTGCTACGCCGAGCTCGCCGCCATGATCCCGGTGGCCGGGTCCGCCTATACCTACGGCTACGCGACGCTCGGGGAGCTCCCGGCCTGGATCATCGGCTGGGACCTGCTCCTCGAATACATGGTCGCGGCCTGCCTCGTCTCCATCGGCTGGTCAGCCTATTTCGTCAACCTCGTCAATAACATGCTGCAGCCCCTGGGGACGGCTCTCCCGGCCTCCGTGACGAACTCTCCGTTGGACTGGAGCGACCAGCTCCACCGGTTCGTGGCGACGGGCGCCGTCATCAACGTGCCGGCCGTTTTCATCGTCGGGCTGTTGACGATCCTGCTCGTCCGGGGCATCAAGGAAAGCTCCCGCGTCAACATCATCATCGTCATCATCAAGATCAGCGTCATTATTTTCTTTATCGTTCTCGCCGCCTGGCACATCAATCCGTCCAATTGGACGCCGTTAATGCCTTTCGGCTTCGGCGGAGTCATGACGGCGGCGGCCATCGTCTTCCTGGCCTTCGTCGGTTTCGACGCCGTCTCGACCGCCGCCGAGGAGGCCGTGAACCCCCAGCGCGACATGCCCATCGGCATCATGGGATCGCTCCTCGTGGCCACGATCCTCTACATGGCCGTTTCGGCCATCATGACGGGCGTCGTGCCCTACCATAAGCTGGGAGTCCCCGATCCCGTGGCGCTCGTGCTCAATGAACTCAAGATGCCCTGGGCGTCGATCATCGTCAGCGTCGGGGCGATGGCCGGCATCACCAGCGTTCTCCTCGTCCTGCTCATCGGGCAGCCGCGGATTCTTTTCGCCATGTCGCGCGACGGGCTTCTCCCGCCGTTCCTGTCCAAGGTCCACCCCCGCTTTCAGACGCCGCACGCGACGACGATTCTCACCGGCGTCATCGTGGCCGTCGCCTCAGCCCTGCTGCCGATCCGGGTCGTCGCGGAGCTTTGTTCCATCGGCACGCTCTTCGCGTTCATCATCGTCTGCTCCGGCGTCATCGTTCTGCGCTACAGCCGCCCGGACATCCATCGGCCGTTCAAGGTCCCTTTGTTCCCCGTTCTTCCCGCCGCGGGCGCCTTGCTCTGCGCCTATCTCATGGCCAGCCTTCCCAAGACCGCCTGGGAGCGCTTCATCATTTGGCTGGCGGTCGGATTGGCGATTTTTTTCGCTTACGGCCGTCGGCACAGCGGGTTGGCGGCGAAAAAGCCCTGATTCGAGAAAAGACGGGAAGCGGCCGTTTCGGATGAGCGGCGGGGTGATCTCCCCTGCCCCGCGGGTCCCCGGGCGGAATTTAAAAAAGAAGATGACATTTGATAATATGATATTATCGCCGACGCCCGTTGGATAGGTCCCAGGAAAGCGCCTGGGCGGGCTCGGAAAAAGGAGATAGCAATGGCTAATTCACGAACGAAAAAAGGAATCATCGGCATCTTGACCGGCGGCGGCGACGTGCCCGGCCTTAACCCGGCCATGCGGGCCATCACCATCCGGGCGCTCCGCGAAGGATACGATGTGATCGGCATCCGCCGGGGATGGGCCGGACTGATCGAAATCGTCAGAGACAAAGACGCGGACAACGGCGCCCATTTCATTCGCATGACCGAGGAGACCGTCAACAAGGCGGGGAGGACGGGGGGAACGTTCCTCCATACGTCCCGAACGAGGCCGAGCCATGTGCCGATCGTCAACATCCCCGAGCATCTCCGGGACAAGTACACCGAAAAATCCAATGACCTCACCGAGGAGGTCCTCAAGAACCTGGAATTCCTGGGGATAGATTACCTCATCCCCATCGGCGGTGACGACACGTTGAGCTACGGCGTGCACCTCCATCACAAGGGCGTGAACGTCATCGGCATCCCGAAGACCATGGATAATGATGTCCCGGGCACGGACTACTGCATCGGTTTCAGCACCTGCGTCACGCGGACGATCTCCATGACGCATGCGCTTCGGACGGCCGCCGGCTCTCATGAAAGGTTCCTGGTCATCGAGGTCTTCGGCCGCTACGCGGGCTTCACGGCCCTCCTGCCCACCATGGCCGGCGCCGCCAACCGCTGCCTCATCCCGGAGTCCCCGTTCAATATCGAGCGGCTGACCGAACTCCTCACGCGCGACAGGTCCACCAACCCGAGCCTCTATTCCGTCGTCCTCGTCTCCGAAGGGGCCGTCATGGAGGGCAGCGACATGGTCTTCGAAAACGAGGAACAGGACATGTTCGGTCACAAGAAACTCGGCGGGATCGGAGACCGCGTCTCGAGCCTTCTCAAGGAGCTTTCCCCGAAATACAACAACGGGCGGAGGATCAACGTCATCAACCAAAGGCTGAGCTACATCGTGCGCTGCGGCGATCCGGACGCCATCGATTCCATCGTGCCGATGGCCTTCGGCACGCTGGCGCTCGACCTGATCATGGACAAGAAAACCGGCCGGATGGTCTGCCTCCGCAAAGGGCAGTATGACAACGTGCCCATCGAGGTCGTGACGAGCACCAAGAAGGTCGTGGACGTGGAAAAATATTATCACCGCGACCGCATGCGTCCCCTCTACAAGAGCTTCAACAAGAAACCGCTGTTCATCATGACCAGCGATTATTAAGTGGAAGGATGGAGGGCCGGCGGCGCGCCGGGCGGCCCGGCCCCGGCCTCATCGCGAGGTTGCGGCCGCGAAGCCGGGACCGCGCGCCAGCTCCGGGGGACGCCGGCCGAAAGCCAAGAAGCGAGGGCGCCGCTCCCCTCATTCGACGGGATGCAGGCGCTTGCGGAACCAGCCTCGAAGCGCCTTCATTTTCTCTGTCTGCGCGGGAGGGGCCTTGCGCCGGCACGTGGCGAGTTCCCCGCTGCCGGCCGGAGCGCCCCAGCGGATCTCGGCGCAATCGTTGGGATTGTAGCCCATTTCCAGTGATTCCCTCCGCCGGAGAATATCCTCGATGGTCAGCGTCTGCGGGGCTCCGTTTGATCGGATGTAGGTGATCGACAATGCCCGCGCCCATGTATCGTGCAGGCGGGCGATCTCCAGCCTGATTTCGTCCATTTTTTTCCGCCGGGGCAGCTTGAAAACCTCGGGCTTCCGGGCAAGCTTCTCCGGAAAGCCGAGGACCGTGTCGATGGCGATGAGAAGGCGCATGTCGCGGTTGGGAGTGGCGAAATCCTCCCAGGGTCCGAGCGTTTGAAAGATCGCCGCGCCGCTCGGCATGGGAATGACCGCTCCCGGATGGGCCTTCATGTAGTCCTCGCCGTTGGCCACGGACTCCACGCGGACGAGGAGCTGCTCGTGAAGCGCCCGGAAGAGATCGCGAAGGGCCATCTCCGGATCGAGGGGCTCCGGATTGATGAGGCACTCCATCGTGTCGTAAAAAACATCGGGCGGCATATTTTTCTGCTCGAGGGAGAAGTTGCCGTAGTCCGCGCTCCCGGCTATCCGGTCATTCCCGAGCGGCTCCCAGCGTCCGTTCCTCCTCACAATCGGACGAAAAGCCTTGAATCCCGGATCGCCGATGACGTCCGACGTGGAAAACAGGAAATTGCCGCGCCAGAAGCGTTTCAGTCCGACCGTTCCGTCGGGCTGAGCGTCGACGGCCAGCATCCCTCCGGGCCGCTCCCGAGCTTGCGGCACCCAGCGCGCGATGACAAGCGTATGTCCGTAAGGATCGGCGAAGACGACGCCCGGCCGCAGGCTGCGGCGCGTCAGGGATACGGGATAATAATCACAGGCCTCATCGTCCAGGCGGGTCCGGGCCGTTCCGGAATGGATGACGTTCATGACGCGCCCCAAAAAAGAGCGGAAGGCCGGCGCCCCGCTCCGGCCTCCCCCGTCGGCCAGGTTGGACGTCCAGCTGGAGCAGCGGGGAGGGCTCCGCCGGTTGCCGCGCGAGCATTCGTGAAAACCGAAAGGGAGGCCGAGCTTCCAGGCAAAATAGGCCCTCAGAAAAAACGGATTGTCGGCGCAGTCCGGCCGCATCCGGACGTAATTCTTCCCGCCGGCGTCATCCTCGCCCAGCCCCAAATGGTTATGAAGCACGTTGCGCCGCGGATCCCCGGTGATCGCGTCCAGGGACTTCCAGGAGGCGTTGTCCTCGTCGTTCCGGAAAAGGGCCTCCAGCCACGCGGAGTACAGATTTTCGCACGCCCGGCCCCACTCCAGCCTGTTCTCCCACACCGCCCGGGAAGGCCTTTCCTCCGGCCGGCCGGAGGACACGGAGAACGACAAGACGGCCGGCTCCCTGTTCTCAGCCGTCAGCGACACCGTATATGTCCCCTCCGGCCCGGCCTTGAACTCCAGGATCCGCCAGAAGGGCGGCCCGCCGCCGCTTTTTGAGGTCACCGCGTCGACGAAACCGGAAGGGCCTCGAATCCTGAGGACCGCCTTGTCGAAAGCTTCATCGGAGGCGGCGAGAATCCTCGCGGCGCCGCCTGGCCGGATGCTCATCGGCGACGCGAGAATCGCCACCGGGCCCGTAAGAAGGCAGGCGGCCTTGTCGTTGCCCGCGGCCGGGGTGGATCCCGCCCAAGCGGAGTTCAAAGCGAAGAGCGCCAGGAAGAATCGCCGCGCGTTTCCTCTCGAAGCGGATTTCCTCATGGATGCGGACATTTTAGACAAAAACCCCCGCAAAGGCAAAACCATGTCCGGTTTTGACACCCCGGAGGAACCGTGTTATAAATTCAGGAAAAAGACGAGGAGGTTAGAAGATGATCGTCGACCGTTTGGACAACTGGGAATGCTACTTTTCCGGCGACACGTGGAAGATGATTTTCGATTTCATCAAGTCCCTGACTGCCGAGTCGGAAGAAAAGAAATATGTCCTTGATGGCGATGCGATTTACGCAGGCATCGGCACCGGCGAAACCAAACCCGCCGAGGAAGGCAAGATCGAATCCCACAAAAAATATATCGACATCCAGGTCCCCCTGGCCGGTGTCGAAGGGATTGAATGGTATGCTCTTGACGAGGTTGAGCCGAAGACCGATTATGATCCTCAGAAGGACGTCATTCTCTACCACAGGAACAAGCCCGGAACGAGCCGCGTGGACATGGCGCCCGGCACGTTCGTCCTCCTCTATCCTCAGGACGTCCACATGCCCGGCCTGATGGTCGGCCCCGCCCGCGCACGAGTCAAAAAGGTCGTCGTCAAGGTGCTCGTCGACCGCGTCAAATAAAAAGGGGCGGGATCCTTCCCAAGCCGGGACCTTGGGCCGGGACGGCCCATACGCGCTTTCAGACGGCCCGGCCGGCTCAGTCTTTTTTGGGCAACGGAATAACGCCGGCCATCTCGCCGATGATGTTGATCAGTTCCGTGTTCGACGGCACCACGATCTTGGCGTTCTTGGCCAGCGCTCTCTCGACGGTTTCCAGCCTGCGGAGCAGCTGGGCGTTGCCTACGAAATACTGATCGGCCGCTTCGTTGACCAGCTTGATCGCCTGCGCCTCTCCCTCGGCTTCAAGAATGCGCGCTTGGCGGACGCCGTCGGCCTTTTTTATCTCCGCGCGCCGCGAGCCGTCGGCCATCGTCTCGGTCGCCGTGGCGAAGTCGACGGCCGCGATTTTTTCGTTTTCGGCCTTGACCACCTTGTTCATGGTCTCCTGGACATCCTTGGGCGGATCGATCTCCTTGAGTTCCGTGCGGACGATCTCGATGCCCCAGCTTTTCGTTTCCTCCCTCAGCGTTTTCTGGAGCTCGGAATTGATCTTGCCCCGCTCGCTGTTGGCGGATTTCAGGGTCAGCGTGCCGATGATATTGCGCAGGGTGGTGCGCGCCAGGTTGACGATCTGCCACTGGTAATTGAAGACGTTGTACTGCGAGTTCTTGACGCTCTCCTCGTCGTCCTTGACCTTGAAATAGACCTGGGCGTCCACTCGGGCGTTCAGGTTGTCGTTGGTGATGATTTCCTGGGGCTGGGCGTCGACCATCACTTCGGTGATGTTGATCCGGTACATGCGGTCGATGATGGGAACGATCCAGTTGAACCCGGGCTTGGCGAACCGCTTATACCGCCCCATGCGCTCGATCAATCCGCGATGCGTCGGACGGACGATCCGGATCCCGCAGAAAAAAAGAAGGAGCACGATGACCAGAACATAAATCCCGCTCATGGATATCTCCTTGTTGAAAGAAATGGCGTCTGCTTGCTATGCGCCTTCATTCTAATGAAAACGCCGGCGCGATTCAATCGCCGTGGATCCGGCGCCGTCCTGACCGGTCCTGACGAAGGCGGCTTCTCCCTCCCGGCCCTCGGAATTGACGGCGACGAGGACATATCCCGGATCGGCATCCTTTTCAACCCCTCGGTGCCAGAAATGGAACGTCCGGCCGTCCACCGCGGCCAGGAACTCCCGTTGAGCGCCTTCGCCCAGATAAACCGCGTATTTCGCGATGTCTTTGTTGCGGGGATCAGGTTCCCAGGTCAGGATATGGATGTATTCCTCCCCCAACAGCCCGCGGTTATAGGCTTTCCGCGCGCGGAAGTCCAGCGGCGGATGGATATAGTCGGAGAGATGCCCTCGGCAGGGGTTCTCGGCCGGCCAGACATAATACGTTTTTTCCCCGTTCACGCGGGCCGTGTAGGCGAGAAATTCCGAGCCTTTGACCGCCAGGAAGCCGCCCGGCTCGAGCGAGTAAATGACGCCTCCCTCGGCGACGTCCCATGTCTCCGCCGCCGACCTGTTGACATAAAGGACCAGGCCGCTGTCGTAGGCAACCCGGATCATGCTCAAGACTTCCAGCAGCGTTTCTTCCACCTGGTCGTGGGCGACGCGGGGCAGGATGTAGTGAAGGGCGTCGGACAGGGGCGCTTGATAGCCTTTATAGTTATACGTGATGTCGCGGGCGGTCGCGTTCAAATAATATCTCTGAATGTGCTTCAGGAAACAGTAATCCCGGAGGACCTCGAGCGGCGGGATGTATTCATAAAAGGGATTGCTCAGGAAACCGCCGTTCCCGAAGGCCAGGGCCGTCGCCCTGTAGCGCTCGAGCTCGCCCTGGGTGCACGTCGCGCCGGCCCGGTAGTAAAACCGCTCCAGGTTCCCGGCGCCGAAGAGGACGAAAAATTCGTGGAGCTTCCGGAGCTTGAAATCCGGAATCGAGGGAGTCGCCGTGCCGCCGCGGCCCCGGGAGAGGTCGAACTGCGAATGCGGATCGCCCTCGGTCGCGTCGATATAGCCGGCCCACGTCGCCGTCGAAAAACCGTAGCCTTCGCCAAAAACGGGCCCTTCGTGGATGTCCCGCATGGCTGAAAAGAGCTCGGTATAGTATTCGAAAGTCAGCGCCTGCTTGCCGGCTCCCGGCGAGGAGGCGTCGAAATCGACCTTGAAGCACGGGAGGGCGGCGGAGTGGACGTCGAGATAGGAAGCCCCCGTCGAATAGGCGCCGTGGATGAGAGGCTCGAACATCCGCGCATAATGCAGGGCGCGGGAGGGCTTGAGGAGGTAGCTCTGGATGCCCAGACGGCCGTTGCGCCAGGCCGGAATCCAGGTCCCTTTGCCCGATCGGGCGACATCCCAAGGATTCCAGACGTCGGAATTCGGGTAGAAATCCACATAGTTGGTATGGAGGGCCAGACGGTAATCATTGTTCCGGCACGTCCGGCTGATCTCGCGGAGCTCTTCGTCGCCTCCGAACTCGCCGCCGGCCGGATACGTCGAAGGCAGGCCGCTGTCATAACCGTACTTCTGCCAGACGTGGAGGATCACATAGAGATCGGTCAACCCGAGGGCCGCCAGAATGCCGATGTCCGCGCGGTATTCTTGGAAAGACCACCGCCAGAGGTCGGCCACGACCTTGTCGGAGAGCATCTCTTTATAAGGTGAAATGGGATTGGCGACGCGGCTGTAAACGTCCTCGATATTCGGCGAGACGGTCAGGTAAAAGGTCTCCTTCAGAGGATGCCTCCGGCTGTCGGAAAGGGCCCAGTACTCGGTCCACTGGGAATAAAACGCCGACGTCTCCGAATACCGCGTATTATGGTAGCCGACCCATGAAGAATTGGAAGCGCGGGTGTCCATGACGGCCGAAATGAACGCCCCCCGCGCGTAAAGGACGTTATGGCCGAAAGGCAAGGGGATGATCCTGGCTCCGGGAGTATCCTCCGACCGGTCCCACCCGAATGTCACGACATTCTGAACCGCGGCGGCGGTCTCGCAGCGGATGACCAGCGTCTTGCCCTCGAGCCGGAGGACGATCGTGAAATCAAAACTGCAACCGCCGCTCGACCAGCGGAATTTCGCGGAATACTCCCCGTTGTCCATGGATTCCCGGAGCAGCCGGCTCGCATGTTTTTCCTGCCATGAACTCATGCGGATTCCGCCGAGTTCGAAGGTCAGAATGCCGCCGTAATACGCCGGGAAAAAAGAAAAATCGCGGTTGTAGATCACCCGCAAATCGTGAAGGGTCCCGGTGGACGGAGTGAACCGGTAGATAATCGAGCAATCCGGGCCGTTGTAAGCCAGATCCACGGCGCCGGCCCGCGGCGGCGCGAGCATGAGCGGCAGCATCACCGCCGTCGCGGCGATCCCCAGGCGGATTTCGATCAGGGACGAGACAAATCTTCTCTTAGTCATGACCTCCCACTCGGACTGATCTCTCGCGCGGCGCTCTTTGAAAGGTTGGCAAGATCGCGCGAGGCAATGCGGATTTCAGTTGGTCTTTCTCGCCGTTTGTTCAAAGTCCTGCTGCCACAGGACGAGGCCGTCGACGCGCCCCGCGTCGTTCCGCTTGAACTGGATGCGGATGAACGGGTCAACGGAAAAGAAGATGCTCTGCGTTTCGACATAAAACTTCGTCGGCGCCTGCCCCGTCGGCCGGATAATCAGGTAATAATCCTCGTGACCGACGTCCAGGGCGTAATCCGAAGTGACCTCGTAGCGGCCGACGTACTCCGCGCAAATCGCGGGATCCAGGCGGTACAACGGTTTTTCCTCGGGTTTGAAATCGGGCCAGAGATAGACCTCGGATATGGCCCGAAGGATCTCGTCGATCAGCAAAAATCCGTTATCGCTGTTGGTCATCAGGATCGCCCCCAGCCCCCTGTCCGGATAAACGACGAGGGACGAGGCGAATCCCCGCGTCCGCCCCTGGAGGTGAAACCGCATATCGGCTCCCGCCCCGTCAACCAGGAAACCCAGCCCCTGGTCGCCGACCTGGGGAGTCAGCATGGCGCGGGCCGAGGCGGGAGTCAGGATCTTTCCCGAACCGGACATGGCCGTCCCCAGGATTTCCCCGACAAAAAGCGCCAGGTCCGACGGAGTCGTCCATATCCCTTTGGCCGCGAGCTCGGGGTAGGCGTTCCACCCGCAATCGACCGCCTGACCTCCGCGGACATGGCCGGACGCCGCCTGTGTCCTGAGTGCTCCGGGAAGCGTGATTTCAAACGTCGTATGCTTCATGCCCAGGGGTTCGAGGACGGCCTCCTTGATCTGCGCGGCGAAAGGCTTTCCGGTGCTATCCTCAATGACCTTTTGGAGGACGACGAAATCCGCGTCCGTCGCCCGCATTTTCGCGCCCGGCTCGAAATCCAATACGATCGGCCTGTTTGAGGCCGGTTTCGCGCCTTCCAGGACCTGAAGGAGCGTGGGCACGGGTTGATTTTCCGGATAGCCGGCGAAGACTTGCGCGGGAAAGCCGGCCGTATGCGTCATCAGGCCGCGCAGCGTGACGCCTTTCTCGGCCGTGAAGGCGGTCAAGGGGATTTTCCATTCGCGGAGCTGATTGTTGACGTTTTCATCAAGGCCGATATGACCGGAGTCGACCAGGCGGAGAACGGTCGCCGCCGCCACGGACTGGCTGAGAGCCCCTCCCTGAAACAGCGTATCGGCCGTCACCGGCTCGAGCGTCCGGACATCCTTGATCCCATAGGATTTGCCCCACTCGACGCCGTGCTTGTCGAACACCGCCAGGCTGATTCCGGGGACCCTGTAAAACCGCATGCGCTCCTGGAGCCGCATCTTCTCGGGCGTTTGGCCCTTAAAATAGACGGCCCTGAGCAGGCCCTTTTCCACCCTGTCAATACGTTTTCTCGTCAGCGATTGCCGCGTTTCACACGCCGAGGACAGGAATCCGAAGACAAGGCCCAGAAGGAGGGCTCCTCTAGCGGCCCTGACCGCAAAGATGTTCCGGCCGGCGTTACGTCCACGTCCATTCATAGCTCTTCGGAATTAATCCGTTCCTCCTTCGTCATGATTCCAAGCTCTTTGAGAAGATCCGCCCCGACGATCCCTTGTCCGCTCCAGCCCTGTTTTCCGTAATAAGCGTCGAGGATTTTCTTTTGAAGGGCGAGATCGACGGCGCGGCCCTCGTGGGCGCCGGCTTTCAAGCGCACGGTCAGCTTCGGCGGCACGTAGGCGTCATAGGACCGGCCGCGGCCCTGGATGTTGTTGACATGGCGTTCGAGGGCGTAAATCCTCCGGCCGCAGCCCGCCATGGTCCCTGCCGAATATTCAAAACCCGTGAGCGCGCGATAAAGGGAAAGGAAAAGATCCGAGGTGACATCCTCGCAGAAAAAATCACACAGGCCGAGGGAATCGACCAACGCTTTCCCCGCCTGGCCGGCGGCGACATAGGAAGCCAGATCATCGACTCCTTCGAGGCCGCTTTCCTCGGCTTGAATCGTCCAGGCATAGGTATGGTCCCCCCGGCCCCGGTTGGATGTCGCATAGGCCGCGAACATCCCCGGAAATGACTTGGGCTCGATCCCGGCGTATCCCAGACCGCCGAATGCCGTGGTGACGCACCTGGCGATCTCCGGGGTGTCGGCCGGGGGAAAGCCCGACGAAAGCTCCGCGATCACGCGGTCGGAATATTCGCCGAGCAAGATCCCGAGGTCGTCCCGCCTGTGGGCGATCGACCGCAAAGTCCTGATCATGTCCACCGCGCTTCCGAAGGCGGGCGCCTTCCCATGCTTCCGGAGGTAGCCCTTTTCCGCCAGCTCCATGGCGCCGGACACGACGCTGCCGGCCGTCATCGTGTCGATCCCCAAATCGTTGCAGAGATGATTCATGTAGAAAATGGCGTCCCGATCCGTGATGCAGCAGTTGATCCACAAAGCGATGGTCTCGAACTCGGGGCGAACGCCCGCGGCCGCGTATGGCTTTCCCTCGACCTTGGCCGAGCGCGTGCACATGATGTGGCGGCAGCGGCTGCAAACGGCGTGTTTCCCGGAGATCTCCAGAAAAGCGGCCGTCGAGACCCCGGCGTAGGCCCGAGGATCGAAATAGCCCTCATCAAAATTACGCCAGGGAAGATATCCTCCCGATTTTCCCAGGTACTTCCCGTTGAAGGCGCGGTCCAGCCACCACGTTGTCCCCGCGGCCGGACGAAACGAAACCGTCCGGGAAGGATCGTTGACGTGGCTCTTGATCCGGGCATCGAGTTCCCGGCTGAGCTTTTGAAATTCCGCCGCATCGGCGTAGGCCACGGGTGCCCGGCCGGAGGCTGTCACGGCGACCAGGTTCTTGGATCCAAAGACGGCGCCAGCCCCTCCCCTTCCGAAATTGCGATGATAGTCCCCGGTCAGGCAAGCGAAAGCCGCTTGGCTCCACCCCGCCGGTCCCAGGCAGACCGTCGATGAACCCGGGTATTTTTGACTGAGGAAATCCGTGATGGCCGAAGCCCGGCGGACTGTTTTCCGGCCGCCGACCGATTCGAAGAGTTCCTCCTCGGCGTCCAGTATTTGGACCCCTCCCTCCGTTACCAGGATCCGCACGGGTGCGCTGGCCCGGCCGTCGATGATCAAATGGTCCACTCCCGCCCGCTTCAGCATGTTGGGAAATAGCCCCCCGGCGCTCGAGTGGGTGATGAGCCCGTAGAGAGGCTCATGTCCCTCCGCCCAGGATACCGTCTCCGGGGATCGGGTCATCGGGCTGATAAAGGAACAAGAGCCCCGTCCCGCCGTGGCGATGAACGTGTCGTTGGGCGCGGCCGTGCCGATGACGATCCGGTTGTCCGGACCGAGAGGATCCTTGAGAGGACCCGCTTTCCGGAGATGCTCAAACAGGATCCGGGCCTGGACTCCGCGGCCCCCGACGTAGTCCTTGTAGATGCGGGAATCGGCGGGTTCGATTTTGATCGTGCGATTGGCAAGGTCCACGGCGGCCCATATTCCTTGATATCCGAAAAGGGCGTTTCCGAAGACTGTCATGCCGCTCCTTGAATCAAGCGGTCACCTCGAGCAGGTGGAATGAATTATAAAGAGAAGCCCCCGGATAAGCAAGCTCCGCGAGAAATTCCTCGGCGGGCCGTCCGGTCGGGCGCGCGGAGTCCGGCGCCGTGGACTTCATCTATCCGATGAGAATCAATTCCCGCTGCGGCGTCGACAGCCATTCGGCGCCCTCGGCGGTCAGGAAGACCATCTCTTCAATCGTGATCACGCCCCGCCCGGGGACCGTCAGGCGCGGCTCGATGGTGAAAACCATCCCCTCTTCGAGGGGTTCGAACGGTTTCCGGCCGTACTTGTCCCATGCGGGGCCCAGCAGCGCCGTTCCGTCGTGCGGAAAACGGCCGACCTGGTGGCCGAGGGCGTGGGGGAATTCCTCCCAGCCCCGCCCGACGACGAGGCGCCGGGCGACGGCGTCGACGTCCACGCCAAAAACTCCGGGCCTCATGGCCTGCCTGGCGGTCTCGACCGCGGCGGCGATGGTCTCGAAACCCTTTTGAACCTCCGGTGGAGCCGCGGTTTCCCCTTCTCCGCGCACATAGAATGTTCTCTGCAGGTCGGAGCAATAGCCGTCGAACTTGACGCCGAAATCCATATTGAGGATGTGCCCGGGCTCGACCCGCCGGTCGGTCGGCGAATAGTGGGCTCCGGCTGTTTCGGGGCCGGTGAAAACCGCCGGGCAGGTGAATTCTCCCCAGGCGGTCTGGAGCTTCCGCCCGGCCGCTTCATCCAGCATGAACCGGGCGATTTCTTTCTCGGTCCTGCCCGGCCTTATGAACCGGCCGACGGCCGCGAAAATCTCTTCGGTCTGCCGGATGGCTTCCCGGATGCGGGAAATTTCGACGGCTGATTTCCTCTCCCTCAGGGCCGATACGATTTTTTCCGAGGAAACGAGCCTGTCCCCGAGCCCGATATCCGCGAGAAGTCCGGAGAGCACAAGATACATGCCGTGGGTCAGGCCGTCGCAGATTTCGCTGCCCGTTGAGTAATTGACGGCGATCCGGCCGGGGTTGAGCTTTTTCAGGTATTCCTGAAGCGGTTCCTTGATTCCGGTGACGTATCCGGTGACCTCATCGTAGGCGCCGGTCTCCTCGATGGTCTTCTTGTCATACATCCCGACGATGGCCGCCGTCCTTCCGTCGCGCCTGACGATGAACGCCGAATGCCAGGTGACATCCCCCGGCGCCAGGAAAACGAGCGTGGGGTCGCCGTTGATCTGGCTCTCGCGGACGAAGGTGATCCAGCAGTCGACGTCAAACTCTCCGAGCAGTCCGGCGGATTGCCGGACCTTCTCTTTGATGAGCGTTTCTTTCGGATCCGTCACCGTTCACCTCCTTGACAAAAATGCATCCGCGGGAGCCGGTGAAACCACGGCCCCGCCGGAGTCCCGTCCGGGGCTCAGGACAGGCTGCGGACTTCCATGTAAAACCGTTTATCCCGGGCCTCGCCCAGGGAAAACGTCTTTCGAGGAAGGACTCCGTCCGTGATGATCGTTTCGAAAAATTCGTTCTTGTTCATGGCCGGGAGGTAAAAGCCGGCCGCTTCCGGCGTCCGTCCGAGACGGACGACGGAGTCCGTGCCGTGGACATAGTCGACCATCCGGGCGCCTCCGCTTTTGATGAACTCGTCCAAAAAAATCTGAAGGGTGCCGACAGGGAGGTTCGAGGGCGGCGAAGAGATCTCCCAAAGGCTGAACCCCGACGCGGAAATGACTCCTATTTTCTGAGGATCCTCTTTCTGGCTGTCGACCGCCGACCGCATGGATTCGAGGGAAGGGCAGGCGCGGCAAGCGCACCGGCCTTGATAATAAGATCGGATTTCCTCGGCCAGCCGGCGTTCCGCCGCCAGTCCGAAAAGCACTCTGTGAATCGGCTCGAAAAGGAGCGCCTCGTCATGCAGGTTGACGAGTTCGACCAGCGCATAGCGCAACGGCGAATTCCGGACGGACGCCGTGTCCGAGGCGGCTTCCTTGGCTTTTTCCCAGACCGTCTTGGCCGTGGCCAAGGCGTGGTTGCCGTCCCCGACGGCGAAGAGGAGGACCGGGACGTCCGTCCCCATGTCGTATTTCCGGCGGAAACGTTCCGGCTCGGCAAGGGCTTGCAGGCTGCTGACGGCGCCCGCTTCGAGCGCCGGATCCCCCACCAGGTATCCGGTCAGCCGGCCGGAGTCCATCATCAGTTCAAAATCATAAAGCCGCTGCAGGCTTTCCTTGCGCCGGGAAAGCGGTCCGATGACCGAATCGTCCGGGTCATCAATGAGGACCATGATGTGGGGGATTTCTAGGGACGCTCCTTCGCGGATTTTGACCCGCGGCGGTATGCGCTCGAGAATCGTGTCCTCGGATGCCCGGATGAGGCTCGATGCTCCCCGGCGGAAATCGTACCGTTCAAGGTCCAGGCAGGCCATCAACCCCCTGCGCGTTTTCCGGCCCAAAACGCGCTCCACATAAACGAATCCTTCGAATTCCTCGAAAATCCCCCGTTCCCTGTAAAGGCGCATGTGATCCTGGATGCGCGCGATCCTTTCCCCGGAATCCGGCTCGCCGAGATAGACTTCCGGATAAATCAAGTGCAAGGCGGACGGGGCGTCCCCGACATAATCGCTCACTTTCTCCCAATAGGCGGGTTCCGAGGTGTGCTGGTCGCAGGCGATGACCGCCCACTTCCCGAGGTCGAGGCCGCGCCTGGGAAGGAGGATACGAGGTATGCCGATAGCTATCGATTCCCGGGTTTTCATTACGGTTCCTTCAGAATCAGCGGTTCTTCAAACAGTCTCTGAGACTTTATAAAGCATAAGACGCCGATTTTCAAGCGCCGCGTGTTTTTCCTCGGCTTCCGGGGGGGCCGGAACGCCCGGTCGCCGGGCCGCAAAATAGCTTTGAAATCGTCTCCATCTCCGGTATACTGGGCGACTAATATTCTTGGGATACGAGAACCGGAATGAAAACACGTGTAATTTTTACGATCGTAATCCTGGCGGCCGCAGCGTTCTTCCTGACGGCTCCCGGCGAGCTCGCCGGCCAGGAGGATTTTTGCCGGACGCCGGCCAAGCTTTTCGCCGAGGTCTCGGCGTTCAATGACGATTTCTTCCAGGGAGACCTGGATGGGGAACTGGTCATCGGAGACCCGGACAGAGCTTATTTTATTCCCAGATTGTCGCCGCACGTGGGCTTCGGCCTGTCGTTCGGCGGAATGCACAAGTCCGGGACATGGTCTGTCTCGGTCAACCGCTCGGTTCACAGCGTCAGATTTCAAGGGGTGAAAAGCGATTGCGCGTCCAACATGCTCGAGGTCCGGGGCCGGGGCTACCTGCTCAAGACGACTCCCATCGCCCCCTATCTTCTGCTCGGATTCAATGTCCCCTGGCTGAAAGTCAGGAACGGCGCGATCCAGGGAAACGCCCGGCGCGATGCTTCCTACCTGGGATTGGGCGTCACCTCCGGAGCCGGGATCACCGCCCGCCTCGGTTCAAGGCTCTCCCTCAACGGCGGAATCGTCTACCGTTTCATGGCCTACCTCTACACCAGCGGGGCCGGCAACAGCCGGGACGTGACCAATCTCTACGTGGACCGGACGGGCCCCAAGCAAAAGGGTTTTCTCAAGGCCGTGACAAGAGGGCTGGAACTCGGCGTCAGCTATACGTTCTGAAACGCCGCTGCCGGCCTTCGCTCCAGCCGGATGCCGGGCACGGGACGGGCCGCGGCCGGCCAATCACCCGCCCGGCGTTTCGTTGACCGCTGTATTGTTGCTTTTGAAGATCTCATCGATCTCGTTCTCCGGATCGATGACGATCTTGTCCCAGGCGTTTTCCTTCACGTGGAATTCGACGTCGGCGGTTTTCGGCACGAAATCCAGCGGCGGTCGCAGTTCATGGATCGTCTTAGCCCGGATCGTCTTCCCCGCCCTGTCGAGAACCAGGACACGGATATTCCGCGCCGCCGCGTCCCCGATATTATGGACCGTGACTCGGAGGATGTCCCCGTCCCTGGCGATGTCTCTCCGCGGATGAATCGCCAGGTCCGGCAGCCTGTCCGCCCTGGGCAGCGCCTTGATCCGCCGGAGCTCGACGGCGACATTCCGCCGGGGCGGGATCGCCAGCCGAACCGCGGAGAAGCGGTCGAGCTTAAGGCGTTCCTTTTTCAGGGGAGCGTTCCCGGCGTCGATAAAGCCGTCGTCGTCTTCGTCCCCGCCGACGGTGAGCTCATACAGCCCGCGATCGATTCTCCACAGCCGCATCGAAACCTCCTGGGATGTCCCGCTGAAGTTGAAAAGGTTGACGCGGGTGAGGACCGAATCGGCATGGCTCACCAGCCGCGCCAGGTCCGGATCGGGGTTATCCCAGCTCACCACGTGCGAATGCGGATGAGGCTCGATCCGGCCCTGCAGACGGCCGCCGAGCGCCGTCCGAATCAGTTCCTGGCGCCCGATCATCGCTCCGAACCTGTCCGTGTGATGCATGGACTCCGTCCAGGCGTATTCTTCGACGCTGTCGAACCGGAGAACGACGGACATCAGCTCGCGGGCCGCCACGTCGCGGCATCCGATGTCGTGCGTTTCGGGCTTCGCCGTCTTCCCCCAGTACCACAGGACCTGGGTCGTCTCGTAATCCCGGATGATCGTCTCGCCCCAGAGCTTCGGCTCCTTCTGGGCGGAATCGGGCTTGAGTTCGAAGGGAGGCCGTCCCTGCCGGGAGCGCTCGGCGTTATTCTTGTCCATGAGCTCCTTGTAGACCCTGGCCGTGATCATCTCTCGCTCGAAAACATGCGGATCGCCGAGCGCGTAAGGGACCATCAGGCCGCGGGCAACGATGATATCCGTGATGTGCAGATAGTCGCTCGGCCAGATATCGCAGTAGCCGTCCTTGAAGGCGCCGACATCCTCGATGCCGTCATAAAGCCGGAGAAAAGACCGCTCGGACTTTTTGTCCCCCATGAACGGCAGCCCGGCGAATCCCAGCGGTATGAAAGCATCGTCCTTGAAACCTCCCCAGAAAAAACCGTCGGCCCTCTGTCGGTCGACGATCCAATGGGACGTCCGCTCCAGCTTCCGGTAGAGCTCGCGTTCCCAGACCGCCCAGGACGGGGCGTTCGGGGGGATATCCCCGGGCAGGGCCAGCGGCTCGATGCGCGTAAATCCGGGCTCCGAGCCGCCCCCGTAGACGTACGCCCTTTCGCCGGTGAGCAGTTTGTAGGCCCGGGCGACGGGGTGAGCGGGATCGTGCCGCAGCACGGCATCAGGGGGATACCACATGCTGTAAGGCCCCTCGAAATTCGTCCAGAGGTCGAGCGTCCCTTTCTGGAGGGCGATGAAGCTCAGGGTGATGGGGATATGTCCTCCGAAGTAGGCATAGCTCTCCACGCTGCGTTTTTCTCCCGTGAAGAGCCAGGGCTGGTAGTTGTATTCCTTGATGTATTGCATGCGGGCCGGGATGAGTTCGTGGCGGGCATATTCGGCCAGTGATTTCCGCCTGTCGCGGGCAGCCTGGATCCGGAGCTCCGGGCCGGCCTCCGGGCCGGTCAGCACGGTCTCGCCTTCGGCGAACCGGAGTTCGATCCACAACCGGTCTTCCCCCGCCAGCATCAGGTCGATCGTATCCATCTCGACCTCGATCTTCCGCGGCTTCCCGAGATCCGGGAACTTGATCCTGACCACGCACTTCGCCCACAACCGCGACGGGTTCGCCGGGTCCCGGACCTCGATCCAGAGAATATCCGACGGCTTCCGGGGAATGACGGTCAAGCCGAAACCGACCCTGTCCACGGCCAGATCCGGATTGAGGTCCCGGCCGAACAGGTGAATCGATTGAAAGGGCCTGACCTTGATTGCGGCCGGTTTCCCGGTCTCCCGCGCGCCGTCCTCGGGCAGGAAGGAGTCCCGCTCCGACGCCCCCTTCAATTTCATCAGGGCGTCGAGATACTTGACGTCCAAGCGGGAAAAGTCGGCGTTGGGACCGAGCTTCCAGACGCGGTCGGGCCGCGCGGAGCTCCCGCCGGATTTCGCCGGGGATGCGTGCCAAAGCCCCACCTCATGAATCCGCATCCCGCCGCTCAGGGGGAATTTGAGACTTCCCGTGTCAACCATGCCTTCGGGAGTTCCGCGGCTCTTCACGAGGGGGAAATGCAGGGTTCTGTTCTCTCCCATATCCAGGGCCATGGAGTAAAAGCTCGCCGCGTATCCGGAAAGATCCAGTATCCTGCGGCCGTCCTTCGGCCCCTTGCCGTCGGTCCGAAACGCCTCTGTTCCGTCGAGATTCCCTTCGAGCATCAGGAAATTCGGATTCTCGCCGTCCATGAGATCAATATCGACCCGTTCTCCGTGAAAATCGACGTCCCCCAGGATGAAGGTGAAATTCCTATAGGGATGCGGCCAGGCCAGCTCGTACCTGCCGTCCATCACCCACCAGGCCGGGATTTTTTCGTCATGACAATCGACCGCCTGGCTCTGCTTGAGCATAAGGATGCCGTCCCCGGCCGTGAGTTCCGGCAGGATCAGTTCATCGAAGGACGCGCAGGACCGGGCGACCCGGATCTGCGCCTCCTGATCCATGATCAAGGGCAGCGCCCCTCCGTCGGCCGGAAGGGAATTCGATTCATAGAGGCCTTGAATGCCTCGGTCATCCAAGGGATGATCGAAAAAGTAGATCTCGTCGTAATCCGACTCCGGGTAAAAAGGCGAAAAAAGCCCGGGAAGGGGGGCCTGCCACCAGGCGTCGCGGCCCCAGTTCGAGGCGACGAGCCTCCCGTTCCGATAGAGTTTCAAGCCGTGGGCCCTGTCGTAGACAACGGCCAGATGCTGCCATTGCCCGGTCTCCCACTCCGGCCCCTGGGATTGGACCTTATGATATTTATAGAAGATGTCGCGCAGAGAGGCGCTGATCCGGCCTTGGTCATCGACATCGATTCTGAGGAGGTCGCGCTCGTTCCGCCCCCAGGAGATGCTGCTCTGAAGGAAAACCGGATACAGGGGGTCGGCGATAGGCTTTTGCGGCTTGACCCAGAACGCGACGGTCCCCCGGTCTCCGTAGAAGCTTCCCTGCCCCCAATAATGGGGCTTATCGCGGTAATCCCCCCACATTGTGGCGACAATGAGGTCCAAGTCGGCGCCGGATTCATTGGCCGTGCCCTTGGTCACGGACCAGCCCTTGGCTATGTGAAGGCAGCCTCCGAATTTGCCGGGCACTATGGACAGGTTCCTTTTCTGGAGCGGATTCCGCGGCAGTTCGCCGGGATCCGAGACGCGGAAGATTCTCGCGGCCGAGAGAAAATCCGAGAGAATGTCTTTTTCGGAATCGAACGATAAATGGAGAGTGAAATCCTTTGAACGCTCGGCCGCCTGTCCGGAAAAGCAAACGACCGAAAAGGCAATCAGGTAAATCCCCAGCCGGATTTTTTTCATGCGAGCCTCCTCAACGCAAGCGGGGTTCAGAAAGTCTCGCTTATGATGCCCCAGATGGACTTCGATTGGCAAGCGCATGGAAATTGGGGGACACAATACCCATTTACCTTATTTCCAGCAAGCGTTATTTCCTCCGGCTCCGCTTGCCGGGTGATTGATCATGAAATAGGGTAAATGAGTATTGTGTCCCGCGTTATTGCAGCCCTTTGACAAGGCGCCGACCGGATGGTATAAGACAAAGGCGACCGAACATGGGAATCGCCGGAAAGCGGGTGTCCGGCCGCTTTCATTCCAGAGAACGCGCACCTGACGCAGGATAAGGACGCATGCGATACTTAGTGAGGCTTTTTTCTTCCCTGAGGATGGCCATCGTCCTCTTGATTCTCTTAGCCGGGGCGTCCGTTATCGGAACCCTGATTCCCCAGGGACTGAGCGCGGCCGAGTACGCCGCCCGCTACGGCCGGATGGGGCGGCTCATCGTCGGGCTTCAGATGAACCAGCTTTACGGCTCGGTCCTCTTCCTGGGCCTGCTGGCCGTCTTCGCCGCGAACATCGGCGTCTGTACTTTCACCCGGCTTTCGCCGCGCCTCCGGAGAGTCTTCAAGCCCCGCGTCGAGACATGCCCGGAAAGCCTTCTGTCCTCGGCCGCCAAAGACCGTTTCCAAAAGGATCTCAGCCCGGACGCTAGCCGGAGAGAAGTTTTGATGGCGCTTTCGGCTCATCATTACCGGACGAAAGAGCTTCTCAAAGACAACAGGATCTTTTTATTGGCCCGAAAAAAGACGGCCGGATGGCTGGGCGCGGATATCGTTCACACCGGCCTGTTGGTCATCATCGCCGGGGGCCTCATCAGCGGCCTGAGCGGATTCAAGGCCGAGCTGCCTCTCCGCGAAGGGCAAATCCGTCAGGTCCCGCGGGCCGCGTTCGAGGTTCGGCTGGATAAATTTGATACCGAGCTTTATCCGGATGGAAACGTCAGGGACTGGAAGAGCACCCTGACCATCCTCGAGGGGGGCGCTCCTGTCCGGACGAAAGCCGTCGAGGTCAACCATCCTCTCTCCCACGGAGGTTTCAAGTTTTACCAATCGAGCTATGGGCGGGATTGGGAAAATCCAGTGATCGAGATGCTGGTCAAGAAAAAAAGCGATCCCTCGTTTTCCAGGCTCCTCGTGCTCAAGGTCGGAGAAAAAGCGGCCCTGGACGGCAAAGAGGGCGCCTCCGTCTCGGCCAAGCGCTTCATCCCGGATTTCGTTCTCGATGAGTCAAAAAACCCGCGCACGCGGTCCAGCGAGCCCAATAATCCGGCCGTTCTCGCCGAGATTCGGGAAGGCGAAGATCGGGTTTCCATCGGCTGGATTTTCGCGAGATTCCCGGAATACAGCCGGATGCACGGCGCCCAGGAATCCGATTTGTCCCTGGAACTGAAGGACCTCAACCCCGGCCACTATTCCGTGATCACGGCGGCCAAGGACCCGGGCGTGAACTTCATTTGGGCCGGTTCAATCCTCGTGATGACCGGCCTTTTGCTGGCTTTTTTCTGGCCCCCGCGGGAGATCAAGGTCGTCCTGGAAGAAAACCAGGGAAAAACCCGGATCACGGCCGGGGGGCTGTCGCCGAAGAGCCGGGAGGATTTTCATA
>Ga0228535_1002028_pt1 | contig 22983 bp, 24 predicted proteins | sample SJ1metagenome_FD_168457 | JGI IMG/M metagenome (GOLD analysis project Ga0228535, IMG submission 168457) | Enriched culture of PCE-dechlorinating microbial communities from Ithaca, New York, USA - SJ1 | ecosystem: Engineered > Modeled > Simulated communities (microbial... > Unclassified | place... | reverse complement strand
GAATGGCGCCCGAAATGCCGAAGGCCATATAGACGGCGGGCGAGACGGTCTTTCCGGTTTGGCCGACCTGGTGCTGGTGGCCGATCCATCCGGAATCCACGGCCGAGCGCGAAGCCCCGACGGCCGAACGCGGGAGCACGGCGGACAACTCCTGGAGAAGAGCGAAATTCTCCGGCGCTTTCATGCCCCGGCCTCCGGAAACGATGATGTCCGCCTCGGTGACGTCGATCTCGCCGCCCTGTTCGATGATGACCCCGGCCGCCAGGCCCCGGACGGCGCTCTCCGGGACGTCCACAGGCATGGCGATCCGTTCCCCGGGCTTCCCCTCGGGCGGCCGGAGGGCGAAAACGTTCGGCCGAAACGTAGCCACGAGCGGCGAGCTTTTGAGCCTCACGGACAGCAGGGCCTTGCCCGCGTAAATCGGCCGCGTGAATTCAATCGCATCGCCCTTAACGGCGGTTTTCGTGCAGTCCGAAGCCATGGAAACGCCGAGGCGGGCGGCGACCCGCGGGGCGAGATCCTTGCCCATGGCCGTCGCGGCGAAGAACAGCGCCTCGGGACGGACCTCGCGGACGAATGCTCCCAGGGCTATGGCGAAGCCCTGGGACGAGTAAGAGCCGAGGCGCGGATTCTCCAAGGAATAAATTTTCGAGGCTCCGTAAGCGAAGACCTCGGAAAAGGCGTCCTCCGGCACCGGGCCGGCCATGGCCGCGACCACGTCGGTCCCCAGCGCGTCCGCAAGGCGTCCCGCCTCGGACAGGACCTCAAGCGAACCTTTCTTGGCTTTTCCGTCCCGCACTTCTATGAAAACGCTCAGCATTTTTTCCTCCTCGGCGCCTTCAAATCACCTTGGCTTCACGATGGAGAAGATCCACCAGGCTTTTGGCCGCTTCCGCCGGGTCGCCCTGGAGGATCTTGCCGGCTTGCCTTCCGGGGGGAAGATCGATCCCCGTTATCTCCACGCGGGAATCGAGATCCGAAGGGGCCAGCCCCAATTCCTCCGGCGTGACGACCGGAATCTGTTTTTTCTTTGCGGCCATGATTCCTTTCAACGTTTCATACCTCGGCTCGTTGAGGCCCTTCTGCGCGCTGACGACCGCCGGCAGCGAAAAAGTCACTTTCTCGAGTCCGCCCTCGATTTCCCTGAGAGCGGTTCCGTTCGGCCCGTCGATATCGAGCTTGGTCACGACATTGGCCGCGGGAAGCCCGAGGAGTTCCGCGACCATCGACGGGACCTGGGCGTTATCGACGCCCACGGCCTGCTTTCCGAACAGCAGCAAATCATGCGAGGCGTATTTGTTCTTCATCAATGCGGCGATGATCCGCGACGTCCGTAGCCCGTCGAACGTTTCGTCGGCGTCATCCTTGACGAGGACGGCTTCGTCGGCTCCCATCGCCAGGCATTTTCTCAGGATGACCAGGGAGTCCTCCTTCCCGACGGCGATGACCCGGACCTCCCCGCCCGTTTTCCCCTTGAGGCGCAGCGCCTCTTCCACGGCGTATTCATCATAGGGGCTGATGACGAAATTCAAGCCATCCATGGCGACGGATTTCGTTTCGGGCTGGAGCCTTATCTTGGATTCGGTGTCCGGCACCCTTTTGATAAAGACAAAGATGTTCATCGCCGATACCTCCGTCGATTGCGGCAAAATTCTATTCCGTGAAGCGCTTCAAGAGAAGCGAGGCGTTCGTCCCGCCGAAGCCGAATGAGTTGCTCAGAGCATAAGTGATGTCCGCCGGCCGCGCCGCGTTCGGCACATAATCCAGGTCGCACTCGGGATCGGGAGATTCGAGGTTGACCGTCGGGGGGATCACCTGATGCTTGAGGCACAGAGCGGTGATGCCCGCCTCGACCCCTCCCGCCGCGCCGAGCATGTGGCCGGTCATGGACTTTGTGGAGCTGACGCACATCCGGTAAGCGTGGCCGCCGAAGACTCTCTTGATGGCCGCCGTTTCTATCTTGTCATTGAACGGCGTCGAGGTCCCGTGCGCATTGATGTAGCCGATGTCCGCCGGCGATACGCCGGCGTCCTCCAGGGCTTTCATCATGACACGGGCGGCGCCGTCCCCGTCCAAAACCGGGGCCGTCACGTGGTAAGCGTCTCCGGTCATCCCGTATCCGACGACTTCCGCGTAGATCTTCGCCCCCCTCGCCAGCGCCGAGTTCAATTCTTCGAGCAGGACGACGCCGCTGCCCTCTCCCATGACGAACCCGTCCCTCCCGGCGTCGAAGGGGCGGGACGCGCGCCGTGGCTCGTCATTCCTTTCGGACAGGGCTTTCATCGTCGAAAAACCAGCCACCGCGAGCGGGGTGACGGGCGCCTCCGCGCCGCCGGCGATCATGATATCGGCGTCGCCCCTGGCGATTATGCGGAAAGAGTCCCCGAGGGCATGCGTTCCCGTGCTGCAGGCCGTGGCCAGAGCGGAATTCGGTCCCTTCGCCTTGTAGCGGATGGAAATCTGGCCGGAAGCGAGGTTGACCACGGTGGCGGTGATGAAGAAGGGCGAAACCCGGCCGGGGCCCTTCTCCAGCAGGACCTTATGGGTTTCTTCGATCGTTCCGATCCCGCCGATGCCCGAACCGACATGGACTCCGCATTTCTCCGAATCCAGCAGGGACGGGGAAATGCCCGAGTCTTCGACCGCCAGTTGGGCCGCCGCCATGGCGAACTGGATGAAGAGGTCCATTCTGCGGGCTTCTTTTTTCTCGATGAAGGCGAGCGGATCGAAATCCTTGACTTCTCCCGCGATCCGCGTCGTGTATCGCGAGGCGTCGAACCTGGTTATCGGAACGACGCCGCTTTCTCCGCGAAGGAGGGCATCCCAGTTGACCTGCGTCCCCACGCCCAGGGGGGTGACAAGGCCGATACCGGTAATGACCACCCGCCTTCCAGGGAACGGGCGCCGAGGCCGGAAATCCATATTGGTAAAAACTCGAAAAGAAATCGCTACTTGACGTGGCCCTGGATATAATCCATGGCCTTGCCGACGGTCGTCAGCTTCTCGGCTTCTTCGTCGGGAATATCCAATCCGAATTCATCTTCAAGCGCCATGACCAGTTCCACCGTATCGAGAGAATCCGCGCCGAGGTCGTCGATAAAAGAGGCGTCTTCCGTGACCTGCTCTTCGCTGATACTGAGCTTGTCGACCACGATCGTCCGTATTTTCTTAAGCAAATCTTCTCTTTCCATGTTTTCCTCCTCTTAAATAAAATGGATTATAGGACTATCGGCGTCACATATACAAACCGCCATTGATATTGAGCACCTGGCCCGTGATGTAGGCCGCCTCATCCGAAAGAAGGAATTTCACCGCGTCCGCCACGTCCCGGGGAAGCCCGAAACGCTTCATGGGAATGACATCCATGAAAGCCTTCTTGACGTCTTCGGAGAGCTTGTCCGTCATGGCCGTGGCGATGTAACCCGGGGCGACGCAATTGACCGTCACGCCGCGCGAGGCCACTTCCCTCGCCAGGGATTTGGAGAAGGCGATAACTCCGGCCTTGGACGCGGCATAGTTCGCCTGGCCGGCATTCCCCATGAGGCCGACGACGGAGGAGATGCTGACAATTCGTCCCGAACGGTTGTTGATCATATGGCGCACGACGGCCTTGCAGAAGTTATATACGCCTTTCAAATTGACGCCGAGAACGGAATCCCAGTCTTCTTCTTTCATCCGGAGGAGAAGGCCGTCGCGCGTGATCCCCGCGTTATTGACCAGGTGATCGATTCTCCCCCGGCTCCGGACGACGGCGTCCACGACGCCTTCGACCTCGCCGAGGCGAGCGACGTTCGCCTCGAACGAGGCGGCCCGGCCGCCTCCGGATTCGATCCTGCGGACAACGTCCTCGAGCTTGTCTTTCTGGATGTCGACAAGAATGACTTCCGATCCCTCTCCGGCCAGGGCCAGGGCGATCGATTCGCCGATGCCCTGAGATGCCCCCGTGACAATGGAGACCTTGTCTTTGAACCGCATCAGGCGTTCATCCCCGGAGATTCTCCTCGGCCTTCACCCGAGGGCAGCCATCCCCCTCTCTGACGACAGCGAGGATTTTCATTATGAAATCCCTTTGGACGAGCGCTATCCTTCCGTCCCCTCTGTGACCTGGCGTCCCTTGTAATACCCGCACTCCGGGCAGGCCCGGTGGGGCAGTTTGGGATTGCCGCAATTGGAGCAGACGGAGAAGGAGGGCATGGCGAGATGGTCGTGCGCCCTTCTTTTTCCTTTTCTGGAAGGTGAATGTCTTCGTTTAGGATTTGGCATGGATTTTCAATCTCTCTTTAAAATTTTGAGTATCGAAAACGGGGATTCCGGTTCCCTGACCAGGCAGGAGCACCGGCTTTCCCGAATGACCTCGCCGCAGACCGCGCAAATGCCCTCGCAGTCCTCGCGGCAGAGAGGTTTGGCTGGAAAGGTCAGGTTCAGCTGCTCCAAAAAGACAGTCCGCAGGTCGATCTTGTGGTTGAAATAAAACATCCTGTCCAGATCTTCCTCATCAAGCTCTTCCTTGATGATATCCAGCTCCTCGGGGTAATAGACGAGATCGAATCTTGAATTGACGGGAAAATCAAACGGCGTCAGACAGCGGCAGCAAACAAAGCTCATCCGGGTACGGATCGTCCCTTTGATCATCAGTTCCTCGCCGACCTTCTGGATATGGGCGTCGGCATGAGCCGGCTCCAGAAAAACGGCGCTCTCCTCGACGAGGTCGAGGCTCAAGAATTCAAAATCCTTGGAGACGTGAAGCCCTTCTTTCGGCAGCTTATCTATGTCAATCAGCATGTTATTCTCCGTAATTGGTTCATTTATTATACCAACTCGCCCCCCTTTGTCAACCGGAGCCGGCGCCCGGCCGGAGAGACAGGCGGGTGAAAACGTCGCGCCGCCCGCGTTTTCCCAGGCGTAAGCGCGGCGCGGGCCGGGGAGCCGGGAGAAGAGGCCGCGGCGGCCGCGTTTCCGTGTTGCACTCTCAAACCGGATGAGTATAATGAAGGGGGATTTATGCATCATGAGCGGGATAGTCAACCGGGTCGAATACAAGGGAGTTCCCTTTCAGGTTCAAACCCAGGACAAAGGCCTGGGCGCTCCTTATGTCGAATCCCTGATCTATATGTCCGGAAAGCTCATCGCCTCCCGGAAAACCTCCTACACGGAGTTCCTCGACCGTCCGGATTTTCAACAGGTCGTGCAGAACATCATCGACGAGCAGCACCGGGCCCTCCTCGCCGAGATCCAGGAGGGGAAATTCGAGCACTATCTGAAGCCGGGCGAGAAATCGAGCTGAGCCTCAGGCCGGGGATGCCGGAATTCACCCGACTCCTCCGCGCCCCGCGCGGACGGCATCGGCTCGCCGGGGCAAGAAAGAAAGAAGGACCGCGGCCAAAGCAGCCATGAACGAAAAAACCCTGTTCCTCATCGACGGGAACTCGCTTCTCTACCGCTCCTACTATGCGATCCAGCGGCTTTCCACTTCCCAGGGATTTCCCACGAACGCCATCTACGGCTTCATCAGCACGCTGAAGAAAATCGTGGAGCAGGAGAAGCCCGATTACCTGGGGATTGTCTTCGACGCCAAGGGCTTGACCGCCCGGCACGCGATTTTCAAGGACTACAAGGCCCAGCGCAAACCCATGCCGGATGACCTGCAAGTCCAGGTCCCGGTCCTGAAGAACGTCATAAGGGCGATGAACATTCCCTGCCTGGAGTCCGCGGGACACGAAGCGGATGATGTCCTGGGCACCCTGGCCGTCCGGGCGGCCGGCGAGAATGTCCATGCCGTCATCGTCACAACGGACAAGGATCTCCTCCAAATCATCGATGAACGCACGTCGGTCTATAATCCGGCCAAGGAAATCCGGATCAACGCGGCGACCGTCAAGGATTATTTCGGAGTCCGGGCTTCCCAGGTGACGGATGTCCTGGCCCTGTGGGGGGACGCCTCGGACAATATTCCCGGCGTGCCGGGGATCGGCGAGAAAACCGCCAAGGAACTGATCAACCGGTTCGGCTCGTTGGACAATCTCCTCCGAAACCTGGGCCTCATCAAGAATCCCCGGCTGAAAGACAATATCGAACGGAACTTCGAAACCCTGGAATTGAGCCGCCGGCTGGTGACCATCAACAAGGACCTCGCGGTCCCTTTCAAGCTGGATGAATTCGCGCTTTCAGAGCCCGATTACGGGGAGGTCGGCCGGCTCTTCCGGGAACTCGAGTTCACGGCCCTGCTCGCGGAATACGTGAAAACCAAGGAGCCGGACAAGCGGGAGTACACGGCCGTCTTCGATGCCGCCGGCCTCGAGGCCCTGGCGGCCCGTATCCGGGAAGCCGCGTCCGTTTCCCTGGACACGGAAACAGACAGCTCTTTCCCGACGCGGGCCCGCCTGGTCGGAATATCCCTGGCCACCGAGCCGGGGGAAGCGTTTTACGTGCCTCTCGGGCACGATTACCTGGGAGTCCCCGAGCAGATCCCCAAGGAAACGATCATCCGGATACTGGGAAACGTGCTGAAGGATCCCGGGATAAAAAAAATCGGTCAAAACATCAAGTACGATTATATCGTTCTGAAGAGGGCCGGCCTGCCCCTGGGAGGAATCGATCTCGATCCCATGGTTCTCTCTTATCTGCTGGAGCCGAATTGGGGGAAGCACGGCCTGGACAAGCTGGCCGTCACCTATCTTCAGATCCACAAGACTCCCTATGAGAGCATCGCCGGCAAGGGAAAAAACGCGCTGACCATGAACCAGGTGGACATCGAACGCGTGGCGCCTTACGCCTGCCTGGACGCCGATCTCGCCCTTCGGCTCTCGTCGGCGCTCTGGCCGAAAATCCAGGAAAAGCGCCTGGAGAAGCTCTACTGCGATATCGAGCGCCCTCTGATCGAAGTCCTGGCCGAGATGGAAATGTGGGGCGTGAAAATCGATCTCAAGGCTCTCCGCGGACTCTCCGAGGAGTTGGGGGCCGAGCTCGCCTCGCTGGAGAAAACAATCCACGGGATGAGCGGAGAACCGTTCAACATCAATTCGCCTCAGCAGCTGTCCGCCATCCTCTTTCACAAGCTCAACCTGCCGGCGAGAAAGAAGACGAAGACGACGAGAGGCTATTCGACGTCCCTGGACATCCTCCAGGAGCTGGCGCCGCTTCACCCGCTCGCCCAGCACGTCCTGGAATACCGGCAACTGTCCAAGCTCAAATCCACTTACGCCGACGCCCTGCCCCAGCTCGCCGATCCGGAAACCGGCAGGATCCACACCTCCTACAACCAGACCGTGGCCTCGACAGGCAGGCTCTCGTCCAGCGATCCCAACCTCCAGAACATTCCCGCGCGGGGAGAGATGGGCAAACGGTTCCGCCAAGCCTTCATTCCCGAGGAGGGGCACCTGTTCCTCTCGGCCGACTATTCCCAGATCGAGCTCAGGGTCCTGGCGCACCTCTCCGAGGATCCCGCGCTCTTGGAGACATTCCTCAACGACCGGGACGTCCACGGCGAAACGGCCCGCCGGGTTTTCGGCGCCGACTCGCTTCTTTTTCCCGACGAACAGAGGCGGCGGGCGAAGATCATCAATTTCAGCATCATCTACGGAACGTCGGCCTTTTCCCTGGCCAAGGAGCTGGGCACGTCCAACTCCGACGCGCAGAAATTCATCGACCTTTATTTCGAGAAGTACCCGCAAGTCAAGGATTTCCTCGAAAGCATGGTCCGGGAGGCCGCGGACAAAGGCTATTCGGAAACGATCTGCGGCCGTAAGCGCCAGGTCCCCGAGCTCCGCCAGGCCGGCTGGGCCGCCCAGCAGGCGGGCCGCCGCATCGCCCTCAACACGCCGATCCAGGGATCGGCGGCCGATATCATGAAGCTGGCGATGATCGGCATCTGGAAAGGCCTCAAGAAAAGGAAACTGCGGACGAAAATGATCCTCCAGGTCCATGATGAGCTCGTCTTCGAGGTGCCGGCGGCGGAACGCGCGGAGGTCGAGGAACTCGTCCGGGACCGGATGCAAAACGTCCTCGAGTTCAAGGTTCCGCTCAAGGTTCATCTCGGCTGGGGAGCGGACTGGGCCGAAGCGAAATAGGAGGCGTTTCCCGAGGGCGCCGGCGGCGGATTAAACCAGGGATTTTTGATAGACGCGGAATTTCTTGTAAAGCTTCCCGCCCATTTTTTCCATTTCTCCCCGGACGAGGACGTTGGATTCCATTTCGTGGTGGGTATCGATATGCTCGAAGCCGGCCTTCTGGGCCGATTGGATCATCTTGACGCCCATCATGACGTCCAGCCCCTTCCCCCGGCAGTTTTCCTTGACGGCCCCCAGCAGGAGGTCGAGCTGTTTCGTTCTCTTTGAGGCGCGGAGGATCTTGATGAACCCGCAGGGCAGCATCCGGCCGCGGGCTTTCTTGATCCCTTCCGTCATGTCGGGGATGCCGATGATAAACGCGACGATCTCGCCGTCCTTGGTGACGGCCTTGACGAAGCGAGGATCCACCACCGGCATGTAGCGTTTGGCCAGGTCGTCCATCTCCTTTTCCTCGATGGGGGCGAAGCCGTAGATGTTGCTGTTGGTGTAGCATTCGTTCATGAGGCCGAAGATCCGCCGGATCCAGGGCTTCAACGCTTTCTTCGTTTCGAATTCGTGGATGACGAAACTGCCCCGTCTCTGGATCCTCTCATATATCCTTTTATAAAAATCCGGCAATTCTTTCGGGATGGCGATCTTATAAACAAAATAATCGTTGTCCTTCGTGTAGCCCTCGTTTTCGACCAGCCGGGGCATCCACTCATAATTATAATAGGTGGCGATCGTCGCCCGGTTCTCAAAGCCCTCGACGATGAACCCCTCGGGGTCCTGGTCGGAAAACCCGTAGGGGCCGATGATCCGGGTCATCCCTTTCCCGCGGGCCCAGTCCTCGACCGCCCCGATGAGGGCGTGGACGGTCTCGGCGTCTTCTCTCGCCTCCAGGTAGCCGAAGCGCGCGATCTTGACTTCCCTGTAGTCATTGAATCGGCGGTTGATGATGCCCATGATCCGGCCGACGGCCTCGGCCCCCCGGTAGGCCAGAAGAAGAAGGGTGTCGCAATAGGCGAACGCCTTGTTCTTCCTCGCGTCGAAATACTTCCAGTCGTCCATATAGACGGGATGCACCCAGTTCTCATGGCCGGCGTGGATCTTTTCGGGAAGGCCGATGAAGGTCTTCAGGTCTTTTCTTGACTTGACTTCACGGATCTCAATGGGCATCGGGGCTCCTTTCCTGCACGGGCATCTATCCTATAAAGTAAAGCCGCGAAAAAATCAAATGAAAATTCGGCCGGGCGGAAGGGCTTTCAGGCGAGAGGATGAGCTTGAAGCCCTTCAGAGTCTTGACAATTGAAAAAGCCGTCAATATACTTACCCCTCCAATGCGAATCGAAACACTAGCTTTATTAACCATCTTCGTTCCGATTATAGGATCCTTCACCATTCCTTTCGCCGGGGCCGTTTCCAAGCCGTTCCGTTCGCTCTGGTCGATCCTCATCGCCTTCGTGACGGCGGCTTTGCCGGTGCTGATGATTCCCTTTGCCCTCGCCGGCGGAGAAACGGTCATCAAAAAGCCGCTGATTCTCGGGCTCGACTTCGTTCTCCTTGTCGACCCCCTGGCGATCTTCATGGCCCTGGTCTCCTCTTTCGTCGGCGCCCTCATCGTTCTCTACTCCATCGGCTACATTCATCACGAGGAAAACCAGAACGAGTACTACCTGATGGTCGTTCTCTTCATCGGCTCCATGATGGGACTCGTCTTCTCGGGCAGCCTGATCTTCATGTACCTGTTCTGGGAGATCATCGCCATCTGCTGCTGGCGCCTCATCGGATTTTACCGCGTCAGGGAATACGTCATCAAGGCCGACAAGGCCTTCATCATCACCTTTTTCGGCGCCGTGGTCATGCTCCTGGGCTTTGTCATGATATACGGACAAACGGGGACATTCGACGTCACGGCCACGCGGGGCGCGGCGATTCCCGGAGCCGCCGTGCTCCTTATCCTCTTCGGCATGCTCTCCAAATCGGCGACCGTGCCGCTTCACACCTGGCTGCCGGACGCCGGCGTCGCCCCGACGACGGTCACGGCTCTTCTCCACGCGGCGGTGCTGGTCAAGATCGGCGTTTACGCCTTCGCCCGTCTTTTCCTCTACGCCTACCGGGTTCCCTCGGACTGGCTGCAGATCATTCCCGTGCTGGCCGTCATCTCCAGCCTGGTCGCGGCGGGCGCCGCCACCGTGGAAACCGATTTCAAAAGAATCCTGGCTTACTCGACGGTCAGCCAGATCGGATACATTTTCCTTGGGTTCAGCATGATCAACGACGCCGGGATCTCCGGCTCCCTTCTGTTTATCCTGATGCACGGGCTGGCCAAGGCCGGCCTCTTTCTCTGCGCCGGGATCGTTATCCACGCCACTCACAAGCGCGACATCCGGGAGATGGGCGGCCTGATCAAAACCATGCCGATCACCGCCGTCTCGTTCCTGGTTTGCGCCTTTTCCGTCATCGGAATCCCGCCCTTCGGAGGCTTCTTTTCCAAGTTCCTGGTCATCATGGGCACGGTCAAAGCCCACCAGCTCGCGCTGGCCGCCGTGGCCATGTTCACGGCCGTGCTGACCATGTTCTACTTGATGAAAGTTTTCAGCGCCGTTTTTCTCGGGGAAGCGAAGACGGCGGCGCCTGAGAAGACCAGGTCCATGGTTTTCGTCGTGGCGACGCTTTCCGTCCTGTCGCTCGCGGCCGGGATACTGGTCGCCTATCCGATGAAACTCGTCAATATCGCGACTCAGAATATAAGCTGGTGGCTCAAATGACGCCGAGCATGCTCCTTCTCCCCATCCTGTTACCCATCGGCCTGGCCGTCATCTTTTTCCTCCTTCCCGCCCGCGTGAAATGGGTGAGGGAGATTCTGGCCGTGGCCGGCTCGCTGGCGGTTCTTTACGTGGGCTTCGCCCTCTTCGCCGTCAAGAATCTGACTCTGCGCGTCCCCTGGCTGGGGATGGGCATCGATTTCGATCTTCGACTCTTCCACTTCAGCTCGTTCATTCTGCTCGGCCTTTCGGGATTCCTGTTTCTCATCGCCCTCTTCTCCACCGTCAAGATGAAGGGCCATCCGCGCGTCCGGGAATATTATGCCTATGTGTTCCTGGCCGCCGGTTTCTCGAACGGCGCCGTGCTGGCCAACAACTTCGTGCTCCTGCTCTTCTTCTGGGAGGCGCTGCTCGTGACGGTCTACGCGCTGATCACCACCGGCGGCAAGAATTCGACGAGGACCGCGGTCAAGAGCCTGATCATCAGCGGCTTCTGCGATTTCTGCATGATCCTCGGAGTCGGGATGCTCTGGCTCGTGAGCGGGACCCTGACCATGTCCGAGGTTTCGGTCAAGCCCGAAGGCCTGGCCGCCGCCGCCTTCATCCTGATGATGATCGGGGCCATCGGCAAGGCCGGGGCCATGCCCTTTCACACGTGGATCCCCGACGCGGCCATAGACGCCCCGGTGACCTTCATGGCCTTCATGCCCGCATCCTTCGAAAAACTGCTGGGCATCTATCTCCTTTCTCGCATCACCCTCGACTTTTTCAAGCTCGAGGTGAACAGCACTCTGTGCATCGTGATGATGATCATCGGAGCGGCGACCATCGTGCTTGCGGTCATGATGGCGCTCATCCAGAAAGACTTCAAGAAGCTGCTGTCCTTCCACGCCGTGAGCCAGGTGGGATACATGATTCTCGGCATCGGCACCGGCATCCCGGCCGGCATCGCCGGCGGCATCTTCCACATGATCAATCACGCCATGTACAAATGCGGCCTCTTCTTGAGCGCCGGCTCGGTCGAACACAGGACCGGGACGACGGAGCTCAAGAAGCTCGGCGGACTCGGCCGGGAGATGCCGTTGACGGCTTCCGGATTCGTCGTTTGCGCCCTGGCCATTTCGGGGGTCTGGCCTCTCAACGGATTCGTGTCCAAAGAGATGATTTTTCACGGCGCCCTGGAAACCGGACATACGATTTTCGCCATCGCGGCCTGGGTCGGCGCCATATTCACCTTCGCCTCCTTTCTGAAGGCCGGCCACTCCGTCTTCTTCGGACCGCGGAGCTCGGAAGTCCCGCGGGTCAAGGAGAGCGAAGCCCCGATTTTCCTGCCCATCCTGATCCTGGCCGCGCTGTGCATCACTTTCGGCGTTTACAACAAGCTGCCGTTGGCTGTTTTCATCCAACCCATTCTCGAAGGCCACGCCGCGGCCGGCGCGCACCTGGACTTCACCAGTCACGCCCTGGACGTTTTGAACCCCGTGGCTTTCATCTCCTTTCTATGCCTGATCATCGCCTTCGGAATCCACTCCTACGGCTGGAAAAAGGGCGGGCGGAAAGCTTATCTGGCCTCGGAGCCCATCCACTCGCTTCCCGTCCTGCGCCAGCTTTATGATTTATCCGAAGCCCGGGTTTTCGACCTCTACGAACAAGGGATCAAGTTCCTGCGGAGCTTGTCCCTGGTTCTTTTCAAGGCCGTCGACCGGCCGATAGACTTTTTCTACGAGAAGATCATCACCGCCGTGGGAAAAACCTTCACGGGAGCTCTCAGAAAAGCGCACACCGGACACTATGCCAATTATCTGGCCTGGTGCCTGGCCGGTTTGGTCATCGTCGCCGGCCTCATCAGCCTGCTTTTGAAATAAAAGAGAAAAAAGAGGAGGCAATTTGATTTTTCTCTTCATTGCGCTGCCGCTTGTCGTCGCGGGGATCCTTCCCCTCGTGGGCAAGATTTCCAGGAAGGTCCTGCCCGACGTGTTTGCCAACGGCGTCCTCCTCTTCCTGCTCGTCAACGCCGCCGTCGCCGGCCGCAAGCTGATCGCCGGAGGTCCCATCGTCCAGCAGCTTATCTGGATGGGAGAGCCGGTCAACATTAAAGTGGCGCTCGACGGATTCAGCCTTTTCATGCTCTTTGCCGTATCGCTGGTCGGCCTGTGCGCTTCTCTTTTTTCCATCGACTACATGAAACACTACGGGGCCAAAGCCAACTATTATGCCCTTTTTCTAATCATGATCGCGGGCATGAACGGGCTGGTTTTGGTCACCGACCTGTTCGATATCTACCTTTTCCTCGAAGTGGCGGCCATCGCCTCCTACGCCCTCGTCGCTTACGGCCTCGAGCACGACGAACTCGAAGCCTCGTTCAAATACCTCATGCTGTCGGTCATCGCCTCCTCGTTCGTCCTCGTCGGCATCGCCGTCCTCTTCGGCATGACCGGAAGCCTGAGCTTCGAGGGCGTCGCCCGGGGTCTTCAGGCCGTGGACGGGAAGGCCGTCGTCGGCCTCTGCTCCGCCCTGTTTATCATGGGCTTCGGCCTCAAGGCGGCGCTCGTGCCCTTCCACGCCTGGCTCCCGGATGCACACCCTTCGGCCCCGGCGCCGATATCCGCCATGCTGTCCGGCCTGCTGATCAAGGTTTCCGGCATCTATGCCCTGACCAGGATTTTCTTCCATGTCTTCGGCCTGACGCCGGCGCTTTCGGGCGTGCTGATGTGGCTGGCGGCCGTTTCCATCGTCGCCGCCGCCTTCCTGGCTCTCGGCCAGAACGACATGAAACGGATGCTGGCCTATTCATCCATCAGCCAGGTCGGCTATATCGTGCTCGGCATCGGACTGGGAACGCCCCTGGGAATCGCCGGTGGGCTTTTCCATCTTTTCGGCCACGCGGCGGCCAAAGGACTGCTGTTCTTGAACTCCGGTTCGGTCCAGCTGGCCACAGGAACGCGAAAACTGGACGAGATGGGCGGGCTGGCCAAGCGGATGCCGTGGACGGCGGCGACGAACCTCGTCGGCTCCCTGTCCATCGCCGGCGTGCCCCCGTTCGTTGGCTTCTGGAGCAAGCTCATCATCATCATGGCGCTTGTCCAGGCCAAACAATGGACGCTGGCCGCCATCGCCGTCCTGGCCAGCGTGCTGACGCTCTGGTACTACCTTCTGATTCAAAGGAAGGCTTTTTTCGGCAAGCTGAATGAAAAATGGGACGCCGTCAAAGAGGCCCCTTTCTGGATGACGGTCTCGACCGTGATTCTCGCCCTCGTCTGCGTTGCCGCCGGCCTGTTCTTCAGCTGGATGATTTCCTCCTGGATCCAGCCGGCCACAGACGCCCTGGCCTCGGGGGTACAATCCGTTTTGGGATCATTGGGATTATAGAAGATGATATTACAAATTGCGCTTCTCGCCGGGTTGGTTCTTTTCTCCGCGGCGGCGGTTTTATTCAAGGATCTCATCAGGTCGGCCGTTTGCCTGGCCGTCGCGAGCCTTTTGCTGGGGATCATCTTTTTCCGCATGGGCGCGCCTTACGCCGGGGCCTTCGAGATCTCCGTGGTGGCCGGCCTGATCACCGTGCTTTTCATCCTGACGATCGCCTTGACCCGGGTGGGCGGCGACGTCAAAGAGAGCAAGATCTCCTCTTTGGCCTTCCCCCTGTTCTTCGTCATCTTCCTGGCCATCGACTTTTTCGTCATGAAAAGCATCGTCACGAAAATAAGCTCGCTTCCCGGGACTCCGGAAACCGGATCCTTCGGCGAAGTCCTATGGAACCGCAGAACGCTCGATCTCGTGGGGCAAATCGCCATCATCTTCGCCGGCGTTTTCTCGGTCCTGGCTTTATTCCGCAAGAGGGAACATAAATAAGATGAATAGCCTTTGGTTTGTCTATATGGGATTCGCGGCCGTTCTTCTCTTCGTCGGGATTTATTGTCTCCTGACGATGAAGAATCTGATCAAGCTCTTTATCGGAGTGGAGATCGTCAGCAAGGCCGTGAGCCTTGTCCTGGCCGCCACGGGCTTCGCGCGGCAGAATATCCTTGTCGCCCAGGCCCTGGTCGTCACCTATATCGTCATCGAAGTCAGTTTGGTGGCCACGGCCCTGGCCATTATCATCAATATTTACCGGCATACGAACAGCCTGGATGTCCGGAAGATCGCCAAGTTGAAAGGGTAAGCCATGAAGGGTATTGAAATTTTGACCTCGCCGCCCGCCGCTTTCCTGATCTTCCTGGCCGTGGCGTTCCTTTTGTACGATCTCGGCCGGCACATGGGCCCCAAGCTCCGCAAGGTCGGGGGCAAGCTGACCACCTACGCCTGCGGCGAGGATATTCCCGGCGCCAAGGTTCAGTTCGGCTACCGGCTGTTCTTTTTCATCGCCCTCTTTTTTACGATCATGCACGTGGCGGCCCTGGTGATCGCCACCGTTCCTTCCGGAAAGATTATATTTTTCGCCATTATCTATCTGGCCATGATTTTCCTCTCCATCCTGGCGCTGATCACAAGGAGTACAGATGCTCAATAGATTGGTGCGCTGGTCCCGGATCAAGTCCCCCTGGATCCTCCATCTCAACTCGGGGGCCTGCAACGCCTGCGACATCGAGGTCGTGGCGGCCCTGACGCCCCGCTTCGACGTCGAGCGGCTGGGCGTGCTGCTCAAATCGACGCCGAGACATGCCGACGTGCTCATCTGCTCCGGGCCGGTGACGCGGCAGACCCGGGACCGGATCATCCGCATTTACGATCAGGTCCCGGATCCGAAATTTGTCATCGCCGTCGGCGCCTGCGCCATGTCGGGCTGCGTCTACCGGGGCGCGTACAACATCCTGGGCGGCATCGACCAGGTGATCCCGGTCGATGTTTATGTGCCGGGCTGTCCAATCCGGCCGGACGCCCTTCTGGACGCGGTCGTCAAGCTGTTGGGGAAATTATGAATCCGAGGATTCCATGACTGACGCGGACATCATCGAAAGATTAAAAGGCGAACTCGGGGAGAAGGTCCTGGAGATCACGAACCCCTCCGTCCGCCGCATCTTCATAAAGATTCCTTCCAGCCAGCTCATCCCCGCGGTGACGGCGCTCAGGGACCGGTTCGGATTCAAGTATCTGGCCACGATCAGCGGGCTGGACAAGGGGGAGACCTTCGAGCTCATCTATCATTTCGGCGGCGAGGGCATCAATCTCAACCTGAGGACGGAAATCCCCAGGAACGATCCCCATATCGAAAGCGTTACGCCCGTCATCCCCGGGGCCATATTGTATGAACGGGAACTCCAGGACATGTTTGGGATTGTGGTCGACCACATCCCCGACCACCGGCCGCTCCTGATGCCTGACGATTGGCCGGCCGGCAACTACCCGCTCCGCAAGGACTGGAAATTCGAAAGGCCGGAGGAGATCATCCCCGGAGGCAAGAAATGAAGTTCCAAATTCCCATAGGCCCGCAGCACCCGGCTCTCAAAGAGCCGATCAGCCTGCGCATGACCGTCGAAGGAGAGGTTATCCGGGACGCGGATCTCCGCCTCGGCTACAACCACCGCGGCGTGGAGAAACTGGCCGAGGAAAAAACATGGATTCAAAACATCTACCTGATGGAGCGCATCTGCGGCATCTGCTCCCATTCCCACGCCACGTGCTTCGTCCAGGGAGCTGAAAAACTGCTGGAGATCGAGCCCCCAAAGAGGGGTTTGTATATCCGCATCCTGGTTGCGGAATTGGAACGGGTTCACAGTCACCTGCTCTGGCTCGGCGTCGCCGGGCACGAAGCCGGCTTCGACTCTTTTTTCATGTACACCTGGCGGGACCGGGAGGTCGTCATGGATCTCCTCGAAATGATTTCCGGGAACAGGGTCCATTACGCCATCAACGCCCTCGGCGGTGTCCGCCGCGATTTGGACGAGGGGCAGAGGAACAAGATCCTCGACTCCCTCGATCTCCTGAGAAAAAGAACGGAATATTATCTGATGATCGGCGCCAACGAGCCGTCATTCGTCGCGCGGCTGGCCGGTGTCGGCTACCTGTCCAAGGAAAGCGCCATCGATCTCTGCGCCGTGGGGCCCACGGCGCGTGCTTCCGGGATCGCCCAGGACGTGCGCAAGGACGACCCCTATGCGGTTTACGACGAAATCCCCTTCGAAGTCTGCACGGCGGATACCTGCGATGTGCTGGGCCGGACCGTTGTCCGGATCAAGGAGCTCATCCAGTCCTACAATATCATCGAGTTCTTGATGAAGAACCTCCCCCCGGGCGAGATCAGCGTCAGGGCGCCCCGAAGGGCCAAGCCGAACGAGGTCGTCAGCCGCTACGAGGCGCCCCGGGGCGAAAACATCCACTATATCAAGTCAAACGGGTCAGACAAGCCCGAGCGGCTCAAGGTGCGCGCCCCCACGTTGGCCAATTACGCGGCGACGGTGGAGATGCTCAAAAAGGGCTTCATCGCCGACATACCGCTCATTTTCGCGGCGATCGATCCTTGCATCTGCTGCGCCGAACGGACCGTTGAATTGGTCGACGGACGAACCGGCGAAGAGCGCGTCGTCCGCTTGAGCGATTTGCGAAAAACGGCCAACGAGCGCCGCGCGCCATCCCCGCTGAAAAGGATCTGGACATGGCCGCTCTGAGAACCGCTCTCTATCTCCTCGTCTATCCGGGGATTATCTTTCTCTTCGTCTATTCGACCTTCTGCGAATGGTTCGACCGGAAAATTTACGCCCGTCTTCAGAACCGGATGGGCCCGACTCATACGGGCCGCTGGGGCATACTGCAGCCCGTGGCCGACTTCATCAAGCTCATGGCCAAGGAAGACATCGTCCCCGAGAAAGCCGACAAACCCCTGTTCAGCCTTCTCCCCGTATTCGGGCTGGCCATCGTCGCGACCGCGGCGCTTCTCCTGCCCGTCTGGAACTTCGATCCGGCGGCGAGCACGTTCTGTTCTTTCCAGGGCGACATCATCGTCCTCCTCTACCTGCTGAGCCTGCCGACCCTGATCTTCTTTCTGGCCGGCTGGTCCTCGACGAACCTGTTCTCGACGATCGGCGGAACGCGGGTCCTGACAATGCTCTTCGGATACGAGGTTCCTCTTTTCATGTCCGTGCTCAGCCCGGCTCTCCTGGCGGGCTCCTGGCGCCTGGCGGAAATCGCCGAATTCTACCAGGGGCGGCCCCTGTTGCTTCTTCCCAACGTCCTCGGCTTCATCATCGCCCTGATTTGTGTTCAGGCCAAACTCGAGCGGACGCCCTTCGACATCCCCCACGCCGAAACAGAGATCGTGGGAGGGACTTTCACGGAGTACTCCGGAAAGAAGCTGGCCTTTTTCCGCCTGATGACGGATATCGAGCTTGTCGTCTCCAGCGGGCTGTTGGCTGCGGTCTTCCTGGGAGGCTTTCCCGGCGGGGCCGTGCTCGGATTCGTGAACTTTGTCGTCAAGACCCTGATCGTCATATTCCTCCTGTCCCTCATCCGCGCCCTGACTTCCCGCATCCGGGTCGATCAGGTCATCTCCTTCGCCTGGAAATACCTGGCGCCTTTGGCGGTCCTTCAGCTATTGATAGATATTCTCCTCAAGGGATTTGTTTTATGAGAATCGCAGCTTTTCTGCCCGAACTCCTACGGCATCTTTTTAAAAAGCCCGCCACGGTCGATTATCCGTTCAAGAAGCTCGAGGTCCCGAAAGGCTTCCGCGGCACCCCCTTCCTCCATCCCGACCTGTGCATAGCCTGCCGGGCATGCGAAAGGGACTGCCCGGCCGAGGCCATCGAAATCTCGGTCGTCAATGAAACCGAAAAAAAGTTTCAGATGGTCATTCATAACGACCGCTGCATTCATTGCGCCCAGTGCGTGGATTCCTGCCCGGTCGCTCCCAAAAAAGCCATGGAGATGGACCTCCTCTTCGAAATCGCCGACTTCGACCGCCACGACCTGAAGCACAAATGGGAGTATACCCGGGCCGTGCTCAAGCCGAAGGCTCCCGCCGCTCCCAAGGCGGAACCGGCGCCCAAGGCCTGAAGCCGGCTCAGCGGCTTATCCCCGAGGAAGATTGTGTCGGCCTCTTGGATCCAGACAATCAGCCGCCGGCTCGAATACCGGCGCCGGGTCGTCGTCCTGGGCGTGGGCAACGATATGAAGGGGGACGACGCGGCGGGGCTGATGTGCGCCGACGAGCTTCGGAAAATGCTCAAAGGCCGCCGCGGGCGACCGCTGAAAATCATCAAGGCGTTCGATGTCCCCGAGAATTTCACCGGCGGCGTCCGCGCGTTCCGGCCGGACGCCGTGATCATCGTCGACAGCGCCCTCTCCGGCAGGAAACCCGGCAGCGTTTTCATCGTGGAGAAGGGCCGAATCACGGAGGAAGACATCTCGACGCACAGGATCCCCCTCCTGGCCATGGTCAGATACCTGGAAACAACCACCGGCGCCGACGTCACCATCATCGGGATCCAGCCGGAAACCATGGAATTCGGCGCGGCCGTGTCCGCCCCGGTCCTCAAAGCCGTGACCAGGCTCTCCGCAAGCCTCGCCCGATTGCTGTCCAATCAGGTCTGGGAATCCGCCCCTTAAGAGGCCAGCAGCGGCGGATCAACGAAATTTTCCGGCGGCGGCGACCAGCCGGATCAGATCTTCATCGGCATCAAGACATAGATGTTCTTGACGCCGTCTTCGGCCTCCGGCCTCAAGAGAACGGCGCTGTTCTCGTCCCGGATCTCGAAACAGACGCGTTCGCCCGTCACTGTCGTCAGGAAATCCAGCAGATATTGGGAGTTAAACCCGATCTCGAGATCCTGCCCGGTGTATTCGACGTCGAGTTTATCCCGGGCTTCGCCGATTTCGGGATTGGAGGAGTAAAGACGTACTTTGTTTTTCTCCAGATAAAACTTTATGCCTCTCGAGCGCTCTGTCGAGAGGAGTGAAACCCGGCGGATGGCGTCGGCGAGCTCTTCCCTGGAAATGAAAAGCTCGTTCGGATTGTCCTTCGGAATGACCGCCTGGTAATTGGGGAATTTGCTTTCGATGATCCTGGAGATCAGCGTTCGATTGTCAACCCTGAAAAACAGGTTGTTTTCGTCAAAATCAAAATCAAGGGCTTCATTCTCGAATTTGCGGATTTCGCTCAGCGTTTTTTTTGCCACGATGACGCTGATGTCCTTTTCAGGCTTCAAGCCGTCCACGGACTTGGATGTGAAAGACAGCCTGTGGCCGTCCGTGCTGATCAGCTCCATATGATCGTTTTTTAGGGATAAAAGCGCTCCGTTGAGATAATATCTTTGTTCCTGGGTGATGGCATAATAAACCCGGTCGATCATTTGTTTGAAAACATCCAGCGGAAGACGGATCCCCTTTTCGAATTTCGGCTCCGGAACCTGGGGATAATCCTCCTTGGCGAGGCACAGGACCTTGAATTCGCTTTCGCCGGCCCTGATTTCCATCGTCAAATCGTCTTTTTGCTCAAAGCTGACCGTCTGCCCGAACGGAAGCGACTTGACGATTTCGAATATCTTTTTCCCATTGACAGTGATCGCCCCCGGTGACTCGATGTCGGCCTCAAAGTGGGTTCTCAAGCCGACTTCCAGATCGGTTCCCGTCAGCTCCACCTCCTGGCGGGAAACGTTCATCAGGATGTTCGCGAGAATGGGCATCGTATTTCTTTTTTCGACAATCCCCTGGAAAAGTTGAAGTTCATCCAAGATGTTCTCTTTGACGCTGGAAAATTTCATTTTCTCACCTTTTCCTCAGCATTTAAATAATATATTTTTATAGAAGAGAAATATCAATACAGAAATAATAATAATGACTTGAGGAAATGTGAAAATCCGTCCCAAGTCGCTGATTCTTTTCATTGAATAAAGCCTATCAGACTGTTTAATTCCTTGTTGAATTCCGTGTCTTTGGTCTTCATTTTTTCGATTTTACGGACACTGTGGAGAACCGTTGTATGGTGTTTTCCACCGAATTTTTTGCCGATTTCGGGCAGCGAAGCTTCCGTCAATTCCTTGGATAAATACATGGCCACCTGGCGTGGAAAGGCGATCTTCGGGGAATTGTTCTTGGATTTGAGTTGGGACAACTTGATTTTAAACTTGTGGCAGATGAGCTTCTGTATCTTTTCCACAGTCACGACATTCGCCGCCGTGTCGAGGAGGCCCTTAAGGGCTTCCTTGGTCAGGTCGAGGTCGACCGGTTCGCCCTTGAGAGAGGCGTAGGCGATGACGCGCCTCATGTACCCCTCGAGCTCGCGGATGTTGGAATGGACTTTATCGGCGATATACAGGGCGACGCTTTCAGGAAGGATGATGTCTTCCATCTCGGATTTCTTTTTGATGATGGCGATGCGCGTCTCGATATCCGGCGGCTTCAGGTCGGCGATAAGCCCCCATTCAAACCGGGAGCGGAAACGCTCCTCGAGGTGGGGTATCTCTTTCGGGGGGCAATCGCTGGAGATGACAATCTGCTTCTGATTGTCATAGAGATGGTTGAAGGTGTGAAAAAACTCCTCTTTCGTCCGCTCTCTTCCCGAGATGTAGTGGATATCATCCATCAAGAGCACGTCCACGCTCCGGTATTTTTGCCGGAAGTCGAGGATTTTTCCGTATTGCAGGTGGTTGATCAGGTCGTTCATGAATTTTTCGGTCGTGATGTAGAGTATTTTCAGCTTCTGGTTATTGAGGAGCGTGTAATGGCCGATGGCGTTCATGAGGTGCGTTTTGCCGAGACCGGCCCCGCCGTAGATATAGAGCGGGTTATAGCACTTCGCGGGGTTCTTGGCGACGGCGGTCGCCGCGGCGTGCGAGAACTGGTTGCAGGAGCCGACGACGAAATTTTCAAAGGTGTAGTTCGGGTTCAGATTGGGGTTCAGGAGCGAGCCCTGCTTGGTTTTCCTTTCTTCCGGGGAACGGCGGATGAACGAGGACGGCGTCTCGTCAAAGATGTATTTGATATCGAAGACGGATTTGAATATTTCCTGGGAGCACTCGTTGATCAGGTTTGAGTAATGAAAGGACAGCCAGTCCCTGAAATAGGAATTTGGAACCTTGATATAGAGACTATTCTGGTCCTGGCCGATGAACGACGTCGGCTCAAACCATGTTTCAAAGCTGTTCTGGTCGATCTTCTTTTGAACGGCTTGAATGATTTGAAGCCAAAGGTTAGTTTTATCTTCAGGTTCCATGGGCTTGTATTAGATTTTCACAGATTTTTTCACAGCTGTGAAAATCCTTCCCTGGGGTTGCTCTATGGCAGGGAAGGCGACAGAATGATAGCATTCTCCGGGGGGCATTTCAAGGAATTTTTTCCCTTTCCGGATGTCGTATCAGATCAAAAACACGCGGCCGCGGCCTCCCGCGCCGATCCGCCGGGCGTCGAGGTCCCGGGCTCAAAAAACCGGCGCCCCAGGCTGACCTTGGCCGCCGCGCGGGCCTTTTCGCGGAATCGGCCGTCTCGCCTGAACAAAGGAGTTGCGCATCTCCGCCAAATGTGCTATAAACGGTCCTTCAAAGAGGACGCCAATGCCAAAAATATGTGAAATCTGCCGCAAAGAGCCCGTCTTCGGGCACAATGTCAGCCATTCCCACAAAGCATCGCCCAAGAAATGGAAACCGAATCTTCAGCATGTTAAAGCCCAGACATCGAAGGGCGTCCGCCAGATTTGGGTTTGCACGCGATGCCTGCGCTCGGGAAAGGTTGTCAAAGCGATCTAAGCCGCGTTCAAACTCTTACGACCCTGGCAATCTCGTTCAGCTGAGAGACGCTTTTGATGATTTCTTCCAGGTGAGCGATATCGCGGATCCCCAGGTCCAGATTGACCCGCGCCAGGCCGTCGGCGAAGGTTGCAACCTCCGCTTTGGTGATGTTTCCCCGCAGGTCGGCGATGCTTGATGTGATCTTGGCCAACAGCCCCGGGGCGTCCTTTGACTCGATCAGCAATCTCGCCTTATAAGTCCCCTTGAAGGACTCGTCCCAGGAAACTTCGACCATCCGGTCCTTGTCGAGGATCTCCTTGGTGAGCAGCGGGCAGCGAAGGGAATGCACCGTGATCCCCTTCCCCGCGGTGATATAGCCGACGACGGGCTCCCCCTTGATGGGAGAACAGCATTTCGCCAGGTTGACCAGCGAATCCTCCCGGCTTTTAATGAGGATCCCATGCGGGGCCCTGCCGGAAACCTTGGCGACGACTTTTTCTATGAGCGTCTCCT